>Ga0209211_10001151_pt1 | contig 51471 bp, 53 predicted proteins | sample RifGroA2_FD_183992 | JGI IMG/M metagenome (GOLD analysis project Ga0209211, IMG submission 183992) | Groundwater microbial communities from Rifle, Colorado, USA - Groundwater A2 (SPAdes) (version 2) | ecosystem: Environmental > Aquatic > Deep subsurface > Groundwater | place: Rifle, Colorado...
TCGCCCGCTACGCGGGCTCGCCAGCCGTTTTTCGGGGAAATTTCAAGCCGTTTTGAATTCAGTAAGGCCAAAAGCATGCTTTTCTTTTTGGAGTTGAAAGAATTAAATAATTTTGCTATCATAGTATTGTAATCAGTATAACACAAGTAATGATATCAAAGTATTGAAACTATGGCAACGATTGGCGAAAACATCAAAAAGGCACGGAATAAGCTTGGCTTGACCCAAGATGATTTAGTGAGAAAATCCGGCGTGAAGCACACTACTCTTACCAAAATTGAGAGCGATGTTGTCGTCAAGCCAAGTGTGCAGACAGTCGCCAAGATTGCCAAAGCGTTAGGCGTTCCAATGGAAGAATTGGTAAAGTAAATTTATGACCAAAGAAGAAAAAATTGATTGGGAATTGCAAGATATGAGTTCAAAAATTAACGCGCAGATACTGGCGACCGCCGCCGCGTTAAATGACGCTTGGAGAAATGAACTCATTACCCTAAATCTTCCAAACGAAGTTTTAAATAAGTTGTGGCTTGAAACCGCATTCTTTGGTGCATTTTTGCTTCTAAAAAGATTTGCCACGCCTTTGGAGGAAGAAAAAAGAAAATTTGTAAATAAAGCAGTTCGAGACGCTTTTGTGTTTATTATTCCAACCGTTGTATTTGGCGACACGAAAAGCGAGAATACTGATTTGAAAAATTATATAACTTCCGAATATGATCGAACTTCGGAAATGTATAAAAACTATAAAGGCGTGGATGTAAAAGCATTATTCCGAGATTTAATAAGAGATGTTTTCAACACCTCAAAAGATTCAAAAATGAAGTTTGTTGAGAATTCATTCTGGACGCGCTTCAAACTCAAATTAGCTTTTTTCTTGGTCGCGCTTGGTGGAAATAAAGAATTTATGGAACAGCACGGCAACGAAGTTTATTTGCCCCACGAAAATTTAACTACTTTTGCGACTAGCGCGGCACAAGCATTTGCCGGAGTTAGCGAGAGCGATATACGCGATTAAAATTTATGAACGAAGACGCATTATTTTGTGTAGGACAAAAATCATTTATCGAAAAGGATGAGAAAGTTTTGATTCTTAATGACCCCAGCGAAGGATTAGATTTTCCGGGTGGGAAAATACAAGAAGGAGAGGCGAAGGACGGAGACGCATCAAGCTTATTCGTTTCGCTTCAGCGAGAAGTCCGAGAGGAAACCGGACTTGAAATAAAAGTTGGTAATCCTTTCGTTGTTTGGTATCACGAATTTCCTAAAAACCACAGAAATTATCCGAAAGTTGTCTATCTTGTTGGGTTCAAATGTAAGTATGTTTCGGGGGAGATAAAATTGAGTGGTGAACATAACAAGTTTAAGTGGGTGGACAAAAACGATTATACTGAAGTTGACGATGGAAGTGATTATTTTGACGCATTGAAAAAGTATTTTGATTAGTAGCCGCCAAAGAAAAACTTGAAATCGTCCTTTCCGCTCCGGTTCCCGCCTTCACTCACGAGTTTCGGTCGGGCAAGCAAGGCGAGGCGGGCGGAAGGGGGGTGTGGTCTTTGCCTTTCTGCCCGCCGAGCCCAGCCAGTTTCGTTCGGATATTTTCAAACAGACACCGCCAAGTTTTATTCTATCCAAAACTAATTTCTGAATTATCAAAAAAATGCGATAGCAGAAAAAGTGATAATATGGCTTTGTTGTCGTCGGCGGAGAGAACGATGGTTACTAGATGCCCGAGTTTATTCTTCTCTTAAAATGAGATATAATTCGCTTATTATGAAAATTCCTCAAACTGACAAAGATAATGTTATTGATGAAATTAGCGGTATTTCTATCACCGACCCATATCGTTGGCTGGAAGATGGTAATGATAAAAATGTCATAGATTGGATTGGCGCGCAAAACCGATATACGGATTCATTCTTGAGAAACAAAAATCAAAAAAAGTTTTCAGACGAGCTTATTGAGAATTTTAAAGCAGTTAATTTTTCAAATCCGGTTCCTGTTGGAGGGCGTTATTTTTACACAGAAAGACAACTTGATGAAGACCAGATGGTTTTGTACGCCAAAGACGGACTGAATGGAAGCCCGATCAAATTGGTTGATCCAAATGGAAAAAGAGAAGGAAATACCACAACCATTGATTATTGGTTTCCGGGGCGGACTGGAAAATACGTTGTTTACGGTTTATCGGAAGGCGGCGACGAAATGGCAACTTTGTATGTGATGGATGTTGATAAAAATGAAAATTTGCCAGAAAAAATTGTCCATTGCCGTTATTCATCCATGCGTTGGTTGCCCGATGATTCCGGATTTTTCTATACGAGGAATCCTCGTCCCGGATCAGCGCCTAAGAACGAAGAACATCTTCATTTAAAGGTTTATTTTCACAAACTTGGGGATAATCCGGATAATGACAGACTGATTTTTGGCGAAGGCAGGCCAAAAGATGACATGATTAATCTTTCTCTCTCTATGGACGGAAAATATCTTGCCATCCATGTTTCCCAAAAATGGACCGAAAATGAAATTTATATTTATGACAAAGATAAAGAAAAAACTATACCTCTTATTGTTGGCATACCGGCAAAATTTTCGCTCCAGTTTTTGAACGACAAGGCCATTCTTTATACAAACCACAAGGCGAACAATTATAGAATCCTCTCAACTCCTCTAAACAATTTGGTAAAAAAAATTGATGAGTGGCAAGAGTTTTTTTCTGAAAGGGTAAACCTTTTAAAATCGGTTGCCGTAACAGCAGATCAAGTCTTGCTGGAATATCTTGTAAACGCTTGCTCTGAAATAATCACATTGGATCATTCCAGCAAAGAAACGGGCAAGGTGCCTTTGTCTCAATATTCAAGTTTAGCCGGAATATCAGCGCGAATAACGGAAAAAGAATTTTTTTATGGCTTGGAATCTTTTACATTTCCTAAAGTTATTTACAGATTCAATCCGGAAGATCATCAACACGAAAAATTCAAAGTTACAGATAATCCGATAAATCCGAGTAATTACACAATCAAACAAGAATGGTATTCATCAAAAGACGGAACGAAAGTGCCTATCTTTATCTTTCATAAAAATGAAATTGTCCAGAACGGCAAAAACCCGACAATTCTTTATGGATATGGCGGTTTTGCTTTTAACAAGACACCAATGTTTATGCGAAGTTGGGTGCCGTGGTTTGAGCGCGGCGGCGTTTTTGCCGTGGCAAATATTCGCGGCGGCGGTGAATTTGGAGAAAAATGGCACAAAGGAGGCATAAAGGAAAATAAACAGAACTCTTTTGATGACTTTATTGCCGCCGCTGAATCTTTGATTAAAAATGGATATACTGACCGAAACCATCTCGGTATTCTAGGCGGGAGTAACGGAGGTTTGCTGGTATCCGCCGTTTCTGTTCAGCGGCCTGATTTATTTAAAGCCGTTTGTTCCCAAGTGCCTCTGACGGATATGGCAAGGTTTCCAAAATTTGGGATCGCATGTCGCTGGATTCACGAATACGGGAACCCTGAAATAAAAAATGACCTTGAAAAAATTCTTAAGTGGAGTCCTTATCACAATGTAAAAGTTGGCATTGAGTATCCAAATATCTTGTTTACAACAGCGGATAAAGACACGCGGGTTGATTCATTGCACGCCAGGAAAATGACAGCCATCCTTCAATCGGTAAATAAGAAAAATAAAGTTTTAATTTTTACCGAAATGGAAGCCGGTCATGGTCCGGGCAAGCCAATTTCAAAAACAGTCGAAGCCCAATCTCTTGTTTTAAATTTTTTTGCTCAAGAGCTTGAGTTAAGAGTTTGACTCGTTAGAAAAATTTATCAATATTCTAACTTAATCCTATTTGATAATCATGGAGCCGTTTGTAAAAACCGCCTTCCAGTTTTGCCAAATCGGTGACGGTGGAATAAATTCCGTCAGAAGTTTTTGTTTCTAAGTTATCAAAAAAATGCGATAGCAGAAAAAGTGATAATAGGGCTTTAAATATGGCTATTTTGTCAAGTTTTTATCGTTGATTGGCCAGTCGTAAGATTCGCAAATCCAGTTTACGAGATTTTCATTTCTTCCGAATCCGAAAGGTAGGGAAATGCCCGCGCCACAGGCATAAGTGTGAGAGGTGAGAAAGCATGGGGTGCTTCCGCAAGAAAAAAATGGAAAGGAAATTTTTGGTTTTGCTTCGCCGGTAGCAAATGAATTTATGAGCACAATTGAGAGTGGAAAGAAAAACATAACAATCCAACAGTTAGAACGATTGGCGCAAGCACTCGGCGTAAATCCAAGCGACCTTCTAAAAAAGCAGAAAAACTGATAAAATGCATTCATATGGAAAAAGGACCAGAAATTAGAATAGTTGGCGGAGTTTCTGCTGAGAAAAAAGAACAAACAAGAAAAGAGGTTGAGCAAGCTCTTTTTAGTCATTTTAAATCACTTTCTCCGCAAGAACGAGAGCAGTTTGAAAAATTTGAATATCCGAAATCTGAAAAAGAGGTTGCTCTCATCGATTTTGCAAATGAAGAAACATCGCGGTTAATGCAAGAGGCCGGAATAGAGCCGTACGATGTGCCTGTAGAGAATTATCATATTATTCCATCAGAGTTGTATAAAAAAGCGGCGGGCGACAGTGGAAATGCCACAACTTTCAACACAAAACAAGGAATAATTTTTGATGCGCAACATTTTCGAGATAATCCGGTAAATTTTGGCGCTGTCGCCCTTCACGAATCGTTGCACCTCAAGGCGCATTTTTCTATGGAAGTTCAAGAAGAAGGCGAAAAAATAAGTAAGACACCCTACCGCGAAGGAGTAACGATACGGGCGTTGCAGAGTCACGGTCATCATGGAAAATACCATCAGCATTTCGCAGGTTTGCATGAGGCGATTGTTGCTGAAACAGAGAAGAGGTTTTTAGCAGAACTCCTTGATCATCCTGAGCTCGCAAAAGAAAAAGAGTGGCTAATGTCTGACGAAGCAAAAGAAATGAGAAAAAAACTCGCCGAGAAAAAAGAAATTCCGGAAGACGACATTATTTGGGTCGGCAAAAAAAGTGAGAATGACTGGGAAACTGTTTCGTATCTCCAACAGAGGAATGTTCTAAATTATGTGTGCGCCGAGATACAGAAGCAGTTTCCGGATGAATATAAAAGCGTAGACGATGTTTACAAAACATTTTTGAACGCGCATTTTACCGGAAGACTTTTACCGCTTGCGCGACTTGTCGAAAGAACTTTTGGCGAAGGAAATTTTCGATTACTTGGAAATATGGACACCGATAGACAAAGCGGAATTCTACATTTAGAATCGCTTAAAAAAGCAAGAGCAAGACAAACAAGAGAAAAAACCATATTCTAACTCAATCCTATTTGATAATCATGAAGCCGTTTGTAAAAACCGCCTTCCAGTTTTGTCAAATCTTCATGCCTTCCTTCTTCTATAATCCTGCCTTTTTCAAAAACAAAAATGCGATCAGCTTTCCGGACGGTGCTAAGCCGGTGAGCGATGATAAAAGTCGTTCGGTCTTTCATAAGTTCGTCAAATGACTCCGCTATCTGTTTTTCCGTTTCCGCGTCAAGCGCGCTTGTCGGCTCGTCAAGAATTAAGATCGCCGGATTTCTTAATATCGCCCTCGCGATGGCGATTCTTTGTTTTTGTCCGACTGACAACTTGATACCGCGTTCGCCGACGAGTTGGTTGTATTTTTCCGGCAATTCTTCAATGAATTCATGAGCGCGCGCTTTCTTTGCCGCCTCTACAACTTCCGAATCTGTCGCTTTCAGTTTTCCATATTTAATGTTCATCATTATTGTGTCGTTAAAAAGCGACGGCTCTTGCGGGACAACGGCAATGCCGCCGCGAAGCGCGATTAAGTCAAATTTTCTGGTATCATGCCCGTCAACCAACACTTCGCCTTTTGTCGGAAAATAATAACCGGAAATAAGGTCAATTGTCGTACTTTTGCCAACGCCTGATTTGCCGACAAAAGCAATGCGTTCTCCCCGCTCAACCTTGAAATTCAGACCATCAAGCACGGTTGTTGTTCCATCGTAGGAGAAAGAAACATTTTTGAATTGCACCGCTCCCTTAATTTGCGATGGAGCAAAAGCGTCTTTGGGATGATAATTTTCTTGTTCTGTCGCAAATATTTTTTCTTCCGCTTGTTTAATGCTTACGAGGCCATTTTGAAGCGTTTGCCAATTATTACCCAGCACCACAAATGGTCCAAAGAGCAAAGCGGCGTATCCGTTAAGAGCAACCAATTCGCCAATACTCAATTCTCCTCGTTGAATGAAATAAACGGAAAGGAAAAATATTACCGCTTGCGTTACCAAAACAATCATTCTTTGATAGAAATTTATACCGCTCCAAAGAAATTGAAGTTTGTTCCAAATCTTTGTCGCATAACCCAAAAAACCTTTTTCAATTTTCTCTTTCTCGTATTCTTCGGTGGACATGTGTTTAACCGATTGAATATTCGTGACGGCTTGAAACGCGTCAGCATAGGCGTTTGTCCACGCAGAATGTCCTTCTTCAAGAAGATTTGTCGTCGGCGCAATAAGTTTTATTAAAACCAGAATATAAACGACTACGCCTGATACAAGCACAAACGCAAAAAGCGGGTTAATTAAAAAAGTTACCGTAAGTCCGACTATCATGCTTAAAATCGGTGGCGCTAAATTAACAAAAATATTTTCTGCGATTGACGCGATCTGCCAGCTTGTTTTTGAAAGATGGTCGGATAACTCGCCGATTTTTTCGTCTTTATGAAACGCAAGCGGGACAAAAAGAAGATGGACAAAGGCTTTGCTTTGATAACCCAGTTGCATCGCAATGCGCAGAGAGCGGCCTTTTCGATCAATAATCCAATCTGTAATATTGGCGGCAAGCTGAGCGAAAATCCAAAATAACAGCAAAGCGAGCCATGCGGCGATTGTGGTCTCGCCGAAAGAAATTGTTTTAGAAATATCTATGAGCGCGTCAAGAAATGAGCCGACAATGTATGGCACGGTTCCGTTGGCAATGGCAGAAATTGTTCCCAAAACGGCCAACAAAATTATTGATGGCCTGTAATCCTTTAGGTGCTTGAATAAAATTTTCCAAGCGCTTCCTGCTCCTTTTGTTTCTGTCGGTTTTTTAATCATATTTTTGGCAAAATTTGTTGATTTGTTTCGGGCTCGGGCCAGTCGTAAGATTCGCAAATCCAATCCGTTAATTTTTTCGTTTCTTCAAAGTTGTCGTCGGCGGACAGAATGATGGTTATCAGATGACCGACTTTATTTGGCGGCTCGGTTATCAGGAGCAAATTTTTCTTGGACAAGTCGGTAGAGCCGGTTTTGCCGCCCAGAATTTTAAGAGGTTCGCCTTGGCATAAAAGTTTTTCGTTTTCGCCCGTGAGAAATTTGTCGGTGCTTATGGCTGTGTGGTTGTAACCGACGGAAGCCGTCTTGATGTCGTATTGAGGGAGAGAAGTTATTTCCAAAATTTCTGGATAATTGTTTATTATTTCTCGGGCCAAAATGAGCAATTCTTCGGCGGTGGAATAATTTATGATTTCTTTTTGGGATGACGGGTCAATTCCGACGGGATTGTCGTAATAGGTAGTAATGATGCCCAACTCTTGAGCTTCCTTGTTCATCGCCGATAAAAAATTATCCAGCCCCATTTTGCCGGCCAGCGCCATAGCGGCGTCATTGTTTGACTCTATCAGCAAAGCGCGGAGCAATTCGCTTGTTTTGAAACTTGTTCCGGGGATAAATCTTTTGGAGCTGTCCGCCCAGTCGTTCACTTTCTGGTCCATTGTTATTTCGTCCTCTAAATTATAATTTTTGTAAACCACAATGGCGGTCATCAGTTTGGTTAGACTGGCCATCGGCAGTAAGTCTTCCGAATTTTTCTCGGCCAGAATCATTGTTTCCCCACCTTCGCCGAGATATGCGCCAAGATAGGAAAGGGCGGAGATTTCCGGCTCGGGTGATCCTTGTTTATACGCCGGCGTGTAATTAAATTCCGGTTCTTTAGTCTCTTTTATTTTCGTTGAGGAAAAAGATTTTCCTGCTAAAATCAAAACAAACAAAACTAAAAGAGCCAAAATAGACAGCGCTAGTTTTCTCCGACGCAAGGTCGGAGCTCCGACCGAAGCGTCGGAGTTATTTATTTCCTGCTCGGACATAATTTCTAACAATATACCACTTTAAAGAAAGGTTGGAAATTTTTGTAAAAAATAAATTATACGCTTGTTTTGCTGGAGCATAAATAAGGGTGTAATTTTTATTTTGTTAAAAATTCAATGTTAAACATTTTTAAGTAAGTGTGGACAAATATATTTGATAATGCTATGAATAATGACAGAAAGCTATAGATTTTGAATCTTGTAAATTAAATATTTTTGACACTTTTTCTTTTTGAAAGGAGGTTGTAATGCTAGAACTTTTATGGGTGCGGATTATATTTCTAGTTATTTGTATATTTGCATATCTGGGGATAGGCAAGTTATTGTTAACCCTGACTTCTAAAAGGAAAGATTTTGGACCGGCTTACTTTTGGTTGTACCTCTGGCCCCTATCGGTGGTTGTTTTAACTCCGGCAGTTATAATAATTTTAGCTGCGGTTGCGATAATTATCGCTCTCATCATCGGGTTTATTTTGGGGATATTGGGAACTGTAATCGGTTTTGCAGGAGGGTTTTTAGGTATTATTGTTGTGTTATTTTTTGCCTTTTTTGCATGGCTAGTGTTTGCAAGTGTCATTTTATCACCATTTGAAGGACTGGAATTATTTATAAGTAATGTTAAAAAATTACCAGAATACTTAATGAGTAGACACAGAAAGGAATTGCAAAAACTAACAGGAAACGGAACAGATCAAATAGGAAATAAGAAGAAGATTGAGAAAGGTCAAATTTAAAACAATGCGCTAAATTTTAACCAGGGGTGTTTTTCATCCCCTGGTATTTTTTTTCATTCTTTGCCCAATGGGTTTTCTAAGGTATAATCAAGGGCGATGAAGGAGATAAAAAAGAAGATAGAGGAGCTGGAAACGGAGATGCAAAGGCCGGATTTTTGGGGCGATAAGATAAGAGCGCAAGAGGTTATAAAGGAATTGGGCGAGCTTAAGGAAAAGTTGACCGGAGGAGAAAAATACGACAAAGGGGATGCGGTTTTGTCCCTTTTTGCCGGAGCGGGAGGGGACGACGCGGAAGATTGGACTAGGATTCTTTTTGAAATGTATAGGAAGTTTGCCGAGAAGAAGGGCTGGACGATAAAGATTTTACATAAGCACGAAAGCGAACATAACGGTTACAAAAATATAACTTTTGACTTGGAAGGCAAGGGCGCTTACGGAACATTGAAGCGCGAAGCCGGAGTCCATCGTTTAGTGAGAATATCGCCTTTTTCGGCCAAGAAATTAAGGCATACCGCTTTTGCTTTGCTTGAGGTAATACCAAGATTTGTGGCGCCGGAGGAGATAAAAATAGACGAAAAAGATTTGAGAACGGACTTGATGAAATCCGGCGGAGCGGGCGGGCAGAATGTCAACAAAAGAGAAACGGCGGTCAGGCTTGTCCATCTTCCCACCGGCATCGCCGTCCATGTGGACGCGGAAAGATCACAAGGGCAAAACAAAGAAAGGGCGATGGGAATTTTGAAATCTAAACTTTATAGTTTAAAATTAAAAGAGCGGGAAAAAGAAAAAGAAACGATGTGGATAAGCAAAACGGTTGAGGCCGAGTGGGGACACCAGATTCGGTCGTATGTCTTTCATCCGTATAAGATGGTAAAAGACCATCGGACGGAAGTGGAAACGGGCAATGTGGATGCGGTGTTAAACGGAGAACTGGACGAGTTTATAGAAGCGGAAAAAAAATTATGATTTTTTTTGACAAGGTTTCAAAAATTTATTCCAAAACATCCATCGCTCTGGAAGGGGTGAGTTTGTCCATCGGGCCGAAAGAATTCGTGTCGCTGGTCGGCCATTCCGGCGCCGGCAAAAGCACACTGCTTAAATTATTGCTGGCCGAAGAAGCGCCCTCCAAAGGGAGCGTTTATTTTGAATCGGTCAATGTGCATTCCCTGCCGAGAAGAAAATTATCCCTGTTGAGGAGAAAAATAGGAGTCGTCTTTCAGGAATTCCGCCTGCTTTCCAATAAAACCGTTTACGAAAACGTGGCTTTCGCCATGGAGGCGGCCGGCCGTCTTTCCAAAGAGATAGAAGAAAATGTTCCTTTTGTGCTTGACCTTGTTGGCTTGACGGACAAAAGCTCAAGGTTTCCGGACGAGCTTTCCGGCGGAGAGCGTCAAAAAACGGCTATTGCCAGAGCAATAATAAATCGGCCGGACTTGGTGGTGGCGGACGAGCCGACGGGCAATCTTGATCCCGTAAGCACCAAGGAAGTTGTCAGTATTTTTGAGAAAATAAACAAACTGGGAACGACGATTATTTTGGCGACGCACAACAAAGAAGTGGTGGATTCTCTCGGCCGAAGAGTGGTGACCATGGAAAAAGGAAAAATAATAAGAGACGATAAAAACGGGAGATACAATGCATTAACTTAAATTGTGAAATTAACATCATTTGCTCGGTTCGCATAATTTTCTGCTGAAAATTTGCTCTGCTCGCGCCGCCGCGCTGCGCAAGACGTCGCAAACGATATTAATTTCACAATTTGAGATATAATAAAATTATGATTTTTACAAAAATAAAAAGAGTGATGAAGGCGGGGTTCGTGAATTTTTGGCGAAACGGCTGGGTTTCTTTGGCGGCGATATTGGTCGTGGTGATAACTTTGTTTATGATAGGCTCGCTTATATTTTCCAAAGCGGTTTTAGATTCGGCTCTTAATCACATCCAGGATAAGGTGGATATAACCGTTTACTTCAAAAACAATGCCGAGGAAAAAGATGTTTTGGCCATGAAAGATGTTGTCGCCGAATTGAGCGAAGTGAAAAGCGTTGAATATGTTTCGGCGGACAAGGCCTTGGCGGATTTCAAAGAAAGACACAAAGACAACGCCACACTTTTACAGTCCATAGAGGAACTAGACAAAAATCCATTAGGGGCGGCGCTCAATATAAAAGCCAAGCAAATTTCCCAATACGGTTCAGTGGCCAAGTTTCTAGACGGCAAGAGCGAAGCGGCGGGGGATTCCATCATAGACAAAGTGAATTATTTCCAGAACAAAAAAATCATTGACCGGCTTTCCAACATCCTTGATTCGGTCAAAAAGCTAGGCTTGATTGTCAGCCTTGTTTTGGCGCTAGTTTCCATTTTGGTGACATTCAACACCATCCGCTTGACCATCTATTCTTCCCGCGATGAAATAGAAGTAATGCGGCTGGTTGGCGCCAGCAACCGTTTCGCCAGCGGGCCGTTTATCGTGGAAGGCGCGATGTACGGATTTTTCTCGGCTCTGATAGCGATGATTATTTTCTACCTGGTTATCGTTTGGGCGGACCCGAAAATCGCCTCCGTTTTCAGCGGAGTGAGCTTGTTCAGATATTACATAGACAACTTCGGCCAAATATTTGCGATTTTGTTGGGCATCGGTGTTTTCATCTGCTCTGTTTCCAGTCTTATTGCGGTAAGGAGGTATCTCAAGATATAAAACAGTTTTTAACCATTAGAATTTAAAAATGTACACGAACTGAAGCGATCGCTATAAAGCGTGTACATTTCAAATAGCTCATTTTGTTCACTAGAAGAGCTGGATTTTTTGGTTTTTTGTTGATAGATTATGTGGAGAAAAGCCAACATTGCGGGATCATCTAACGGCAGGATGCAGCTCTCTGAAAGCTGTCATCTAGGTTCGAATCCTAGTCCCGCAGAAAAAATTGAACATTGTACGAAATGTATAAATATAATATAATTTGACATAAGTTAAACAAACGAGATAAAAAAGATTGGCAGACTTTGTGGATTTGGAATCCGGACGGATATTTGAGCGAGGAAGAATTTAACCGTTTAAACATTCGCAGAAAATTATTATCAAATGCTATCGGTATCATGACCGATTCGGGAGAGATTAGGCATGATTTAAACGAAATTTAAATAAACAAAGGCCAGGTGTTTTATGTATTATGTTTATCTAATCCAATGCGAAGGCGGCAGTATTTATACCGGTATTACGACTGATTTGGAAAGGAGATTCAAAGAGCATAGCGATAAAATCGGCGGGTATTATACCCGCGCGCATAAGGTTGAAAAAATTTTATATACGGAAGAATATCCGACAAGAAGCGCGGCGTTAAAACGCGAAGCGGAAATAAAAAAACTTCGCCGAGAGGAAAAATTAAATTTGATTGAAAATAAATAAATTAGAGTATATTTGCTATCGCTGGTAAAGTCTAATTTCAAACAACAATCAAATTAATTATTTTTAATGTTTTGCGCAAGATATTGTCCCTTTTGTTTTAACTAACCTCTTATGACACTTTTTAATTATGAATTGCGTTGAAATACTAAAAAGAAAAGAGTGGAATGAAAAATTGTGGGAAAGCGCAAAAATAGAAGAGTATGGCTTAAATGAATTTATAAACGGCTTTTAAGCTGGAGCATAAATTCGGTAACATTTTTGGCAAGATAATTTTAAGCGCCTGCTTCCTTTTTTCCATAAAATACGCTATTGTGCAGGGTATGGCCAAAGAGGAAACAATATTGAGATTTGAGGAAGTGTCGTTTGAATACGGCCCCATTTACCCGATTTTAAACGAAGTGGATTTTTCTCTGCGCAAGGGAATGAAAGTGGCTTTGATGGGCCAAAACGGCGCCGGCAAAAGCACAATCTTCCAGCTCATCACCGGCGGACTGAAGCCGGAATCGGGTAAAGTAAATATATCAAACGGCACCACTATCGCCACCGCCAAACAGGTCATCCCGCGAGACCAAATGGATCTTACCGTTCGGGAATTTTTTGAAAAATGTTTTCCGCATAAAGTTTATGATATTGATCCGAGAATAGACGAAGTGTTGGAAGTGGTGAATTTGAAAGGACATGAAAAACTTCATAACAGGATTATCAAATCTTTTTCTGGCGGACAGCAAGCCCGGCTTCTTTTGACCTCGGCGCTTATCCAAAAGCCGGATTTGCTTCTGCTGGACGAGCCAACCAATAATCTGGACAAGTCGGGTATAGAACACTTGACCAAATTTTTGATTGATTACAAAAAGACCTGCGTCGTCATTTCTCACGATTCCGGCTTCTTGAACGCTTTTACCGCCGGCGTTTTATATTTGGATGTTTTTACTCGCAAGATTGAGCAATACGCGGGAAATTATCTGGATGTGGTCAGTGAAATTTCGGCGAGGATAGAAAAAGAAAACAGGAAGAACGCCCAGCTGGCCAAAGAGATCCAGGAAAACAAAGACAAAGCCAATTTTTTCGCTTTTAAGGGCGGGAAGATGAGAAATGTCGCCAAGAAAATGCGAGAAAAAACGGAAGAGCTGGAAGCGGATTTGGTGGATGTGCGCAAGGAAGACAAGACCATCCGTCCTTTTATTATTCCGTCCCAGCCGGAAATTGTCGGGAATATTTTGAAAATTTCTTCTTACACGACGCTCAAGAAACACCCCGACGCTAAGTACGGGGCAGGTAAACCGGTAACCCGCAAAGCCAACCTCATCGTTAAGAAAAACAACCATTTGCTTATCGCTGGGCCTAACGGCATCGGCAAGACGACGCTTCTGGAAACCATCGCTTCAGGCAAGACGAAAGGCATTGAGATAATGGAAGGGACAAGAATAGGTTATTATAGACAGGATTTTTCCACTCTTAATTTTGAAGACACCGTCAAAGAAGTTTTGATGGCGGTGATGGAGAAAAAAATAGAAGAAGATATGCGGGCGATGGCGGCCGGTTTTTTGATAAACGCCGAAATCATCAACACGAAAATAGGCCGATTGTCGGAAGGGCAGAAAGGTCTAGTCGCTTTCGCCCGTTTGGTTTTGCTCAAGCCCGGGCTTTTGATTTTGGACGAGCCGACCAACCACATCAACTTCCGCCATTTGCCCGTAATCGCCGAAGCGCTCAACAAATACGACGGCGCCATGATTCTGGTCAGCCATGTTCCCGACTTCGTTCGCCAAATCCGCATTGACGAATGGCTGGATTTAGAAAAATAAAAGAAATTGAAAGATCTGAGTTTTGTAAAATTGCAGGAATTGGTGTTTATCTTTCCGTACGAATGCAAGGATGAAATAAATTTTATAACGGATTAAAATCCTACGCTTATTTTGCTCCAGCTTAAATAGTGGTAGGATTTATAAAAAAGTAAACAGCAAGATTTCGCCTTGACATTGGTTTGTGTTTTTAAACAAATCAGCTATGATGATTAACATTAATCAATCCTGGTTAAAATAAATATATGATTACTAGAATGCCAATTACAAAAGCGAGAATAAATCTCGGCAGCATAATTAAAAAGGTCAGATTGAACAAGGAGTATTATGTTTTGGAAAAAGACGGCTATCCTGTCGCGGGTATTATGGATATAGACGAATTTGAGGATTATTTAGAAACGAAGAACGAAAACCTAAACAAACAAATCAAGAAGTCATTTAAGGAATTTAAGGCTGGCAGAACAAAACCGATAAATAAATTATTAGGTGAACTGAAAAAGATTAAAAAATAACCTTGCCTGAATTTTCAAAATGCCCTATTTTAATAAAAAATATCAAGAAATTGGTTGATGTTGAAAAAGGTTGCGGTCAGTGGAGAATAAGGTTTGGAGATTATAGAATTCGTTATGACATTGACGGTAAAAATGTCGCGCTTCACTCAATAAAAAACAGAAAGGATATTTATAAATAATTTATCCAAATGTCAAGGTTTCGCCTTGACATTGGTTTGTCATTTGCCAAAAGCAAGATAAAGATTTTATAACCCCTGCAGTCCGCTTTACATATTAAATAAATAATGCTATATAATAACCAGAATGGAAAGAACAATTATTTGTTGCAACTTTTAAATATATCCTATATTTTCTAGAAAGAAGGGAGGTGATATTATGGCGAGCGAACTAGGGGAAGAGAAAAGTAGAGTAGAAGAAGAGATGAAAAGAAGAGGGGAGTACAAACACTTCTACAATGAGTATTCTAATGGGTACTGGGACCAAGAAAATGAAGTCGCTCAAAGGGCTAGAGATAATATTGAGAGGAAGAAAGCATTAGAAACCATCAAGCGTCTTGGGTGAAAAGCACTGATACTGCGCTGATTTTCCTTCATTCGCAAGTGATATTGGGGGTTATCTACATTTATGTGATAACCCCCATTTTAATTTTAATGGAAAAAAATGGCAAGGTCTCGCCTTGACATTGGTGCTTTCTTCTAAAATGTACACGAAAAAATGCGATCGCTAGGAATCGTGCACATTTTTAACTAGTTAGAATAGTGTGTTTGTCAAAAGCAAGATAAAGGTTTTATAATGGAATAATGTTCGGAAGAAAAAAATACGACCATAAAATATATCCGGACGAGATTTTTTTGGATTCAAAAAACATTTCCGGTTTTGACACCAGCCAATTTGAGGGGCGGCTGGAGAAGCCAATAGGCAAAAAAACTTTTATTTATATGGGAGCGCTTGTCGGATTTTTGGGCTTGTTTTTTATTTCAAGGATATTTTTCCTGCAGATTTTTGAAGGGGAAAAATTTACCGCCAGAAGCGAGAGGAACAGTTTTAAAAAAGAAAATATTATCCCCTTAAGAGGAGCCATATACGACAGCAATGGGACGGCTTTGGTTTGGAACGGGGAAGAAGGGCGGACATATGTCGACATTCTCGGGTTGGGACATGTTCTTGGTTACACAGGACTTCCTTCCAAAGAAGATTTTAAGAAAAATCCTGACTTGCTTTCAGAAAACATAGTCGGCAAAGATGGCCTAGAAGAAAAATATGATGAAGTTTTAAAAGGGATTGCCGGAGTAAAATTAACGGAAAAAGATTCTCAAAGCAACACGGTTTCAGAGAGCATCCAAGTCTCCCCTTCAAACGGCCGAAACTTGACATTGACAATAGACTCAAAAGTCCAGTCTTCCCTTTATACGGCGATGGAAACGGTCGCGAAAGAAAGAAATTTTGAAGGCGGAGCGGCCGTTATTATGGATGTTTCAGACGGAAAGATTTTAGCGATGGCCAATATTCCGGAGTATAGCTCCAAAGTTCTTTCCGAAGGAGGCCCGGCGAATTTGATAAACGGCTATATCAATGATAAAAACAAGCCTTTCCTCAACAGAGTCATTTCCGGATTATACGCTCCCGGTTCCGTCGTAAAGCCTTTTGTGGCGCTGGCGGCTTTAAACGAAGGGATAATTTCGCCGGAAAAAAAGATATTCAGCGCGGGTCAAATTTCCATACTCAATCCATTTTTCCCGGACAAGAAAACTGTTTTTAAAGATTGGAAAGCGCACGGCTGGGTGGATATGAGGCAAGCCCTGGCTGTATCTTCCGATGTTTATTTTTACGAAATAGGCGGAGGTTTTGAAGACATAAAAGGCTTGGGGATAAATAAGATATATGAATACGCCCAAAAATTCGGATTGGGAAGAAAGACCGGAATTGATTTGGAAGGCGAGGCGGAAGGAACCGTTCCCAATCCGCAAGTTAAAGAAAAGAACAACCCGGCCGATCCGTTATGGAGGGTGGGCGACACTTATATCAGCGCCATAGGCCAGGGATATTTTTTAACCACGCCCATAGAAATGGTTGTTTATGCCGCTTCCATAGCCAACAACGGCAAAATTGTCGTTCCTCGCTTGATAAAAAACGAAAACTTTTATTTGGAAGTTCCGCAAAAAAATGCGGGCATTTCCGAGGAATATTTTAAGATTGTCAAAGAAGGTATGAGGATGGCGGTGACGGAAGGGACGGCGCAAGGCTTGAGTTATCCCGACTTGAAAATCGCCGCCAAAACCGGCACGGCCGAAGTGGGAGGCAAGAAAAATTTCAGCCACTCTTGGGTTATCGGCTTTTATCCGTACGAAAATCCCAAATACGCTTTTGTCGCAGTTTTGGAAAAAGGCCCCGCCGGCAACACCATCGGCGCGCCCTACGCAATGAAGCAATTTTTTGACTGGCTCAAACTTTATCATCCGGAGTATGTGAGATAAACGACCCTTCTGCCCTTGACAGAAAGATGTTCAATGATAAAATTCCGGTATAATCACAAGCGTTATGAATATGGAAAGCCTCACAAAAACTCAAATAGTCCTGCTGGTTTTATTGGTAAGCTTCGTCACCTCGCTGGCCACGGGCATTGTGACCGTAACTTTGGTAAACCAGGCTCCTCAACCAATTACTCACATTATCAGCAAAGTGGTGGAGAAAATGGTTCCCAAGGAAGTTCTGGTCAAGGAAAAAATGGTGATTTTTTCCAGCGAAGAAAATCTCGTGAAGGTCATAAAAGAAGCATCCTTGGCGGTGGTCGGCGTGATGGTCGGAACGACTAAAGACTTGACGGCGACAACGACTCCGACGTTAAACCCCGACCAAAACGTCGGGGAAAGTCGGAGCTCCGACCAGAGCGTCGGAGCCGGGAAAAAACCGATGCCGTCAGGTTCCGGATTCTTCGTTTCTAAGGATGGGATTGTTTTGACAAACAAGCACATAGTTGGAGACGAAACCTTGGAGTATGTCGTAATAACAAGCGACGGCAAAACATATCCCGCGGCTGTGATTTCAAGAAGCTCGTCGCAAGATGTCGCGGTTCTAAAAGTGGAAGGAAATAATTTTAATTTCATACCGCTGGGAAATTCCAAAAATATCAATGTCGGGCAAACGGCGATAGCTCTCGGCAGCGATTCGGGAGAATTCCAAAACACGGTGTCCGTGGGGGTTGTTTCCGGTTTAAACAAAACAGCCGCCGCTTTAAACTCTTTTTCCGGTCTGGAAGATTTGGTCGCCTTGATTCAGATTGATGCGGTGGCAAATCCCGGCAATTCCGGCGGACCGTTGGTTGACTTAAGTGGCAGGGCGATCGGAATCAACACCGTCGGAGCGCCGAGGGAAAATATCGGTTTCGCTTTGCCGATAAATTTAGCCCAAAAAGACATTGCCGACGCATTCAAGCAAATTAAGAATTAGATTTAAGATTTTATTTAATTGTATGCCCCCATTTTCAAATTTTACGGTCAAAGCTCAAGAAGCCGTCAGGAAAGCTCACGAGCTGACGATAGAGAGAGGACAAAATCAGGTTGATGTCCTGCATCTTTTAGCCGCCCTTGTTTTGCAGGACGAGAGTGCGGTGATTTCCGTTTTGGATAAATTAGAGGTGGACATAAATTTTCTCAGCGACACAATTTTTGAAAATATGTCCGAGGCGGAGCGTTCTTCCGTCATCTCTCCGACTTATCAGGTGTACATAACCCCGGAATTGAGCCGGGTGCTGGAAATTTCGCACCGAGTGGCCCAAATTCTTAAAGACGATTACGTTTCCACCGAACATTTGTTTCTGGCGATTTTGGATACGCCTTCCAAGGCCAAAGAAATTCTTAACCGTTTCAGAATAGAAAAAGACAGCATTTTAAGAATCCTGTCCGACATAAGAAAGTCCAGCGCGGCGGATGTGGAGGAACCGAAAAAGTCCAGGATATTTGAAAAATACGCCCGCAATCTCACCACTTTGGCCAGAGAAGACAAGCTTGATCCGGTAATCGGCCGGGACAGCGAAATTAAAAGGCTGATGCAGATTATAAACCGGAGGACGAAAAACAATCCCATTTTGATAGGAGAAGCCGGGGTGGGCAAGACGGCCATCGCCGAAGGTTTGGCGCAGAGAATAGTCAAAGGAGAAGTTCCGGCGTCGCTGAAAGACAAAGAGCTTGTTTCTCTTGATGTCGGCTCGCTGGTGGCGGGAACGAAATACCGGGGAGAGTTTGAGGAAAGATTCAAAACATTGATGAAAGAAGTGGAAAAATCAGCCGGCAAAGTCATTTTGTTCATTGATGAAATTCACACCATTGTCGGAGCGGGTGCGGCCGAGGGGGCCATTGACGCTTCCAATATGCTCAAACCGGCGTTGGCCCGAGGCGAGCTTCGCGCCATCGGAGCGACGACATTGAAAGAATATCAAAAGCATATAGAAAAAGACCCGGCCTTCTCCCGAAGATTCCAGCCCATCTACGTGGAAGAGCCTTCCGTTGACGATACTGTCGCCATTTTGAGAGGGCTTAACGACAAGTACGAACTTTATCACGGGATAAAAATAACCGACGACGCCATCAAATCGGCCGTTAATTTGTCCAGCCGATATATTGCCGACAGGTTCTTGCCGGACAAGGCGGTTGACTTGATAGACGAAGCGGCTTCGGCTTTGCGTTTGCAGTTGGACAGTATGCCCGACGAATTGGAAGTCGCCAACAAAGAAATTATGAAGCTGGAAATAGAGAGAGAAGTTTTGAAAAAAGAAAAAGACAGAAATACGGCCGACGAAGACGAGCAAAAAGAAAAAGAAAAAAGGCTTAAAGAGATTGACGACGGCATAAGAGAACTGAAAGAAAAAATAAGCGAAATCCAAATTAAGTGGAAAAGCGAAAAAGAAAACATTGATTTCATAAGCAAAGTTAAGAAAGAATTGGAAATTTTGAAACTGGAAGCCGACGCCAGCGAGAGAAAATCAGATTTCGCCAAGGTGGCGGAGCTTCGCTACGGCAAGATACCGGAATTGGAAAGACAGCTCAAGCTCAAAGAAAACAGGCTTAAGAAAAAGCAGATTTCCAGAATTCTCCGCGAAGAAGTTACGGAAGAAGACATTGCCGCGGTTGTTTCCAGATGGACGGGCATACCGGTGTCAAAGATGCTGGAAGGAGAAATGGACAAGCTTATGAAAATGGAAGAGGAATTGAAGAAAAGAGTCGTCGGACAGGACGAAGCGATAACAAAAATCGCCAACGCCATCAGACGGTCGCGGGCGGGAGTGGCTTACGAAGACAGGCCTATCGGCTCGTTCATATTTTTGGGTCCGACGGGCGTGGGCAAAACCGAGCTGGCCAAAGCCGTGGCGGAATTTATGTTCAACGACGAAAAATCTTTGATAAGGGTGGATATGTCCGAGTATATGGAACGGCATAGCGTTTCTAAAATAATCGGTTCGCCGCCCGGCTATGTCGGATACGAAGAGGGCGGGCAATTGACCGAGCTTATCAGGCACCGGCCGTATTCCGTCATTCTTTTTGACGAGATAGAAAAAGCGCACCCGGACATATTCAACATAATGCTTCAGATTCTGGACAACGGCCGATTGACGGACGCCAAAGGCCGGCATGTCAATTTCAAAAACGCCGTTTTAATAATGACTTCCAATGTCGGTTCCGAATACATCCGCCAGCTGGAAAAAATAGGCTTTGCCGTTTCCGCCAGCGACGAAACTCGCCAGAAAGAAACCGGAGAAGAGATGAAAAACAAAATCAGAACCGCGTTGGAAAACAGATTCCGGCCGGAATTCCTCAATCGTCTGGACGAGATAATCATATTCAACCCGCTTTCGCCGGAAGAGATAAAAAACATTGTGAAAATTCAGATTGAGCTTACCGCCAAACGATTGGCCGGCAAAGGCATAAATCTCAAAATCACCGAGCCAGCTCTTTCCTTTTTGGCGAAAGAAGGCTATAATCCAAACTACGGCGCCAGACCGCTCAAACGCCTGATTCAAAGCAAGATTCTTAACAAAGTGGCGGAGCTTATCATCGGCAAAAAAGCGAAGGACGGAAATATTGTTGCGGTTGATGTCGTCAATAACGAACTGATTGTGGCTATTAAGGCGAAATCAAACAGAGCGCCAAAAGCGGTTTACAGTTTGCCCCGCGCCGCCACTTTATAGCTATTGCGCCGGGGTGAGCAAAAAGCGGAGCAGGCAAGGGCAGGTGGTAGAGTGGTCAATTACACCAGACTGTAAATCTGGCGGCCTATGGCCTTCGGTGGTTCAAATCCACCCCTGCCCATTTGAAATTTATCCAAAAATGATTTAATCTATAATTCTATGACCAAAATACAAGACAATTTAATAAAGCTCCAGTGCAAAGAGTGCAAGCATGTCAACTATTGGACAAAAAAGAACAAGAAAAAAGTTGAAAAAAAGCTTGAAGCCAAAAAGCACTGCCAATGGTGCCGAAAACACACTTTACACAAGGAAGTAAAAAAATAAAATAAAAGATCTTTTTGGCAATGCAAGATATTGCGAATTAAGATGCTAGCGCTAAAACTAAAAATGTACACACTCTGTAGCGATCGCTAGAATTCGTGTACATTTTATTTTTTCTTAATTTATTGAAAACACAAGCCATTTGCTGTATGCTTTAACCGTATTGGGGGTATAGTTTAGTGGTAGAACAACGGTCTCCAAAACCGTTGGCCAGGGTTCGATTCCTTGTACCCCCGCCTTCATTATTTACCAAATTTAACGAGCAAAAAGCGAAAGAAGAGAGAGAAAAAATCAAAGAATTGATGAAAAAAAACGAGGAGATAAAGAAAAAGTTGAAAAATTTATCCACTTGATTCTTTTATCTCTCTTGAACCAAGTCATTTGCCGTTTGGCGTATTGCCAATTTTCAGTAAGCATTTTTGCGAGCATCTCGTCTTTTGATATTTTCCTGCGCAAAAATAGGGCGGGGTATTTGTATTCAAAACCAAGCTCATAAATTCGCTTCCAAGACAAGCCCGATTTTCGCAATTTTTTCGTTTCGGCGACCAGCCCGCCTTTCAACATTTTCTTAATTCTTTTTTCAATGTTTATTTTCAGAATTTCATCCGGCAATTTAATTCCAATCTGCCCAATGTCAAGGTCTCGCCTTGACATTGATTTTAGTTTTGGCGTCTTGCCGAGTTTTTTGGCGATTTCTATGGCGCGGATAAGGCGGCGGGGATTTTTGGCGTCAATATTTCTCGCCCGTTTGGGGTCAAGTTTTTTGAGCATATTAAACATTTCTTCCGTTGTTTTTTTCTCCAATTCTTTACGCAGTTTCCAATTAGGCTTAACTTCCGGCAAGACAATATTGTCCACAACGGCTTGGATGTATAATCCCGTTCCGCCGACAATGATCGGTGTTTTGTTTTTAGCGAAATTTTTTTCAATGGCTTTATCGGCGCATTTTTTAAAATCCACGACGGTAAAAATTTTCTTGGGCGAAACAATATCAATACAATGATGCGACACGCCCCGCATTTCTTTTTTAGTAATTTTGCCGGAGCCTATATCCAAGCCTTTGTAAACTTGTCTGGAATCGGCGGAAATAATTTCGCCGTTAATTTTTTTGGCCAGTTTTACCCCCAACGCGCTTTTCCCTGATGCTGTCGGCCCAAGTATCACAATAATTTTCCTTGACATGGATTAGTCAATATGCTAACATTTTTATTAGGGTTTTTCCAGTAACTTTACATAACTTTTTTGAAAGGAGGGGGAAAATGAAACCAAAACCAACACTTGAAGATGCCATTATCCTTGCCACAAGATTACACAAAGGGCAAGTAGATAAAAGAAAGGAGCCATATATTCTCCACCCTCTCGCAGTAATGTTGGAGGGTAGAAATGAAAAAGAACGCATCGTGGGTGTTTTACATGATGTGTTGGAAGATACGAAGGTCACGGTAGTTGGGTTGCGAACGCGGGGTTATTCTAAAGAAATTTTGGATGCTTTAGAGATTTTAACCAAGCGTCCAGAGGAAAAAGGTGATTATTTATCTTTTATTGGAAGGATTATTAAAAGCGGGAATAAATTAGCTCGTGTTGTTAAAATTAGAGATATTAAAAACAACACGAAAGCATCTCGCTTCCCAAAAAATCCGAAGATAAAGGATTGGAAGCGGCGATACAAATATGAGAAAGCTCTCGAACTGTTTGGGTCTAAGCCCAAATCTAAGCCCGAAGATGGCCAGAAAATTGAGACTTCGAAATTTTGGAAAACTGGTGAATTTCCCGACTCTGGGGGGAGTGACGGTTTTCATCATTAAACAGAATAGAGCCTTTTTTAGTAAAAAGACAGGCTCTAGGTTAGCAATTCTTAATGGCTAGTGTAGTTATAATAATTACGCTAGCCATTTTCATATCAAATCTCCTTTTAGACTCCATATATTCGCTTTTATTATTTTTGCCGAAACAAAATTATTTTTACTATATTTTTTGTCCAGCTCTATCGGCTTGTTGCCTTCCGTTCGGCCGTTTAAAACTTTCACGATTTGGCTGACCAGTTTCTTGTTGTTTTCTAAAGCCGTATTTTTGAGAATTTCGTTGAGCTCGTTTTTCCGCGCTTCTTTTTCCTTGCGCGGCACATCGTCTTTAAACATTCTGGCGGCGGCGGTTTTGGGGCGGGAGGAGTACTCGGAAATAAAGGCCATATCGTATTTTATTTCTTTAAACAATTTTTTTGCGTCTTCAAACTGTTTCCTTGTTTCGCCAGGGAAGCCGACGATGATATCGGTGGAAATGGCGATATCCGGCATCGCTTTCCTTATTTTCCCGACCAGTTTTTTATAATGGCCGACAGTATACGGCCGACCCATTCTCTTTAACACTGTATTGTTGCCCGATTGGACCGGCAAGTTTAGGTAATGGGCGAATTTATCGCATTCCGCCATTGTTTTTATGAGTTCATCGGAAAAATCTTTCGGATGGGGCGAAGTGAAGCGAAACCAAAAATCGCCAGGAATATCGTTAACCATACGCAGTAATTCTGGAAATTTTATTTCTTTAGATTTTAGATTTGAAATTTTAGATTTAAGATTACAGCGATAGCTGTTTACCGTTTGTCCCAATAGCCAAATTTCTTTGGCGCCATTGGCAACCGCTTTTTTAATATCGCCTATCACATCAATGACCGTCCTTGATATTTCTCTGCCTCTAGCAATCGGGACGATGCAGTAGGCGCAAAAATTATCGCAACCGTGAGAAATTGGAATAAGGGCGGAAATTTTACTATCCGTTTTTTCAGCCAGCAAACCTTTATTTTCTAAAATTTTTATTTTCGGCAGAATTTTTTCCAGCGTTTTTATTTTTTTTATGTCTATAAAATAATCAAAGAGCGGCAGACGCTTCTTCAAGTCTTTTTCCGAATAATGCATCATGCAGCCGGTTAAAACAATTTTCAATTTACAATTTATAATTTTCAATTCTTGAAGTTTGTTATTTAAGCCGAAAATCCTGTCTTCCGCTTTTTGGCGGACGGAACAGGTGTTGAAAATCAAAACTGGATTTTTGGCGGAAATCAAATCTTCCGTATTGTCGGCGCGGACGTAGCCCAAATTTTTCATTATCTCGGCCGTTTTTTCCGAATCAGCCGTATTGGCTTGGCAGCCGAAAGTGGTGATTAGATACTTGCTCATAATGTAGAAGTCTAACCATTTTTACCTTTTTTTCAATCAGGGCCCGCCTTTTGCGGACAATAACGGCGGACAGGCTTGCGGTTTTGGAGCAATCTGCTATTATTTCAAACATTAAATTATGTTAAAGATCAGATTGCAAAGAGTGGGAAAAAAGCACGACCCGAGTTTCCGGGTTGTTTTGACCGATTCAGCCAGAGCCGCCAGAAGCGGTTCGGTTAACGAGGTGCTTGGTTTTTATAGCGCCAAAAGAGAACAGACCAAGCTTTCCGGAGACAAAATAAAAGAATGGATGGCGAAAGGAGCGCAAGTTTCCGACACAGTGCATAATGTTTTGGTAAGAGAAAAAATAATCAAAGGGCCGAAGAAAAACGTCTTGCCTCCCAAGAAAAAATCAGTTGAAGATGCGAAGGCCAAAGAAGCTGCCACTCAAGCTAAGACGGAAGTCAAGCCGGAAGAGAAAAAAGAAGAGACGGCAAAATAAAGGCATTGACGGAGTCAATTTTTTATATATAATTAGAAAATAATGCAGAGCGGTCGAGGCTGCTGAATTATAAAAAATAAATTAAGGTAGAACGCTAATAAAATGGCTGACAAAGAATTTCTTGAATACGTCGTTAAAGCGATCGTTGACAATCCTTCCGCAGTCAGCGTTGACCGAAAGGTTGACGAAATGGGAGTTCTTATAACTCTCAAAACAGACCCGGCGGATATGGGTAAAGTAATCGGACGAAGCGGAAACACGGCCAAGGCTATCAGAACTCTTTTGAGAGTCGTTGGTATGAAGAACAACGCGCGAGTCAATCTCAAGATTGAAGAGCCAGAAGGCAGCGTCAGGCCGGTCAAAACAGTTGACCAGGCCATGGACGATTTGAAGATATAGTTTGATGTTTCAAAAAGAAAAATCCTCCGACGGCACCGTCGGAGGATTTTTCTTTAAAATATTTTTTAAAAAACAAAATCATACGCTTAATTTGCTCCAGCATAATTAGTGGTATAATGTTAAAAACATATGCGGTTTGATATTATCACAATTTTTCCGGAATCTTTAAGGGGGTATTTCAGCGCCTCCATTTTGGGGCACGCCCAAAAGAGCGACAGAATAAAAATAAATTTGCATAATTTGAGGGATTTCGCCGAGGATAAGCATAAAAAAGTGGATGATAAGCCATACGGTGGCGGACCGGGAATGGTGATAAAGACGGAGCCGATCATCGGAGCAATTAGTTCAATTTTTAAGCGAAAAAATAAAAGCGAAAAAATAAAAATCATTCTGTTTTCTCCGTCGGGAAAACAGTTCACTCAAAAAATGGCGAAAGATTGGGCGAAGAAATACGATAATTTGATAATGATTTGCGGAAGATATGAAGGGATAGACACGCGCGTGGAAAAAGTTTTGAAAACTTGCCTGCCGGCGAGGCAGGTTGAAAATTTATCTATTGGGCCGTATATTCTAACTGGCGGAGAACTGCCAGCGGCGGTTGTCGCAGACGCGGTGGCCAGACAAATTGACGGAGTTTTAGGCAAAGAAGAATCTTTGGAAGAGGAAAGAGGAATGTCCGGATTCCCCGTTTACACTAAGCCGGAAGTTTTTGAGTTTAAGGGCAAAAAATACAGCGCGCCGAAAGTCTTGCTTTCCGGCCATCACAAAAAAATAAAAAACTGGCGAGAAAAAAATTCCAAAAAGTTTTTTAAATAAAAAATTAAATTTTAAAAATGTTCTTCTTAATTATGCTATCGCCTAAATAAGGGGAACATTTTTTACTTTGTTTTTTATTTTGTCTAAGTTATAATTAGTTGCATGAAAATCGCTATCAATGGCTTTGGGCGGATAGGGAGGGTTTTTTACAGGCAAGTTTCAGGTTTGCCTGATTTTGAAGTTGTCGCCGTAAATGATTTAGCCGATAAAGATAATTTGCTTTACTTGCTGGAACACGATTCGGTTTACGGTAAATTCGCTTTGCCGAAAAAAATCAAAGACATAAAATTTCTGCAAGAAAAAGACCCGGCCAAACTGCCGTGGAAAGATTTGGACATAGACATTGTCGTGGAGTCCACCGGATTTTTTGATTCTTACGACAAAGCCAAAGCCCATTTGGACGCCGGGGCGAAAAGAGTCGTTATAACCGCGCCGGTCAAAGACGATACGGCGCTGACCTTCACGCCCAATGTTTACCCCGAAGATATTTCAAAATTCAAAATAACTTCCAACGCTTCTTGCACCACCAACGCCATCACTCCGCTTATCTCCATTCTCGCCAAAAATCCCGGCGTAAAAAAAGCGGTTTTAAACACCATTCACGCTTACACGGCGTCTCAAGGGATAGTGGATAAGCCGGACGCCAAAGATTGGCGAAGAGGCCGGGCCGGAACGATAGACATTTCTCCTTCCAGCACGGGAGCGGCTATTTCCGCCGCCAAAGCCATACCGGAGATGAAAGGAATTTTTGACGGAGTGGCGGTGAGAGTGCCGGTGCCGGTCGGCTCGCTGATAGACCTGACTTTTGTCTCAAAAAGAAACACGAGCGCCGAAGAAATAAACGAAATTTTGACGGCCGAATCGCAAAAACCGGAATGGCAGGGAATAATAAAGGTGTCCAATGAGCAATTAGTCTCAACCGATATCATCGGCGAGCCGTACGGCTCTATCGTTGACCTCGGTTTTACCAAAGTCATAGACGGCGACTTGGTCAAAATTTTTTCCTGGTACGACAATGAATTCGGCTATGCGGCGATGCTGATAAAACATCTAGAAACTTTAAAAAAATATTTGTAATATCGCTATGCTGATTCCCGCCATCAATGCCGATACTTTTGAAGAAGTTCAAAGAAAAATAAAGCTCATTGAGCCTTATTTTTCTTGGGCGCATCTAGACATCGCCGACGGAACATTCACCAGAAACACGCTTTGGCACAATTTGGCGGAGTTCGCTCTGATTGAAACCGAACTTAATCTTGAGATTCATTTGATGGTAGACAGAGTGGAGGAAAAAATTGACCATTGGCTCAATCCGTCCGTAAAAAGAATAATTTTCCATATCGGCGGAACAAGTGACGCTGGCTTTGTCATTGATAGATGCCACAAAAATAAAACGGAAATAGGGATAGCCATAGGTCCGGATGAATCCGTCGCTCAAGCGCTGGCCCGCAAAAGCAAGGTTGATTTTTTCCAAATTTTGGCCGTTAAGCCAGGTTTGCCGGGGCAAAAAATGGACGAAAACACTTTTGAACGAATCAGAGAAGTGAGAAAATTCTGCCCATCGTGTATAATAGAAGTTGACGGAGGAATGAACAAAGAGACGATTCCGAGGGTGATTGAAGCGGGAGCGGACAGGATTGTGGTCGCCAGCGCGATATTTGAGAGTGGAAAAGATATTAAAGAAGCGATTGAAGAATTAAAAAATGTTATCTGATGAACAAATAAAAAAATTGGAAACGACGGCGAATACTATCCGCCAGGATATTATCGCTATGCTTTTGGAAGCGAAATCCGGCCACTCGGCCGGGCCTTTGGGGATGGCGGATGTGTTTACGGTTTTGTATCACACCGATGCCATAAAACATGACCCGAAAAATCCGGATTGGGAGGAAAGAGACAGAATAGTTTTATCCAACGGCCATATCTGCCCCGTGCTTTACGCGACAATGGCGCGCACTGGATATTTTCCGGTTGAAGAGTTAAAAACTTTACGAAAATTTGGGACAAGATTGCAAGGTCATCCGCACAGACTTGTCCTACCCGGGCTGGAAACTTCTTCTGGGCCGCTCGGTTCCGGTCTGTCGCAGGCGGCCGGAATGGCTTACGCATTAAAGATGCCTGCCCTGCGAAGCCTTGGCGAAGTTGGGGATAAGAAAAAAAATCAGGTTGTCTGCTTGATGAGCGATGGCGAACTTGATTGCGGGCAAATCTGGGAGGCGGCAATGTGGGCGGGGAAAAACAAGCTGGACAATCTCACAGCGATAATAGACAGAAACAATATCCAGATAGACGGATTTACCGAAGACATAATGCCACTTGAGCCATTAGACGAAAAATTTCACGCTTTTGGCTGGCATGTTTTGGAAATAAATGGCAATGACATAAGAGCTGTTTACGATGCCGTTTTCCAAGCCAGAGCGATTTTTGAAAAACCGGTTTGCATCATCGCTTACACCATCCCCGGCAAAGGCGTAGACTTTATGGAGCAAGATTTCAACTGGCACGGCAAGCCGCCAAATAAAGAGGAAGGAGAAAAAGCTTTGCAGGAATTAAGAACGCTGGGAGGAAAGATAAGCGGGGAGTAAAAATATGATTAAACAGTTTGTAAAAGGAAAAGTTTGTGTTTTCATTGATGCGGCTAATATTCTTTATTCACAGCAAACTTTAGGTTGGAGAGTAGATTATAAAAAGCTGAAAAAATATTTTGAATCGGAATGCGACTTGCATGGACTGTATTTTTATACGGGAAAAGTTGGGGCGGACGACAAACAGAATTCATTTCTCAAAAAGCTTGAACAGTTTGGATATGTCGTAAAAGCGAAAGAAGTAAAACGGATTAAAATTTCCAAGAGCGCCTATGAATGGAAAGGTAACCTTGATGTGGAGCTTACTATTGATGTCCTTGGGAATATAAATAATTTTGAAACTCTGATTTTAATGTCCGGGGACAGCGATTTTGCTCCGCTTTTAGACGCGGTAAAAGCTCGACATAAAAGGGTATTGGTAATGTCTACGAAAGGGCATATTTCAAAAGAACTTTTGGATCGGGCAAAGTATGTTAATCTCAGGAAACTGAAGGATTTCATCGCATTTTATGTATAAAAAAATCCCCCCGCCGAAGCGGGGAGAGGTTTGACTCAACCAGCATAGCAAAACCATTATTGATGTCAAGTAAAATTTAAGCTAAAATTATGAGCAGGAATGAATTAAGGATACGGGAGGAAAAATTAAAAATAATGTCAAATACAATAAACCCAAACCTAAAACTTAATCCGAAATTGTTTAAAGAGGATATTGAACAAGTCCCGACTCGTTTTGGCTATGGAGAGGGGCTTGTGATTGCCGGAAAAGAAAATCAGAATGTCGTGGCGCTTTGCGCCGATTTGACGGATTCCACCCGCACTTCGGTTTTCAAAAAAGAATTTCCGGACCGGTTCGTAGAGGTTGGCATCGGGGAGCAGAATATGGCGTCGCTCGCGTCCGGAATGGCGGCTGTTGGCAAAATTCCGTTTATCTCTTCTTACGCTATGTTTTCCCCCGGCCGAAATTGGGAGCAGATAAGAACGACTATTTGTTACAATAATCAAAATGTCAAAATCGCCGGCGCGCATTCCGGCGTATCCGTGGGCCCCGATGGCGCCACTCATCAGGCGATAGAAGATATGGCTATCACGCGGGTTGTTCCCAATATGGTGGTTATCGCGCCTTGCGATGCGATAGAAGCGAAGAAAGCGACAATCTCCGCGGCCAGACATAAAGGCCCTGTTTATATAAGATTTACCAGAGAAAAAACGCCGGTGATGACGACGGAAGAAACACCGTTTGAAATCGGCCAAGCGGAAATTTATAGAGAGGGAAAAGATATTTCCATAATCGCTTGCGGGCCATTGCTTTACGAAGCTTTGAAAGCGGCGGAAGAATTAGCCAAAGAGGGAATTGAAGCGGAAGTGATAAATAATCACACCATTAAGCTGATGGATAAGGAAACGATTTTAAAATCAGTCCAAAAAACCAGATGTGTCGTGACAATAGAAGAACATCAAGCGATGGGCGGAATGGGTTCAGCCGTCAGCGAAATATTATCTCAAAATTATCCAGCGCCGATGGAAATAATCGGCGTCCAAGACCGCTTCGGCGAATCGGGAGAGCCTGCGCAACTTTTGGAAAAATTCGGCTTGACGGCGAAAAACGTAATTAAGGCGGCGAAAAAGGCGATAAAGAGGAAGAAATAAAGTTGATTAAAATATTTTTCTCGGCCTATAATCCTCCGGCGCTTGTTGGAGATATTTTTCCAATTCCGGCAAGGTGAGCAAGCCTTCTTGCGCGCCGATTTTCTGGACGACGGACATTGAGTTGATAGGCGCCATTATTAGCGCATCTTCTATTGATTTGCCCATAGCCAAGCCGGCGACAAAGGTGGCGGAAAAAGCGTCTCCGGCGCCGGTGCGTTCAAACGGCGGTTTGGGGTCTGGGTAGGGCGGCATAAACCAGGCTTCATCGCCGTTATAAGCGTAAGCTCCTTTGACGCCGTCGGTAACAACGACAATTTTCGGGCCAAGATAAGAAATCATTTTCATCAATTCCATCGGTTTTTCTTCTTTTGTTACTAGAATTCTTTGAGCCTCTTGAACATTGCAAATGAAAACTTTCGTCAGTTTGTAAAGACCGGCCAATTTTTCTGCGCCGAATTTCATTTGAAAAGTGCCGGGCTGAAAAGCCAGATTTGTTTCAGGGTGGAATTTTAGATAATTTTCTATTTCTTGATGAAAAGGCAGGGAATTTTGGCCCAGCGATGACAAGTAAATCCATTTGGGCGAACCGATGTGGGGCAATTCATAATCATACTCCTCGTGTTTTATCAAAATCGTCCGCTCATCTTTAAACCAGAGGACATAGTGATAGTTGGTCTTTTTGTCTTTGTGAATTTTTATGAATTTCGTACAGACATCGTTAGCTTTGAAAGTGTTAACGCAATCTTTGCCGTTTAAATCAGCGCCGACATTGCCGACAAAAGCCGATTTTAAACCCAGTCTTGCCGCCGTCACCGCCGCGTTGGCGCTGTTGCCGACAGCCGGCACCACCGTCACCGTTTCGTAAGGAATTTTATTGCCGTAATCCAAACATATCTGGCAATTTTCTTTATTGATATCGCAATTGACTGAAGCTTCTTTAATTCTGATAAAAGCGTCTATGGTCGTATCGCCAATGGCAACGAAGTCAAAGTCTTTGTTGAAAAACATAACACTTCCATTTTAGCAGTTATCATTTTTTCTGAAACATTGACAAATTAAACTAATTATGCTAACCTTATTCTAATCTAAACATATCTAAAACCCGCCAAAATATACTAATAAATTTTATGAACCCAATGATTTACACCTCAATCTGCTATACTGTAATTCGTTGCAAAACTAAAATGAAAAATGTTGATTTGAGTAAAATTAAAAAGGCGCATTTTGTGGGGATTGGGGGGATAGGAGTTTCGGCTATTGCCAGAAGGATGCTGGCGGAAGGGAAAATCGTCATCGGATCGGACACTTCAGATTCGGGGATAATTGATGAATTGCGAAAACTGGGGGCGAAGATTTTTTTGGGGCATAATGCCGACAATGTCGCCGATGATGTTGATTTGCTGGTTTACACTCCGGCCTTGACGGCCGACAATACGGAGTTAAAAAAGGCCGTTGAATTAGGTGTATCAACGCTTTCTTATCCGGAAATGCTTGGTCTTATTTCCAAAGATAAACATACTATCGCCGTTTCCGGCGCGCATGGCAAGACCACAACGACGGCGATGATTGCCAAAATTCTTATTGATGACGGACTTGACCCGACTGTTATTGTCGGCAGTTTGTTAAAAGACAGTAACCCGCCTGCGCTCGGAGCTGCGGCGAGGCAAGGAAGCAATTTTGTGGCGGGCAAAAGTAAATATTTCGTGGTGGAAGCCTGCGAATACAAAAAATCTTTTCTTAATCTTAATCCGAAAATTATCGTCATCACCAACATAGACAACGACCACTTGGATTATTACGGCAATTTGGAAAATATCAAAAAAGCGTTCGACGAATTCGCGGCGAAATTGCCGGAGGACGGATATCTGGTTTGCGACTCGAACGATAAAAATTTTAAAGAAATAATTGAAAATGTGAGATGCAAAATAATAGATTACACGAAAGTAAACAATAATTTTAATCTTAAAATTCCGGGCGAGCATAATATAAAAAATGCTCAAGCGGCAATGGCGGCGGCGGAAATTTTGGGAGTTGATTCTAAAAAAGCGGAAAATTCTTTGGAAAGTTTTGAAGGAACTTGGCGGCGGTTTGAGTTTAAAGGCGAGACGAAAAACGGTATTTTGGTCTACGACGATTACGGCCATCATCCGACGGAGATAAAAGCGACCTTAAAAGGAGCGAGAGAATTTTTTGGCGGCAAAAAGATTTGGTGCGTTTTCCAACCCCATCTTTACAGCCGGACTAAACTTCTTTTTGGCGATTTTGGTAAAAGTTTTAGCGATGCCGATGAAATTATTTTGGCCGATATTTACGCCGCTAGAGAGCCGAAAGACGAGAGCATAAATTCCAAAATGTTGGCGCAAGAAATAACAAAAAACGGCGGCAAGGCGAGATATATGGAATCTTTTGACAAAATAACCGGATTTTTGGCTGAAAATGCCAGAAAAGGGGATGTTGTCATAACGATGGGCGCGGGAGACATTTATAAAATCGGCGAAAATTTGCTTAAAAAATAAAAAATGATAATATAAACATTATGAAAAAAGTAATAGTATATTCTACGCCGACCTGCGTTTATTGCCGGATGGCGAAAGATTTTTTAACGGATAAAAATATTCCTTTCACGGAATACGATTTGTCAAAAGACATTTCCAAAAGGGAGGAAGTGATAAAGAAAACCGGCCAAATGGCCGTGCCGGTGATAGAAGTGGACGGGGAGACGATGATCGGATTTGACGAGGGTCAGTTGTCAAAAATGCTGGGAATATAGATTTTAGCCCCCATAGCTCAATGGATAGAGCAATCCCGTCCTAAGGGAGAGATGGAGGTTCGATTCCTTTTGGGGGCAAAATTTTATTTGAAAAATTTGTTGTAATAAATTATGATTAATTCATCGGCTCGAACCATATTTTAATTTTGGGGGAAGAAAATTTTTTAATCGTATGAATCGAAAAATTGTTTTTATCATCGGTGCCGTGATAGTTGTCCTTGTCTTGGGGTATTCTTTTCTGTGGATGAAATCTGGTTTTATTGATTATCGGCCACAGACTGATGAAGTAGCAAATACTCAAAGCTATTACGATAAACTTGCGAATGACTGTAAGGCCAAACAAAGTGAAAACTGCTGTCTTGCTTCTGTTGAGGCCATGAAAGCCGGCAACTATACGCTGGCTCCGCAAGAAGGGTGTCCTGCTGGCTACCAACCAAATATGATGAGGTGTGTTGATAGTTACAGGTGGTGTCAACCGATGTCCGTTTCGCCAACTGGAAGCCCAGCTGAAATAGAAACAAATTATCCGGTTAGTGGTATTGAGGACGGAGGTTATAGCGGGACTGCATTTTGTAATTTGATTGGCCATTCAGATTTTGAGCTAAAAAATAATTTGATGACTATTCACGGTAAAGGCCCGTATGCGGTGGTTATATATAAAATGAGAAATATATTTTCGCCAAATGAATATCCAGGTATAAAATTGATTTCGCATCTTAGGTTTGAAGATAAAGAAAATAGTTACGCTGATACATTGTATTTGGGAAGTGATAATAATTTGTACAATTGCCATGGCGGAAAATAGAATCCTCTATCGTTAATTAAATTATAGAATTTGTCGCCAAAGAAAAACTTGAAATTGTCAGCGATGCGGCTCCGCCGCCTTTCCGAATTTTCGCGGGGGGAATTCCTCGCCGCCTGTGGCGGCGAAAGCGGTTCGGACTATCTTTAGGATACTGCAAAATTTTATTGAAATAATTTTTTTAATCATATATGGTTGATAACTTCCAATACTCATATTTGATCGGCAACATTTTTTTCTTGTTTATATGGTTGTTTTTTTTTATATTTCGCCGTGATCTACGCAAAGAAATGTTGATTATGTCTTTTATCGTTGCTCCAATGGGGCCAATATCGGAAATTTTTTATTTGCGTGATTATTGGCGTCCGGAAATTTTTAACGGCTTGTTAATTGGTATAGAGGATTTGCTTTTTGGGTTTTTCATTGGTGGTATTACGGCAGTTATATATGAAGTATTTTTGGGTAAAAAGTATTCCAACAAACATTTGTTTGCACACTCAAAGTGGCTGTTTCCAGGCGGAATTTTGATAATAATTTGCATAATGTTTGTTGGCAATATGGTTTTAAATTTTAACTCCATATACATTTCCATTTTTAGTTTCTTGGTTATCGGTTTTTTTATGATTTTCATTCGGCGCGATATTTTGAAGGAATCTATATACAGCGGATTGCTCGTTTGCGGTCTTATATTTATTTTTTATATTATATTCGGGTATATTTTTAACGGTGTTATTCAGAAGTGGTGGGTACTAAAAAATATTTCAGGCATCCTTATTTTTGGCGTTCCAATTGAAGAATTAATGTGGGGTTTTGGCTGGGGTTTTGTTGCTGGTCCCGCATACACATTTATCAATGGGTTAAGGTTAAAAGATAAATAAATTTTACTTGCATAAGGCCACATACTTCTTGCACTCTTTGAGCCAGCAAAGAGATGCGGATATTTTGTAAATACAAAGGGATAAAAGGATTTGTAAAACTCTACAACGATGCTTTAAGGTATCAATATATGATTACCAAAAAAGCATTGCGTAAGGCCAGAGTCTTGGCCTTTTGGGAAAAACACGGATTGCAAGCGACAGCAGAAGCTTTTGGCGTTAAACGGCGAACCTTGTTTTTGTGGAAAAGGAAGCTGAAAGAAGCCGAAGGGAAGTTTGAAGGACTAAACGAAAAAAAGACAACGCCGAAGATTAAAAGAAAAAGAATCTGGCCATTGGAAATACTGGCGGAGATTAAAAGATTAAGGTGGAAGCATCCCAACCTGGGCAAAGAGAAACTCTATCCGGAATTAAAGGATTTCTGCGGCAATAAAGGCTTGAAATGTCCCCAGCCAAGGACTATCGGCCGATTGATAAAAGATTTGGGAGGCTTGAGAATTTATCCTCAAAGAATATCTCATTTCGGTAAAATCAAACCGATTAAACGGCAAAAAATCCTTAGAAAACCCAAAGATTTTCAAGCGGAACATCCCGGCCATTGCGTCGCCTTGGATACCGTAGAGAAAAGCATCGGCGGCAAAAGAAGATACATCATCACTTTTGAGGATTTATACGCCCGATTCTCTTTCGCTTGGGAAACGACCAGCCACGCCTCTTTGGCGGCTGCCGAGTTCTTCGCTCTCTGCCGTCGAGTCTTTCCTTTCTCTTTCGCTTTTATGTTTGTTCTGACCGACAACGGTTCGGAATTCAAGAAACACTTTTCCGAAGAATTGAGAAAACTGCATTTAACTCATTATCATACTTATCCCAAGACTCCCAAAATGAACGCTCATCTGGAACGATTCAACCGCACTTTGCAGGAAGAGTTTGTTGATTATCACCTGGCCGACTTGCTCATTCCGGAGATCTTCAACCGCAAGCTGGCCGAGTATCTTCTCTGGTACAACGCCAAACGAGTCCATTTCGCTTTTCAAAACAAACTTTCTCCGATACAATTCATGTCATCATTACCAATTAACCAATTGCCTGAAAAGCGCAAAAATGGGTGGCCTCATACATTTATTTGAAAAAAGTTTGAGTTTAGATATACTATTTGTGTTGAATTGTGTTTAAGGCGCGGGCCTATAGTTCATCGGTAGAACGCATCCATGGCATGGATGAGGGCGGGGTTCAATTCCCCGTAGGTCCACCAAAATGAATTTTCCCGCAAAAATGCGTCCGTGTCGCGCGCGACACGCGATAAGTGAAGTTATCACTTATTAGGCGATAGCGTATTTTTTGATAACTTTTTTAAATTGTTAATTTCCTATCCTTTCATCTCTCTCCGCATTTCCCGCTCCGTGTCTCTCTTTTTTATTTTTTCTTTTTTTTCAAATTTTTTCTTGCCGCGGGCGAGGCCAATTTCGGCTTTTATTTTTTTGCCCAAAGTGTGAATGTTGAGAGGGATTATCGTTAGGCCTTTTTCTTCCGCTTTGCCGGCCAGATAATTTATTTCTTTTTTAGTCAGCAGAAGTTTTATGTTTCTTTGCTCCGCGATTTCCCCGGGCCTTTTTTTGGTCTGGTAAGGCGTGATAGTCATTCCGACTAAGTAGGCTTCTCCGCCCCTTATGAGCGCTCTTGAGCCAGCCAAAGAACCTTGCTTATTCCGCAAAGACTTCACCTCCCGTCCGAGCAGTTCCAAACCGGCTTCCAGTTTTTCCAGAATCTCGTAATCAAAATGGGCTTTTTTATTTTCCAACAAAATCATTATTTCATTATAATTTGATTTTGATTATTTACATAGTATAATCCAGTTATCTTATGAAATTATTTTCCAAAAACATCTTGTTTATTCTGCTGATTATGATGGTTATGGCGGGCGTTTATTCTCTTTTGGCCGGCCAAATGGAAATTAAAAACGAAATTCCCATTTCTCAAATAGTTTCCGAAATAAACGGCGGCAACATCAAATCCATCGGCGTGAAAGGGGACAATTTGGAAGTTATTTTTGCCGACGGCAAAATCGCCCAATCTAAAAAAGAAGCGGAAGCGTCTCTGACCGACACCTTGATAAACTATGACGTTTCAACCGAACAGCTGGCCAAAGTGAGCATTGACATAAAAAGCCCGTCGGGCTCTTCAGTTTGGCTGGGCACTGTTCTGCCTCTGGCTTTGCCCGTTATTATCATTGTTTTATTTTTCTGGCTGGCGGCCAGGCAGGTTAAAAAATCAAACTTCCAATCTCTCACCTTCGGCAAGACTCAAGCCAGGGTCATTGAGCCGGACGACAAAAAAGAAAAAGTAACCTTTAAGGATGTGGCCGGCGCGCACGAAGCAAAAGAAGAACTCCAGGAAATAGTGGAATTTTTAAAAAACCCGAAAAAATTTCTGGACATCGGGGCGAGAATCCCCAAAGGAGTTTTACTGATGGGGCCGCCGGGAAGCGGCAAGACTTTGTTGGCCCGGGCGGTGGCGGGGGAAAGCAATGTCCCGTTTTTCCATGTTTCCGGTTCGGAATTCGTGGAGCTTTTTGTCGGCATCGGCGCCAGCCGCGTCCGGGATTTGTTTAAGGTGGCCAAGAGCGCCGCTCCGGCCATTATTTTCATTGACGAGATAGACGCCGTCGGGCGGCACAGGGGAACAGGCTTGGGCGGAGGCAACGACGAAAGAGAGCAGACTCTCAACCAGATTTTGGTGGAAATGGACGGTTTTGAACCGCACGAAAAAGTCATCGTTATCGCAGCGACCAACAGGCCGGACGTGCTTGACCCGGCTCTTCTCCGGCCGGGAAGATTTGATCGGCGAGTGTTTTTGGATTTGCCGGACATTAAGGGCAGGAAAGACATATTGAATATCCACGCCAAAGGCAAGCCGTTGGCGGAAGATGTCGTTTTGGACTTGATTGCCGAGAGAACGCCCGGATTTTCCGGCGCCGATTTGCAAAGCTTGATGAACGAAGCGGCGATATTGGCGGCCAGAGAAGAAAGAAAAAAAGTCAGCCAGTTTGATATGATCAGGTCTATTGAGAAAGTTTTGCTCGGTCCGGAAAGAAAGAGCCATTTGCTGACGGTTGAAGAAAAGAAAATCGCTTCTTACCACGAAGCCGGCCACGCTTTAGTTTCTTCCGTCTTGAAGAACGCCGATCCGGTGCACAAAGTTTCCGTTGTTTCCAGGGGGCGGGCGGCCGGATACACTTTGAAGCTTCCCTTGGAAGAAAGGCATCTTTACTCCAAAGCCCATTTCTTGGACGAAATTTCCGTGGCTTTGGGCGGGTATTTGGCGGAAAAAATGATTTTTGGCGACATTACCACCGGAGCTTCCGACGATTTGAGGCACGCCATGGAAATCGCCCGGGCGCTGGTGATGAAATACGGAATGTCGGAAACTATCGGCCCGGTGGCTTGGGGAGGCAGAAGCGAGCCGATATTTCTAGGCAAAGATTTTATGGCGGAAAAAAATTATTCGGAAGCGGTGGCCAAAGAAATAGACGCCGAAATAACCAAAATAATAACCGCTTCCCAAGAGGCGGCCAAAGACGCTTTGCTTAAGCACAAGGAACTTTTAAACGACATCGCCAACACGCTCATAGAAAAAGAAACGATTGAAAACGAGGAATTTAATGCTATAATTTCCAAGCGCGGAATAAAGCCGAAGAAACTGGAAGTAATCTAGCGCGCGGGCGCATAGCTCAGTTGGTAGAGCACAGAGCTTATACCTCTGCGGTCCTAGGTTCGAGTCCTAGTGCGCCCAAATAAAAAAACTAGCAAAGCTCTACTCAAAATGAATTTGTTTAGCTCTTTTTTTTAGCGCTTGAGTGAGCGAGGGGTATTTTTCTAGGCTTGGGCTTTCGGCGATAATTTTTTGAGACTCGGTTCGGGCCGCCTCAACCATTTTTATATTCCTTAACGCTTCCATGCCGATATCGGATATTCCCCATTGTTTGCCGCCGCCAAGTTCGCCCGCGCCCCGTATCTTCAAATCATATTCCGCCAGTTCAAAGCCGTTTTTGGCGGTGGTTAGAGCCTTCAGCCTTTCGGTTGTTTTTTGCGATTTTGATTCCGCAAAAATAAAACAGTAAGGCTGATAAGAACTTCTAATAACCCGCCCTCTTAATTGATGAAGCTGAGCCAAACCGAATCTTTCCGCCCCTTCAATTATGATAACGGTGGCGTTGGGTATATTGATACCCACTTCCACCACCGAAGTGGCGACAAGAATTTGGATTTTGTTGTCTTTAAAATCGGATAACACCTTTTCTTTTTCCGGCGGCGTCATCTTGCCGTGCAAAATTCCTATTTCCCACTCCGGAAAAATTTCTTTTTTCAGCCTTTTGGCTTCTTCTTTGACCGACTTGGCAAGAATGGCCATTTCTTTTTCCGGATCGGGTAAATCTATTCTCGGGCAGATAATATAAGCTTGCCGGCCTTTTTTTATTTCTTCTCTTATCATAGAGTAAGCCGTTTCTCTTTCTTCGGGGTTTATTATTTTCGTGACAGGAGGCTTTCTGCCCGCCGGCAATTCATCCAAAAGAGACAAGTCCAAGTCGCCGTAAATGGTCAAGGCCAGCGTTCTGGGAATCGGCGTGGCCGTCATTGAGAGCAGGTGGGGCGCGTTTTCCGATTTATTTATCGCCAAAGACGCTCTTTGCTTGGTGCCGAAACGGTGCTGTTCGTCTATTATCACCAGCGCCAGATTTTTAAATTTAACGCTGTCCTGAATCAAGGAATGCGTCCCTATAAGAATGGGAATTTCTCCTCCAGCCACCCATTTTAAAAGCTGAGCTTTGGAAATTTTTGTCGCTTCGCTCGGGTTGACCTTGGAAGGGAATTTTTGGCAGCCGGAAGAAGTGATCAGGCCTATTTTGGGCGTCAATCTCAACTCGGAAAAATATTCAATAAACGATTGAAAATGTTGTCCGGCCAGAATTTCCGTGGGCGCCATATAGGCGGCCTGGTAGCCGGCGGATATCGCCAGATAAGCGGCCGCTATGGCTACGGCCGTTTTGCCCGAGCCGACATCGCCCTCCAGCAGGCGGGACATTGGGGAGTTTTTTTGCATATCTTCAGCCACGGCGGAAACGGCGTTTTTTTGAGCATTGGTCAGCTTGAAAGGAAAGGAAGACAAAAATTTTTCCAGTTCTTCTTGGTCAAAATTTATTTTCAAGGAATGATGTTTTTCCCGTTCTTTGCGCTGGCAAAGCCGAGCCAATTGGATGAAAAATATTTCTTCAAAAGCCAGCCTTTTTCTGGCCGCTTCGGCGTCTTTAATTTTTTGGGGTTTATGAATAAATATCAAAGAAGACTTTAGCGACGGCAGGTGGTATTTTTTCAAGATTTCTTCCGGAATCGGGTCAACAATATTTTCTTCCAGCGAGTTCAAAATTTTTTGGACGGCGAATCTTAGCCAGCGCGAAGTAACACCTGATGTTTCAGAATAAACGGGCAGAAGCATAGAACCCGCGCCTAAGGCTTCGTACCGGCTTATTTTTTCAAAATCAGGATTGCTTATGAAAAGGCCGGATTTGTTTCGGGAAATTTTTCCCGTCAAGGCCACTTTGTCGCCTATATTTATCATTTTCGCCATATACGGCTGATGGAACCAGACGGCTTTGATTATCCCGGTGTTGTCGCCAAGGCTTATCTCGGAAACAGCCATTTTTTTTCTCCATGTTTTGCCGAGGCTGGCTTCAAGGACTTCGCCGAAGACGGTCGTCTTGTCGCCTTCCTCCAGACTGACGATGTTTTTTCTTTCGGAGAAATTTTCGTAACGGGAAGGGAAATAAAAAAGCAGGTCTTTGATTGTTTTAAGGCCGAGTCTGCCCAAAGCCGTTTTTTGTCTAGGGCTAAGCCGAAATTCTTTTTCTATTGATGAATTTAATTCCATAAACTCCGATTAAAAACCAAACATCTCCTATGGCGTATCCGGCCAAAACATCGCTCAAATAATGAACGCCCAAATAGAGCCGGCTAAAGCCCAAAAGAATAGGGGCGATAAACACCCCCGAAATTAATAAATATTTTGAAAAACGGCTTTTGGCGTTTAGCGCCAGCAAGTAAAAAATAAAGGCGTAAAAAGCGATGGAGATTACGCTGTGCGCGCTAGGGAAAGACGAAGATGTTTCGGCGATAAGTCCGCCGACAGGACGGCTCCGGTGGAAAATTTCTTTAAGGACAAAAGCGGTACCAAGCCCGCCGACAGTTATTATCCAAAGAGCAAAAAATGATATGTCAAGGCGAAACCTTGCCATTCTTTTAATTATAAAAAAAAGGGAAATTAAAACCAAAACACCTAAAACAAAATACCACTCTCCAGTAAAAGTAACCGCTTTGAAAAAAAGCGTCAAAAACGGCGTATGTATTTGCTCAACAAAATTAAGGGTGAAAATATCCAGCTGTCTGATTAAATCCATAGTTTAATTATACATAAAAAAGTCCGCACACTAAATATTTTTTGAAAAATTAATATTTAGTGTGCGGTGTCTCAGACAGAGGCTATGGACACATGTCGTCAAGTATTTTCCCATAAACAGAGTCCATATCAATATTATTGATTTTCCCCTCCATTGCATCAGCAGCGCCCCTTAGAACAGTTTTGTTTTCAACTACTAATCTTTCCTCGCTTGCAACTACAACGACAACATCTTTTACCTCCTTCTCTAATGTTGCTATCATAACTAACCTCCTAAAATAAAATTATTAAAAAGCCGACAATTCGGCTGTTTTTATTTAAAATAACTAACTTTTTATACTGTATCACACTAAACGCGATTTTGCAAATTTTACTTTTTTGTGTAATCGGACTTGTCGTTTTTTTGCCTTACACAATCGGAGTGAAATAAAAAACCCCCGAATCAAGTTTTAACCTTTAAACTAAACTTGATTCGGGTTTTGGACCCGGCGATTTTAAGGCAAATCAGCCGGGTCTTTTGTTTGGAAACCAAGATTTTTGGCAACCTCCCTTACCGACAGAAGGTCGTCAACAATCAAGGTTTTTTCCCTTTCTAGACACAAGCTGTCCAAGAAAGGAATTAAGTTTTCCTCAAAAACCATTTTTGAGGGCTTTGTTTCCTTTGAAACAAAAAAACCCTTTTCAAACAAGAAAAAGTCAAACAGACTTTTTCTTGTTTGGATGAAAACTAAACTTTCTTTTTCTATACCTAGATGTTTCAGGTATAGAAATAAAGAAAAAGCGCTCCGATCGGTCAAAATTCCGATCGAAAACTTCTTGGTTTGAATAATCTCTACGAGATTATTCAAACCCTTTTTCGTCTTCCTTGAAAAAAGAAGACGAAAAAAGTCAAAAATTTCGCCCATCGCCAAGAACGCGCGCGGCGGGCGAGAAAATCCGATTTTTTTAAGGAAATGACGGCATATCATTTCCCTTTTACTGGATGGAACTATCGTTCCATCAAAGTCCAGTATAATCACTTTACACCTCCTCCATCAAATTTTCAAAGGACACGAAATAAAAACTATCTTACAAAAGAATACACTTTTTAGCAATAAAGTCAATGGTTGCGGATATCTTTTTTGAAAAAAAACGCCGTTAGGAAAATAGCGGTGGAAGAAAACGCCGAAACGAGGCAGTAAAGGCAGAGGGCTTTTATCACAAACAATTGCAGAGAAATAAACCAAATTGAAGCCAATAGTCCGATGACGGAAAATCGGGCCAAAAACTTTTTAAGCCGGTCGCTTTTTGTATCTATGATAGCGATGGAGATTATAAGAACGGCAAGATAATAAATCGCCCCCAGAAGCGCCACGGATACTCCGCCCTCCACGGCGGGCAAGCCGATGGTTGCATATTGACTGGTGGTGACCGCTTCGCATCCTTTGATTATGGCGCAAGGGGGAATTGTCCCAGTGTAATGTTTGGCCGCCAGGTAAGAAGCGTCAATAAGGCCGAGGAAAGAAAACAGGCCGATAAGAATCGCCTTTTTAGTCGGACTGCCCAAGAGCTTGTTCAATAGAATTTTTGAATTCGTCATAATTGCGGGGATTGTTTATTTTTTTGCCGTTTAAGAAAAAAGACGGGGTGGAATTGACTCCGGCTTTGACGCCGCTTTGGTAATCATTTTCTATTTTGGCTTTTATTTCGTCGGAGGCGATGTCGGTTTGAAATCGGGCCAGATCAAGGCCGATGTCCTGGGCGTATTTGGCGAAAAGAACCGCTGCGTTTTTCTCCTCCGACCAATCGGATTGGTTTTGGAAAATCAGGTCGTGCATTTCCCAGAATTTGCCTTGTTTTCCGGCCGCTTCGGCGACAGTGGCCGCCAATTTGGCGTTTTTGTGTTGGGGAAGAGGGAAGTGCCGGTAAGTGAATCTTACTTTTGCGCCCAAATCTTCGCTGACTTTTTTAAGAATCGGATAATAAGAACCGCAGGCGGGGCACTGGAAATCGCTGTATTCTATCAGAGTCGCCAAGGCTTCTTTGTCGCCTTTTATATTTTCGCTATCGTTGATGGCGGAGATGCTAATGGCCAAGTTGTCCGAGCCCGGAGCTTGAGATTTTGACGCCAGCTTAATGATGCCAAAAATTGAACCGATAACGACAACGGCGATAATCGCCCATAAAATTATTTTGTTTTTCATATTGCTAGAATAGCAAATTTAAAAAGTTTTGTAAATTAAAGTTTTTTGTGTTATGTTGAGCTTGATTTATGGTGAGGTGGCCGAGCGGCTGAAGGCGGCAGGTTGCTAACCTGTTATACGGGTTAATTTCCGTATCGAGGGTTCGAATCCCTCCCTCACCGAATTGCCCAAGCGTTGGGAATAACGAGCGATGAACTTTTGAAATAATTATGGCAAACAAAAATCTTACAAACGCAAAAAAAGTAAAGAATGACGAGTTTTATACCCAGTTCGGCGATATTCAAAAAGAGATTCAAGCGTATTTGGAATACAACCCCGATGTATTTCGCGGCAAGGTTGTGTATTGCAATTGCGACGATCCGTTTGAGAGCAACTTCTTTCGCTATTTCGTGCTCAATTTCAACAAGCTTGGATTGAAACAACTTATTACTACCAGTTACAAGCCCTCGCCTGTAGCCAACACGCAACTAGGGTTGTTTGGCGATGATAAAACTCTCACAAAATCAAAAGGCCGCCCTAAGGTAAACGCCAACAAATTTATTATCAACGAAGTGCGCGACATAGACGGCGACGGCGAGTTCAACTTGAAAGATGTTGCCAAGCAGTTAAAGGCAAACAAACACAACGAGTGGACGCCGCTTGAGAAAGACGGCGATTTCCGTAGCGATGAATGTATAAATTTGCTAAAACAATCCGACATCGTGGCAACAAATCCGCCGTTCAGTTTGTTTCGTGGATATGTTAAGCAACTTTTTGATTACAATAAAAAGTTTGTGATTATCGGTAATATGAACGCTATTACTTATAAAGAAATATTTCCCTTGATAAAGGAAAATAAAATGTGGCTTGGTAATGGCTTTCACGCTGGCAATGCTTATTTTTCCACCCCTCTAGCTAAAGAATACGGGGAGGGAGTTTATATGCCAGAAACCGGTTTAGTAAAATTTAGAAATGTTTGTTGGTTTACAAATATAGACCACGGACGACGCCATCAGCCTTTGCCACTTATGACAATGAAAGAAAATTTGAAATACAGCAAGCACAAAGAAATTAAAGGTAAAAAGTCGTATGATAAATATGACAATTACTCTGCTATAGAAGTGCCATTTACTGATGCAATTCCGAGCGATTATGATGGCGTAATGGGCGTGCCGATCAGTTTTTTGGATAAATATAATCCGGAGCAGTTTGAAATTTTAGGAAGTGATTACAATATCAAAGAAGGTTTATTACCCGAGTTAATTAATCCTAAATGGGTAGGTAAGTTAGATAGAGGTTATGTAAACAACAATAGACTTTATACCCGAATATTTATAAGACATAAGAAAAAATAAAATTATGAAGGAGAATGAAAAAGAAATAAAAGATTTTTTTGAATGTATGGGCGAAATTTGGCGCGATATTACAGCTATGGAATTTTTAATGCGTGGTGCATTAGCTCAAAAAAATGGAGATGTGAACTTATGGCCACATACACCATATACTAAAGGGAAGTCTTATACTCAATATCCAAAATCATTTTCATTAAAATATTTTGATGCAGTAGCTAAAGAATTTAATAAAGAATTTCCCAAACTTGCTATTCCACAAGAACTGATAGATTTTAGAAACGCAATGGCACATGGATGTATTTTTAAAATTAATCATGGTGAAATTGATGAATTAATTAAATTTAGAAAACAAAATGACAATACATTACAAATTGAATTTTCTATGCCACTTGAAATTAAAAGAATAAAACAAATTAGACAATCACTTAAGGAATTGAGACGCTATATTGCATTAGAGGCATCAGATAAATCTAAAAATAAAAAATAATATGAAAATAATTTTAAAAACTGACATTACTGTCAAAGATATTTGCGAGAGATTAAAAATATGAATAAAAAAGACAAAAATAATAAGATAAATAAAAATAATTCCGGTGAGATTATTATTTATGAAGGCGCGGACGGGGCGCCTAGGATTGAGGTGCGTGTTGAGGGTGAGACGGTGTGGCTTACTATTGATCAAATATCGAAACTTTTCAATAAGAGCCGTTCTACGGTTAACGAGCATATTTTAAATATTTATGCCGAAAAAGAGCTAAATGAAGCTGAATCTGTGAGAAAAATCGGAAATTCCGATTTTTCTACCAAACCGACCAATTTTTATAATTTGGATGTTATTATTTCCGTCGGTTATCGCGTGAAATCCATACAGGGCACAAAGTTCCGTCAATGGGCGACTGCCAGAATCAGTGAATACCTTATTCAGGGGTTCACTATGAATGATGAATTTTTGAAAAACAATGGCGGCGGCTTATATTGGAAGAAACTCTTGTCTCGCATTCGTGATATTCGATCTAGCGAAAAGATGTTGTATCGGCAAGTTCTGGATCTCTATGCCACAAGCGCGGATTATAATCCAAAATCTTTACATTCAATTAAGTTTTTCAAAATTGTGCAAAACAAATTGCACTATGCTACGCATAAAGAAACGGCAGCAGAAGTTATTTACAATCGCGCTAATAGCGATAAAGAATTTATGGGTTTGACGGTTTTTGAGGGAGATTTACCTGTGCTCGAAGAAGTGAGAATTGCTAAAAATTATTTGTCCGCGCGAGAGCTAGAAAAATTAAACAGGCTTGTCTCGGCATATTTTGAATTGGCAGAATTGCGCGCTATGGATCAGCAAATAATGCATATGGCAGATCATATTGCATCTTTAGATAAATTACTTTCTGATTACAGCGAAGGAGTTTTAACTGACGCTGGAAAAGTAACACATAAAAAAGCCATAGAAAAAGCAGAAAATGAGTATAAAAAATTTCAAGCTAAGACATTCTCTCCTGTTGAAAAAGCCTACTTGGAAAATATTAAGTTATTAGAGAAAAAAGTGGAGAAAAGTCAAAATTTGAAAAAATCGGAAAATAAGAGTAAAAAAATAATATGAAAACAATTTTAAAAACTAACATTACTGTTCAAGATATTTGCGAAGGGTTCGTCTATAACGAATTGGAGGGCAAGGGGCTATTTGGTTTGTCTGGCAAGCTCACCATTCAGCCGGAGTATCAACGAAACTATATCTATGCCTCTGATGGTGGAAAAAGAGAGATGGCTGTTATTGAATCAATACTCAAAGGTTACCCAATAGGCTTGATTTATTTTAATAAAGTTTCTGAAAACAATCTGGAGGTCTTGGACGGGCAACAACGGATCACCAGTGTTGGACGGTTTGTAACTGATAAATTTGCTATCAAAGACGAAAACGGCATGGAGCAATATTTTGGCGGTATAGCAAAAGACAAGCAAGTCAAGATTTTGGAAACTAAACTGCTCATTTATGAATGCGAAGGCACAGAAAGCCAGATAAAAGAGTGGTTTAGGACAATCAATATAGCTGGAGTTCCGCTCGTCCCACAGGAATTGTTAAATGCGATCTATTCTGGACCATTCGTTACACTAGGTAAAGAGGAGTTCAGCAACAGCCAAAATGCCAATATTCAAAAATGGAGCGCATACATAAAGGGCAGCGCAAACCGACAGGCATTTTTTGAGAGAGCTTTAGACTGGGCGAGCAAGGGAAATATTGATGATTACATGAGCCTTCATCGCAACGATAAAAATATCAATGAGTTAAAAAAGTATTTCAGTAGTGTGATTGATTGGGTGTCCAGTGTATTTACCGAAGTAGAAGGAGAAATGCGTGGTCTTGAATGGGGACGGTTGTATGCGGAGTATCACAAGAAAGCTTATGATCTTGCAAAAGTATCGAAAGAGGTACGGAAACTCTACGGTGACCCGTATATTAAAAACCGCAAAGGTATTTTTGAGTATATTCTCGGCAGTTCCGTTGATACAAAGTTGCTTGAAGTCAGAATTTTTGATGAAGCAACCAAAAAAGCGGTTTATGCAACACAAACTGCTAAAGCAGAGAAGAAGGGCGAATCAAACTGCCCGCATTGTGCTATTGGACACGACGCAAACAAAGAAAAAATTTGGAATTTGAGCGAAATGGATGCCGACCATGTAGCGGCTTGGAGTAAAGGCGGCGCGACTTCAGCGAAAAATTGTGAGATGTTGTGCAAAACCCACAATCGGGCAAAAGGTAATCGGTAAGCAAAACAACCAAACTAAGTTCGGATTGTAGCGTTTGTCAAACTTATTCACATCAATATTGACAACTAATTTTACAAGGATTATACTGGACTGAAGATAATAATATGCTTGGTAAATTTATTTTAGAACAGCGTAAAAAGCACAATCTGACGCAAGATTTTTTGGCGTCCAAGATTGGCGTTTCTCGTCCGACTTATGTTCAGGTAGAACAAGGCGAGCGGGACTTAACTATCACCGAAGCAAGAAAGCTGGCGGATATTTTTGGTATTATTTTTGACGATTTTGTTCAAGGCAAAGACACTTCTGCTGGGGTAGAAATTAAAAAAGGCGTTAAAAAAGCAAAAGAAGATAAGCAAGAAATGAGGATAAGTGTTCCACAAAAGAATCTTCAAAAATTTAAGGAAGTTTTACTTTACATTTTATCAAAAGTTGGTGGCAAGCCGAATGTCGGTGAAGCTGTGGTTTATAAACTGCTTTATTTTATTGACTTTGATTTTTACGAAAAATTTGAAGAACAGCTTGTCGGCGCTACATATATTAAAAATCATTATGGGCCTACGCCGGTTGAGTTCAAAACCATTATTGATGACATGATCAAAAACGGCGAAGTTGTAAAAGTTGAGGGAAAATATTTTAATTATCCGCAAAGAAAATACTTGCCGATTCGCGAACCGGATTTAACAAAATTAAAAGATGCGCGCGAGTTGCGTCATATTGACGAAGTAATTGCAAGATTGGGTGATAAGAACGCCACAGAATTAAGCGAATATTCTCACGAGGATACTCCTTGGCTCGTTGCGAAAGAAAATCAGCCGCTTGATTACGAGGCCGTATTCTACCGCACCCCTAAAACTTCCGTGAGAAACTATGACGAGCAAGATTAATTATGGCGAAACGCCGGAATTTCAAAAAGATTTCAAGAAGCTACTCAAAAAATTCAAATCGCTTGAGAACGATTTAGAGCTTGCGAGAATAGCGGCCATTGAATTTTATCATATCCAAAAGATAAATAATTCAAGCGTTTTTCCGATACAAGGTTTTTGTACGGAAGAAATTCATATCTGCAAAATAAAAAAGTTTGCCTGCAAAGCGTTAAAAGGGCGAGGTTCAAAAAGCGGAATACGAGTTATCTACGCTTTTCATTGCCAAAGTTATAAAGTTGAGTTTATTGAAATATACTTCAAAGGCGAAAAAGAAAATGAAGATCGCGAAAAAATAAAGGAATACCTTAGATGAACCTTGAAGATAGCCCTCAATTCTTTTATACTTTTATCAAGATCCTTGTGGATATATAATGTTTCTGGTTTTGACGCGGTTGAAATAATCATGAGAAACGGAAGAATCTATCGCATAGGGACAAATACCCCCAGCGAACTAGAAGCCGCAATCAAACAAGCCATAAATACCTAACTGCTTAAAAATTTCCTCTAAAGAAAAACTTGAAATCGTCTTTAATATAACAGATGATGTGTCAAGGTTATTAACACCTATATGTTTGACTTCTTTACACAAATCTATATACTTTTGGTATGATTAATAAATATGCGCAATTCGTAAAGACCCTTAGAAATAAGCGTGGCTTTTCTCAATCCGAACTTGCTATAAAGCTTGGCATGTCTCGCCCGTCATACATAGCCATTGAGCAAGGAAAGAAAGAGTTGACTCTTTCAGAGGCTGAAAAACTTTCTGAAATTTTCGGTGTATCTCTCAAAGAAATGGAAAGTGGCATATCTGCAAATTACGAAAAGTACAAGCAGATGATCCTTTCTTATATCAGAAATGCTGGATCAAAAGATGGTTGTATCACTAAAACAAAATTAGCTAAACTTGTATATTTGGCAGATTTTGCGTGGTTTTATAATCACCTTGAAAGTATGAGCGGTATGCAATACAGAAAAATCCGATATGGACCTGTTCCAGATTCTTATTTCCGCGCCGTAGACGAACTGTTTGAGGACGGGCAAATTGAGATTACTCCAACCGAAGACGGGGCTATGCTTATTTCTCAAACAAGAAACGGGGCAAAAATTGCGTTGTCTGAAATCAGTAAAGATGAAGAAAAACTTATAAAAAGTATTTCAGATAAATGGAAAGATAAAAATACGCAGGAAATTGTTACTTTTACTCACAATCAACTTCCATACGCTGTTTGTTTGGATAATGAAATTATCCCGTATGAATTGATAACTCAAGAAAATCCAGGTGATGTCTACTAATTATGCGGTTACTATAGAACCATTTGCCGATAGGCATTACATAAGAACCTTTGCTAAAAAACACAAAAAGGCGTGGAATTTTACTTTGTCAGCTCTAATTCGTGAATTTCAAAGTTTTGATGTGATTTTAAAAAAGACTATTGCGGAAGAAATTACCGATAGAAATGCAGATGCAGTTATTTGCAAAACAGAATTTAAAATTTCAGGAACGCAAGAATCAAGGCATAGTTCAGGGAATAGATGCATTGTAGCTAAACATAAAAACACAAACAAAGTTTGTGTTTTGCTTGTATATTGTAAAAATGATTTAGGTGGCGGAAATGAGACTGCTAATTGGAAGAGGATAATCAAAGAAAATTATCCGGAGTATTCAGATATGTTGTAATGGAGCAAGCCCCGCCGTTTTAAAAGTTAGAAGTTTCTAAGTTATCAAAAAAATGCGATAGCAGAAAAAGTGATAATGTAGCTTTAAATATGGCTATTTTGTCAATTTTTTATCATCTTTTGGCCAGTCGTAAGATTCACAAATCCAATTTACGAGTTTTTTCGTTTCTTCAAAGTTGTCGTCGGCCGACAGAATGATGGTTACCAGATGGCCGACTTTGTTCGGCGGTTCGGTTACTAGAAACAGATTTTTATTGGACAAATCGGTGGAGCCGGTTTTTCCGCCCAAAATTTTTAGCGGCTCGCCTTGGCACAAAAGTTTTTCATTTTCACCCGTGAGAAATTTGTCCGTGCTTATGGCTGTGTGGTTGTAACCGCCGGAAGCCGTCTTGATGTTGTATTGAGGGAGAGAAGTTATTTCTAAAATTTCCGGATAATTGTTTATTATTTCTCGGACCAAAATAAGCAATTCTTCGGCGGTGGAATAATTTATGATTTCTTTTTTGGATGACGGATCAATTCCGACGGGATTATCATAGTAGGTTGTGATGAGGCCAAGTTCTTTGGCTTCATTATTCATCATCGCCATAAAATTATCCAGACCAATCTTGCCGGCCAGCGTCATAGCGGCGTCGTTGTTTGACTCTATCAGTAAAGCACGGAGCAATTCGCTTATTTTAAAAATTGTTCCGGGGATGAATCTTTTGGAGCTGTCCGGCCAGTCGTTCACTTTCGGCCCCATTGTTATTTCGTCCTCTAAATTATAATTTTTATAAGCCACGACGGCGGTCATCAGCTTGGTGAGGCTGGCCATCGGCAATAAGTCTTCCGAATTTTTATCGGCCAGAATCATTGCCTTCCCGTCTTCGCCGAGATATGCGCCAAGGTAGGAAAGGGCGGAAATTTCCAACTCGGGTGATCCTTGTTTATACGCCGGCGCATAATTAAATTCCGGTTCTTTAGCCTCTTTTATTTCCGTTGAAGAAGAGGAATGACCGGCCAAAATCAAAACAAGCAAAACCAAAAGAGCCAAAATAGACAACATCAAGCGTTTATTTCCTGTTTTTTCTTTTATTTCCGGCTCGGGCATAATTTCTAACAATATACCACAGCCTTTATGTTTGCCCAATGAGTTTTATCGGGTATAATCAAGGGCGATGGAGGAGATAAAAAAGAAGATAGAGGAGCTGGAAACGGAGATGCAAAGGCCGGATTTTTGGGGCGATAAGATAAGGGCGCGGGAGGTTATAAAGGAATTGGGCGAGCTTAAGGAAAAACTGACCGGAGGAGAAAAATACGACAAAGGGGACGCGGTTTTGACCCTTTTTGCCGGAGCGGGAGGCGACGACTTTCGGCCAAGAAATTAAGGCATACCGCCTTCGCCCTTTTGGAAGTGATACCGAGATTCGTGGCGCCGGAAGAGATAAAAATAGACGAGAAAGATTTGAGAACGGACTTGATGAGATCCGGCGGAGC
>Ga0209211_10001152_pt1 | contig 51356 bp, 59 predicted proteins | sample RifGroA2_FD_183992 | JGI IMG/M metagenome (GOLD analysis project Ga0209211, IMG submission 183992) | Groundwater microbial communities from Rifle, Colorado, USA - Groundwater A2 (SPAdes) (version 2) | ecosystem: Environmental > Aquatic > Deep subsurface > Groundwater | place: Rifle, Colorado...
ATGACTGCGGAGGTCGAGCGAACAGACTGGCTGAGCTATCCAACAAAGAGATAAATACTAAAGGACTGAACGTTAAGTTGTTTCAAATTCGATAAGGAGGTCTAAACTTCGAGTTTACCAGCCTTATCTTAAATTAAAACAAAGGTATTTTCGGTGAAAAGAGCGAAAATACTGATACTTAACGAACCGCTGTATACGAGAACCGTACGTACAGTGGTGTGAGAGGTTCTCCCCGCCAGATTTTCTGGTGGGGCAGCCTACTCGATTAGGTGCTGCCTTTTATTGTGTCAAGTTTAATCGTGTCCACATGAACAATGCTTATTACTTTTAGCCTTTTCAAAACATTCCATTCCTTCTTTAAATGCAAAGTATGAAAGACCAAGTGTCCCAATGCTGTCAATATAGGAGAAATTCGTAAGTTCATAAATAGCACTACTTAAAAGCAATATTATTGACATGTAAACGCAAACTTTTGTGCATTCTGCGTCTGCTAGTATTGCTTTAGAGTTTAGTTTTTTGCCTACTTTGGTTTTACTTATAATTAGAACCCACATAACAACTATAGAAATAACTGATATTACAATACCCCAAAAAGTTGTTTCGGGTTTGTGACCAGTCCAAATGTTGTAGATGCTCGTTGCAACAAGTCCAGCAACCAAAGCATAAAAAGAAAAACCTGTAATTCTTAAAGCAGTTCTTTCAAAATTGTCACGATTACTTTCAGGATTTTGTTTTATACGAATAATCATATGTGCAATACCAAGTCCTGATATAACTTCTATAAAGCTGTCTGTTCCAAAACCAAATAAAACTAAACTTTCGTCTTCGTAACCAAGATAAATAGAAACAAGTCCTTCAACAATATTATAGAAAATTGTAAAAAGGGCAAGTCCAAAAGCTATTTTATAAAATCGATGAATGCTTTTTTCGAGATTACTTTTCATTTAATGATGGATTTTTTTAAAGGTTGCACCTAACGTTCCCGTGGTTGGGACAGTTGGGGAGTTAAACGCAACTATCTCATCCCACGGTAAAAACATACTAAAATAGTAAAAACTTTCGTATCTGCATCATCCGCCCCAATTGGCTTAACCACGTGTTAGCGTTTCGTGCTTTGTTTTCCTGTCTGTCAATATTTTAGTTTGCTTATCTCTCAATTTGTCTTTCTTTCTGCGGTGGGGCATTTTTAAAATTTCTTTTTCATTGGGTTGGATTGCAGGCTCTTTGACAAAGCTTTGGTTATAGCGCTGGCTTGTGAGGCTTTGGCAATGTGCCTGCAATGAGGGTTAGGCTAAAACGTAACGGTCTTGTCAGCCCATACAACAAGATTTACACAGTCAATCATAGTTGAAATTGGACATGCTTCTGTTTCATTCAATTGTCTTGATTTCAAACAAGTTCCACATGCAAGTATTTCACCGCCAACATTTACGAATGCTTTTAATTGTTCGTCAACATTGTATTTATCATGTGTCAAACCTTCACATTCAACGGCTTCTCCCATTAAAAACACTTTAACTTCATGTCCTTGTTTCTTTGCTGTTACTGCGAACCGAAAAGCATTCCATGACTTTTCTAATTCTTTTGTCTCAATAATAATTCCGATTTTCATAAATTAAAAATTTTACAAATTTACATATTCCAGCGCCAAATTAATATCATCACCAGAAAAACACTTCCATAAATAACTGGTATTAGATAAGTTGTTTTGACTGATTTTTCTAAGCCCTGTTTTTTATTTTGAAGCCTGATAACTTTCACACTCAAATATATACCAATACCTATTATTCCAGTCATTAGAATTGAAATACCAACATTCAACCAATTTGGTGTTTGCGAAATAATAATTTCTTTATCAATAATTCTTTGGGCTGTTGTCAAGCCTGTAATGTCATCAAATAAGTGATTAAAATACGGTATTCTTGAAGTAGTTTTTAAGATTGCCTTGTCAAGATGTGCGGCTGCAATGATTGGAATAAAAGCAATACCATAATTTAAAAAATATTCTTTAATCTTAATTTTCGCTTTTGTGATACTGGAAACTAGCCAAGGTAGCAACCAAATTATTGTCGGAATTACTCCAAATATTATTGTTCCTTTGATTAATCCAACAATGAATTTGTTTTCAACTGAAAGCGGATTAATCAGCAAGTTTGGAAGATAGTTTAAGTAGGCATCTGTAACTTTCCATTCTGACCATATTTCGGAAATTACAAAGCCTGAAACAACTAAAACAAATACCATTTCAGCAATTTTCAACGGTTTCAATTGGAATAAATCATTTGCGAACCCAATATATCTGAATTCAGGGTTTGGTCTGTTTATATTGGGTTCTGACTGATATTCATTGCAGGTTTTCAAACAGCCCGCACACAATATGCAATTGGCATTATCTGTAATATTTGCAGGATATAAATCAACTCCGCAACTTTTAACATTCAGGTTGTACTGATATTTCTTGTGAATACAAGATTTGTCTTTACAGGTGTCACAAATATTTTTGTTTTTTACCCGCCAACCGAAAAATGAAAGTCTTGAATACAAGCCCAACAAATAACCAACTGGGCAGACATAACGACAAAAAGTATTTTTCTCATAAATGCTTCCGATAATTATTGAAACTCCAACAATCACTAGCAGATATATTGCCATAAAAAAAGGATTGCGATGTATTGCAAAACCTTGAATTCCGACAAACAGGATTATGATATAAAAAATGGTAATCGCCCAACCTGAAAGCAACCATTTTGGGCGTTTCCGTTTTAGCCCTATTTTAGCAAAAAAAGTAGTGATTATTTCCACTGGGCATACCATACACCAAATGCGTCCAAAGAAGATTGCCATTATAACAATAGCAGGCCACCAATAAGACCAAACTATTAAATTACCAAGGTTTGTGTTTCGCAAATGTTTGAGAAATTCTGCATCTGTTGAATAAGCCATTAAGCCCGTTACAATTAGAACTATATACGCAACAAGAGAAACATATTTCAGCGAAATCGGGAAATACCATTTTTGAAGTAATGTATTGAATTTCTTCATTTTCAGCGTTTTTTAGATTAATCCTAGACCTAAAGCAATTGAGATTATAATAAGCATAACGGCTACAATAAGTTGAATGCTTCGCAATGTTACTTTTTTGAGTAACTTTTTGCCAAAATATGCACCTGCTATTGCTGCAAGAGTTGCCGAAATTAAAAGTGTAAGGTTTTCGTGTAGGTTTGCAGAAGTAAAACGAGAAGCATAAACTGTTAATCTTGTAAAGTCAACCAGAGAGGCAATTACTACACCAGTTGCTATATATGCTTCTTTTGAAAGTCCGCTTTTTATTAGGAAGGCACTGCGAATTGCTCCTTGAATGCCTGATAAACCACCAAAAAAACCGCTTAAAATACCCCCAAAAATCAATTTGTCTTTTCCAAATTGCACTTTCTGAAATGAAGGAGAAATTTCAAGAAGGGAGAAAATGATTAGCAATATTGAAATGATAAGTTTTACTGGTGTAACTTCAAAACTCTTTCCCAAAAGTTCATATTGAAAAAGAGTAGGTAAAACCGTTATTCTAAGCAATAACCAAGCACCCACAAAGGATGCTAAAATTGCAGGAACTCCGAAACGAAGCAAAACGGCTTTATCCGTATTCTTTCCAACTAAAGCCATTTTAAAAATATTGTTCGAGAAATGCACTACTCCTGTAAGTGCAATGGCAATATCAATCGGAAAAAATATTGCAAAAACTGGGGCTAATATCGTTCCAAGACCAAAGCCAGAAAAAAAAGTTAAAACGGCTGTGAAGAATGCCGCCAAACATATAATTACAATTTCCATACTATACAATTATTAAAATCATACCGCAAAATTACAGAGTATGGCTGATATAGGCATGGTCAGAAAGAATGATAAAATGGTATTATTGAAAATATTTGCTCCTAAATTGTATTGGAGTAATGTTTTCGTGCCGTTTAAAAAACTTCACAAAATTTGACGTGTCGGTAAACGACAGAATTTCTGCTATTTCATTAATGGTATTGTCAGTATGTAGGATATATCTTTTGGCTTCAAGTAATATTTGATTAGAGATAATTTCACTTGCACTTTTACCCGTTTGTTTACGACAGATTATATTTAGGTTCTGAGGTGTTGTGTTTAGCAAATCTGCAAATTCATTCACTTTATGAAGTCGCGGACATTCTTTTACCAATAATTGCTTAAACCGTTCGTAAACTGGTTGTGGTTGATTAGAATTTGTTGGTTTTACTACTTTTATTTGTAGCAACTTCCCAAATAAGGCTTTTAGAAGTCCATGAATAATTTCTTTTGAGTACTGTGTATTAAGTTGGTATTCGTTAAAAATATCTTCCAGTATATGAGATGGATATTTGTCTGACTGAATTTCTAACCTTGTAATATCAGTTAATTTTCTAAGCAAATCTATCAACAAATTTTCATTGACACCATTAAATTCTTTGTCTTTAAAAATGATTACAAACCCTTTGGGGATAGAAGTAAATTGCCAAAAATGGAGTTGTCCTGGCTTTAAAAAATAAAATTCGGGAGTTGAAACCATAAATTTTTCGGATTCGATGCAATGAAACCCTTCACCGTCACTTAAAAATATGAGTTCGTTATACTCATCATGTTTATGTGGCTTAGTTTTTTTGATTTGCTCTTTAAATCGTGAGATTTTAAAAGTCAATCCTTCATCGAGTTTGTTTTTTATGTCTATTTGGTTATTTTCCATTCCAATTTAAAGATAATAATTCCTTTGATTGTGTGTCGGCAAAATTGCACTCTTTGACAAAGCTTTGGCTGTAGCGTTGGCTTGTGGGGCTTTGGCAATGTGTGCAATGTGGGTTGGCAGAAATTTTAAAAATGCGAAGGGTCGGGATATTTTTTCTTTTATTTCTGTCATGTCGTTTATATTTCTCGCTTCGTTGTCAAGGTGTCGCTGTCTTTTTTAGCATGAACGCTAACTTACTTATATGTTTAACAAAAGTAATCATATTTGCTAAATATTGTTGTGTATGTTCACCTTTTGTAATCTTTTTTATAAATCAAAATCATCTGTCGGATTTTTTATGTTTTGCAAATTTTTTATGCTTACATGAGTGTAAATTTCCGTCGTTCTGCTACTCTTATGCCCAAGCAACTCTTGTATATATCGTAGGTCAGTACCTGCCTCAAGCAAGTGAGTAGCAAAACTGTGCCGTAAGCTATGAAGTGCAAAATTATTATCTTTTATTATTTTATCCAAATTTTTATGAAATATTTTTTCTAAACTTCCTGTACTATATGGTTTCCCTTTGTTTTGTCCCTCTATTAAATATTCTTTTGGTTTGTAAGCTTTGTAATAACGTTTCAATAAATTTATCAACTTTTCACTTATTGGTAATACTCTGTCTTTTTGCCCTTTTGCATTCCTTATCGTCAGAGTTCGTCGTTTAGAATCTAAATCTTTAAGTTTTAAACATATCAGCTCATTTCTTCGCAAACCACATGCATAAATTATAGTAAGGGCAGTTTTGTGTTTTAAATTTGCTATTGAAGTAAGCATATTTTGAATATGACTTTTGTCAATTACCTTCGGAAGTTTACTGCTTGTTTTTGGACGTTCCAATTGTTCCATCTCATGCTTTATATTAAGCATTTTCAGATAAAATAGTTTTATGGCATTAATCGTTTGATTTTGATACGTAGCTGAATATCCCCGCTTTATTATAACATCATAATTAAACTTTTCAATATCCTTAATTGTAATCTGCTCAAGTTCCTTATCGCTATAATGACTTATAAAATATTTTAATTGAGATACATAAGTTTTTATGGTATTAGCAGCATATCTTTTTTGTATCATCCATTTCTCAAACCTATCAATCTTTTCAATCGTTACAGATTTAAGAACTGGTTTTGGTGATTTTGGAATGGACTGCTCCTGCTGCATTTTAAGTTTACTCTTGAAAAAGTCTCCAGCATTATATTCAATATTAGCTTCACGGAATGCCTTAAATATTATCTCCATGTTCTGAGGGTTATTATCAAGATACCAACAGCGATGCGTTGAACTATATTTGCGCCCAGGTAAATTCCTGACAATAGCATCTGTTTCTGTACTTTCTATCGGATATCGCAATGCAATACGATGCTGATTTCTATGATAAAGATGTTCTATAATGACCATATCTTATTGTTTCTATAATTGTGTATCATCTATTCCCAATAATTTTATCAGACTTTCAATAATCCTGTTTTGAAATTCAAAGACAAAAATACGATATATTTTTTAGTTTAATAAATTTCAGTATTTGTATTTTACAGTATTTCAGCGATTATTTTTAATAATTTATCAAGTTCGTTTTCTGAAATATTTTCTTTATCTGATTTATCATAAATCGCCATCAAAAATATTTTAGATTTGGATAATTTCAAACAAGTAATAATCCTTGCCCCACTGCTTTTGCCTTTTTGTTTGGAAGTAATAGCAATTCTGATTTTATAACAATTTTTACCCAAGGGTGTGCCTTGTAGTGAATTTTTTGTTAAATCGTTAATAAAAATAGCATAATCATGCTTTAAAGATGGATACTTTTTTGAAAGCCGTTTGAGTTCTCTTTCAAAAGGCGGTAATGCAATAATACTATAATTCATTTAATAATTGTTGAGCTGTTTTAAAATTCTTTTTTCCCTGTTCAGCAAGTTTTAAATATTTTATTGATTCCTCAAAGTCATTTATAAACTGAAGTTGATTTGCGGATAATTTTACCTCTTTAATATCTTCAATAAAATCTAATTGTTTCATTAATTGAAGAAAAAAGAATCTTTTTTTATTATCGTTCAATGTAAGTATGTAATTCATAAAAAAAATTAAAGTTATTTTTTTAAAATTCAAAGTCAAAAATACAATTTATTCTTCAATATTTTCCCAAAATAATTTTTTCTTTTTTGAGCGTCAGGAAAAACTAAATTTTTTGTCTTTCATTGTCATTCGTTTTTCATTCTCAAACCATTTTATTTGTCATTGTCGTTGTCATAGTCTTTCTACGCCTTGTTGGTAACTCATTTATAACATCGGAAAAACCGTTTTAATACAAAACCTGTTGGTCGGATATGTACGGTTTTTAACCATTTATTATTTTGGATAAAAATACATAAATAATTTCACAAATCATCATAAGGTGATTTTATTTTTTGAATACTGTTTGTGGAAACATGAGTATAAATCTCTGTAGTTTTACTGCTCTTATGTCCAAGTAATTCATGAGAGCTTGTGAAAACATAAATTGAACATTTATAAAAAGCGAAAAAATATAATGTATATATTGTTATATTATAATAAACGCTATAACGGGACTTCTAAAAATTGCTTTTTCTTTGTTGGACTTCTCCCGCTTTGGCGGGATTAAAATCCTCATTTACAATAGTAAACTCCGGTTTTAAAATTTTGTCCGCCTCGAAAAATCTAATTTTTAGAACTCCTCTTAAATTAAACTTGCCATGTTTTATTATAAGCATTGCCAACCACTCCTTTTTTACAAAGTTTGGTTGTCATAAAATCTCCTGAGAATTTTGCTTGTACAGATATTGCTTCAGCAAGGGTTGCTTTACAGGAATTCATGATACAATCGAGAATAGCTTTCCGTGCTTCTGTTAGTCCAGCATCGTCTGTATTTTCAAGTCCTGTTATCTCATCAGGAATATCTGTAATACTATTTTCATTTACCTCGCGTTTTTTCAATCCATGATCACCACCAGATGCCAATTTCCAAGCCATTTTGATGGAGTTTTCCATAGAACCTGCATAATCTGCAAGCCACCCAACTGAATCTTTTGCTTTAACAGATTTTCCAGATAAAATAAACTTAAGAAAGTTCTTATAATTATCGGCTTTTAATTTTCTTAGAGGCCAGTGGCATCCTTCCATTCCAGGAATTACAGGAAGTGTAACTTCAGGCATGCCAAGATTAGCATTTTCTTCAGCAACTAAGTAATGACAATGAACCATCAACTCAAGAAATCCGCCCAAGCAACGTTTTCCGTTAATAAAGCCCACAGAAGTTTTAAAGTCAGAGTTTAAACGTCTTGCAGTAGCTGACCATTCTTTACTTAATTCAATTCCTTTAGTTGCATTTTCAATTGCAGGAAAGAAATCTGTAGTATCGGCACCCACCATTTGTGTAGAAATATGGAAATCGCCGGTAATAATTACATTTTCTATTTTGCTCGATTTCAGCCAGTCAATAGCTCGGTTAAGTTCGTCATTTACATCGTGGTTATAGCTTTCACGGTTTATTGAGATTACTCCGACCTTACCGTTATGCTCTGCATTAACGTATAATTGTTGCCATTCGGGACTGTTAATTTTATCAAATACTTCCGGGTACCAAGCTTGTTTTGCCGCTTTCGGTTGAAGTTTATGATAATCAGCAACAATTTTACGAACTTCATCAGCTCCCATATTGCGGACAACAGCAAGTACACCTTTAGTGAACTGTGCACATAATTCACCGATGAGGTTCATTTGCGAAAGATGCGAACGATTTTCATGAATCATAAGGCTTGTCATCTGGAAAAGTGGACCAAGTATCCATGCATTAAATTCTGCCATTTCTTCTTCGTTCAACGACCAGTCAACCATAGGTCTGAAATGATCTAGCGGATACCAGTTCGAACCACTATCTTTCTTTTCAGTTAAATTTTCACTCGGTGCAAATAAATCACCATAATGTTTACTTAAATGATGCAGGCACGACCATGTAAGGAAGTTCGCTCCCTTAGCACCAATGGCATCGTGAGCTCTGAATGGGTTTGGTCCGAGATATTTACGAATATATTTGTCAACTTTCCAATAAGGCATATTGGTAGCTTCATTAAATCTTGCACCGGCTCCAGTAAGTCCGCAGAAAAAAACATCGAGTACAAAAGCCCAGTTATCACCTACCTGCATAGGAATAAGACCTAATGCCCAAAGAAGTTTTGAACTTGCAGAAGGAGTCGGTTCTACAATTTCCCATATTTTATTTACCTCGTGAGGAAAAGCAGGATGGGCAATTCCAACGCCTAATTGTGAACCAGGGAAACCTGAAGTAACAGACCAGATATCAATATCAGGAAAATTATCTCTAAAAGTTTTATAATGCTCTTTTTTAATTTCAAGTATTTCAGGTATAGCTTCTAATAGAAATTTAGGATTATGTGCAGCCAAACCTTTAGGAAGATTTTTTCCATCGTAATAATATTTTATTATGTTACCCATTACTTTATTCGCATTTCCTTTTCCGAAAGCTCTTACAAGTCCCGAATATTGTTTGGCTAAACCATCAGGAATACCAGGAAAATCCAACGCCACAATAGGAACTCCAAAAGGTTCAAGTCTTGAACCTAATTGCATTGTTTTTCCGGCGCCTACAATACCGTTTGCACCAGTTATTACAAGTGCACCTCTGTTACCGTCCTTACCAAAAATCTGATCAACTAATTCGTCTGCTGTAACAGGTAATTTTCCATTCTGAAAAATTTCAAATACAGAACCTAATCCAAGGGTCTGAAGTGTAGATGATCTCATTTGATTTATCATGATTTTTCCTCCATTTTAGTTTAAGAAACTCTAAAAATACCTGCTGTACCTACATCACCGGCTGCACAGCCAAATACCAATACATAACCACCACCTAAATCTACAGCTTCTTCGAGTGCTTCGATTATTGTTCTAGTAAGAGTTGGTGCTTGTGGATGTCCCCATACAAGTGAGCAACCAGTATTATTCATTTTTGCCCAGTCGTAGTTCATTGTTTTTCCAAAAATAGCATCATTTACTGCAAAAGGATTATGATTTTTGACGACCTTCATGTCGTTCATTGTCAGTCCAGTGCGGTCAAGAAGTTTTTGAACAGCTAATCCTGGTGCTTCAGGCATAAGACCTGGTCCGGTACGAATATCAACTTTTGAAATAAATTCAATGTTGATTTCTGGTTTTAAACTTATTTCTTTTGCTTTTTCAACTGAAGCTACAAGTAAAGTAGCCATTCCGTCAGCAGCATGAGTTTGAGTACCCGATGTAATACAAGAATCTAATTCTCGTTGTTCTTTCAAAGTTTTTAGGGAAATCTCACGAACTCCAACATCTTCACTTATTTTTCCTAAAAGTCTTCCTTGTGTATTTAAAATATCAAAAGAAAAAAGATATTTATCCTGAAAACCAGCTTTTTTTGCATCGAAGTACTGTTTGTATCTCAGTGCTGTAAGTTCATCAACTTCTGCACGGTCAATTTTATATTTACGTGCAGTTTTTCCGGCTGTTTCGAGCATTGCACTACCTGTAGAAGGGTCAAAACCGAAATTATCCCAAACATCTGAAATCACTTCAGTTCTTCTATAAGCACGACGTTCAGGGAAAACACCAACAGGAGAATCACTAGTCCTGTCAAAAGTTAATACGCCGGCAACATCATAAGACTTTGAATTTACTTCAGATCCGGCAACAATCACTGCACTTAATCCTGTTGCACATGCCTGTTCCATCTGGAATCCGGGAATTCTTTGACCCATACAACTAGCAACAACAGGTCCGTTCCAGAATTTCCAGTGCCATGGAATTGTTGATCCAACAACAAGGTAATCCAGTTCTTTTCGGGAAACTTTTCTTTTTCCCAATATATTTGCCATAGCTTCTCCTGCAAACTGGGCGATGTTCACCTCAGCTAAAGCCGATGCCTGCCATGCTGGAAAGTAACTACTTCCCCATGTTCCGTATGGAATTCTTGCATTGGGAAACATTGATTCAACTACTTTCATTTTTTTTCCTCCTTCATTATTGTTTTTATTTTGTTATTAATAGTTTTCAATAAAAGATGTAAGATTTATATTTTTCTATTTGTTATTTTTCTTTTTTTTCTAAAACGCTAACTACTGCCATAGTTAACCGGCAAGTACAAACTAATTTACCAATTTCATTTGTTATATCAATTCTCCAAACATGTGTTTTTTTTCCAAGATGAACAGGTTTTGCTTCGGCATAAATAAAACCGCTTGAAACAGGGCGAATATGACTTGCATTAATATCGAGCCCTAAACAAAAATATTTTTCAGGGTCAACAATTAAATTAGATGCTATGCTTCCTAATGTTTCGCATAATGCAGCTGATGCGCCACCATGTAAAATTCCCCTTGATTGTTTTGTTTTTTGAACAACTTCCATTTTACATTTAAGTGAATCGGAAGTTATTTCGGTAAGTTTAATTCCAAGTGTTTCTGCAAGCGTATTTGTAATCATATCTTGTAAATCTTCTAACTTATATTCCTTAAACCAGATGCTCATGTCTATTTTGTTTAAAAAAGTTTATTGTTCAAAAATGTTTATTTTTCTTTACGAAATACGAATTTTACGAATATACGAATTTACAATGTATTTCTATTTATTTCTATCTATTTCATTGTTCTATGTTCATTGTTCTTTACGAAATACGAATTTTACGAATATACGAATAAAATATTGTTCTATGTTTATTGTTTTCGTTTAATTATTTAATAATACACATCCCCATGCTGCTAAAAATTGTGATTTATCAGGACTTTCGCAATTTACAAATTTCTTTTTAAATAAGTCGAGCATTATTGGATGATTATCTGGAATCCCGCCTGTTAAAATTAAAAAATCTTCGACTGGTGATAATTCAACGCTACGCGCAATTACAGAATTATAAATCCCTAAAATAATGTTTGGTAAAGTTACTCCTTTTTTTATCATTCCAATAATTTCTGATACTGCAAAAACGGTACAATAGCTATTAATTTTAACTTCTTCGGTAGCTTGCCCGGCATAAGTCGAAAATTCTAAAGACGGGACATCCATTCTAAAAGCTAATTCTTCGATAAATGAACCTGTGCCAGCTGCACATTTACGATTCATTTTAAACTTATCAACTTGTCCTAAGTTGTTAATTGTAATATATTTAGTATCCTGACCTCCGATATCAATTATGGAACATTTTCTTTTATAAATTTTAAAAACAGCTTTAGAGAGTGCAATGATTTCGGAGTTTGAAACAAATGGAATTTTTATATCATCGCGACCATAACCACAAGTATAAACAGGATATTCAATTTCGTTATTTAAAGAAAATTGAGCAATAATTTTTTGTGCTGCTTTGTTAAAATCAAAACCTGTACGAGTTAAAAAATAATCAACAATTTCGTTGTTCCCATCAACCAAAACGCCTTTAGTGTAAGATGAGCCGAGGTCTATTCCGATTTTATACATTTAAAAAAGTTTAAAAAAGTTCACTGTTCAAAAAATGTTCATTGTTCTTTACGAAATACGAATTTTACGAATATACGAATTTACAATGTATTTATATTTATTTCTATCTATTTCATTGTTCTATGTTCATTGTTCTAAAAAGTTTTCAGTTTCGAGTTTTAAGTTTCGGGTAAAAAAAGTTCATTGTTCTTTACGAAATACGAATATTACGAATATACGAATTTACAATGTATTTCTATTTATTTCTATCTATTTCATTGTTCTTTACGAAATACGAATTTTACGAATATACGAATTTACAATGTATTTCTATTTATTTCGTTGCATTTCAAAGTATTTCTATGTGTTTCAATGTATTTTTAATTTGCAATTAATTTTCTATATTTTATTCTTTTTGGTTCTTCGTTGCCTATACGTTTTTTACGATTTTCGATATATTCTGAATATGTTCCTTCGAAGAAAACAACCTGTGAATCGCCTTCAAAAGCTAACATGTGAGTGGCAATTCTGTCGAGAAACCAACGGTCGTGCGAAATCACCACAGCACAACCTGCAAAACTCTCTAAACCTTCTTCCAAAGCTCTTAATGTATTAACATCAATATCGTTGGTAGGTTCATCTAATAATAAAACATTTGATTCAGATTTTAAAGTAAGTGCCAAATGTAATCTATTTCGTTCGCCACCAGAAAGAATTCCGCATTTTTTTTCCTGGTCGGCGCCGCTAAAATTAAAGCGTCCAACATAAGCACGAGCATTAATTTGCTTACCACCGAGAGAAATTAATTCGCTTTCGCCAGAAATTATCTGATAAACTGTTTTATCGGGATTTATTGCTTGGTGAGTTTGGTCAACGTAACCAATTTTAACTGTTTCGCCAATATTAATTGTTCCAAAATTGGCTTTTTCTTTACCTATTATCATCCTAAAAAGTGTAGTTTTACCGGCACCATTAGCACCAATAATGCCAACAATACCTGCAGGCGGAAGCTTGAAATTAAATTTCTCGAAAAGTAATTTATCTCCAAATGATTTAGTAACCTCTTCAAATTCAATAACATTTGCACCAAGTCGAGGACCATTAGGAATATAAATTTCTAACCTTTCTTCTTTAGTTTTTGAATCTTCGCTCATCATTTTTTCGTAGGCAGCCAAACGTGCTTTTGGCTTTGCCTGACGAGCTTTGGGTGACATTCGAACCCATTCCAATTCACGTTCAAGAGTTCTCCTTCTTTTTGAAGCAGTTTTTTCTTCCTGTGCTAAACGTTTTGTTTTTTGCTCGAGCCAAGATGTGTAATTGCCTTTCCATGGAATACCTTCGCCGCGGTCTAATTCTAAAATCCATTGGGCAACATTATCAAGAAAATAACGGTCGTGAGTAATTGCTATAACAGTTCCTTTATATTGTTGAAGATAAGTTTCGAGCCATTGAATTGACTCGGCATCTAAATGGTTAGTAGGTTCATCTAATAAAAGAATATCAGGTTGTTTTAAAAGTAAGCGGCAAAGTGCAACACGACGAGCTTCGCCACCCGACAATATTGCAACAGAAGTAGAACCTTCGGGACAACGAAGTGCATCCATTGCTCTTTCGAGAGTGCTGTCGAGTTCCCAACCGTTGTGATGTTCGATAAGTTCGGTAAGTTCGCCCTGACGATTTATTAATTTAGTCATTTCGTCGTCGCTCATTGATTCGGCAAATTTATTGTTAACTTCTTCGTATTCCCTCAGTAAATCAACAACTTCCTGAACACCTTCTTCAACAATTTCACGAACGGTTTTGTTTTTATCGAGTTGAGGGTCTTGTTCGAGGTAACCAACTGTGTATCCTGTTGAAAAAACAACTTCGCCATTAAACGATTTTTCTACTCCTGCAATAATTTTTATCAGGGTAGATTTTCCTGAGCCATTAAGACCAATTATGCCTATTTTAGCTCCGTAATAAAATGAAAGATAAATATCTTTAAGAACTTGTTTTTGTGATGGGAATATTTTATTTACCCCAACCATCGAAAAAATTATTTTTTTATCGTCGGTCATTTTATATTTAGGATTTAAGAATTTTATTGTTCTATGTTCATTGTTCTTTACGAAATACGAATTTTACGAATATACGAATTTACAATGTATTTCTATTTATTTCTATCTATTTCATTGTTCTATGTTCATTGTTCTAAAAAGTTTTCAGTTTCGAGTTTTCAGTTTCAGGTTAAAAAAGTTCATTGTTCTTTACGAAATACGAATTTTACGAATATACGAATTTACAATGTATTTCTATCAATTTCTATTTATTTCATTTTTAAATGTTTATTGTTCTTATTTTATACTATAATTTTTAATTCTACCATCCTTTAATCTTATAAATCTTAGTTCAGACATTGTTTATTCTTTTGGTAAATATAATGGATTTCGTTCATTATAACGACGAATATATAAAAACAACATTTGTTTCTTTTTATTTTTTTTCAACAAATTAAATTCATTAAACAGTTCTGCATCTTTTGATATAAACGCCTGCACAGCTTCTAATGTAAAGGGATAAATTTTCCCGCTTTCAAAATCTATTAAATTTTGCACAACATGACTTGTTTCATAAGAAGGCATCATTCCTGAATTATAGCCATAGTATGGGTCGTAGCCGAAATCGCTTCTTACTGTTTGTGTACCAACAAAATGCGATATTTTGCCAATATATGGAATTCTAAAAAAATCGTCATTATAATTAACATACAATGCATTACTTCGGCAATAACCCCAAATTTGTTTTGTGTTGATTGATTGCTGAACTCCAAAATCGTCTAAAAAATTTATTTTTTGAGATTTAAACAAATCATCGTACCAATTAAGAGCATTTTTATTTCCATTTGTTATTCTCTCAAAAGAAAGTGGTTTGTTTAATAACAATTGTTCGAAAGAAATATAAACGCCGTCGTTAAAAATATAAGATGTTGAAAATTGTGTTTTACCAATAGTATCATTTTGCGAAAAGGAGTATAAATGGAAAAGAAAAATTGAAATAAATGTGAAGGATGTTATATTTATATATCGTTTATAGTTCATTGTTCAAAAAAAGTTTAATGTTTCGAGTTTATGGTTCGTGGTCATACAGTTGTCATACAATAGTCATACGGTTGTCATACGATAGTCATACAGTTGTCATACAATAGTCATACGGTTGTCATACGATAGTCATACAGTTGTCATACAATAGTCATACGGTTGTCATACGATAGTCATACAGTTGTTCAACGTTTAAAAAAATTCAAGTTCTATGTTTATTGTTCAAAAAAGGTTAAGGTTAAGATTAAGGTTTTTTGTTTATAGTTTCAAGTTTATTTTTTTTAGTTTTTACAATGTATTTCTATTAATTTCTACTTGTTTTTATTTATTTCTGTTTTTACAGTTCAATGTTCATTTAAAGTTAATTATTTTTCACATAAAAATCATAGCTTTATGCCAATAACGAGTATATCGTCAACTTGTTCGAGTTGTCCTTTCCAACTTTCAAAATTTTCTTCAAGAAAGGCTTTTTGTTTAATAACTGGCAAACCGCTAATTGTCAGCAACAAATGTCTGAATCTACGGAACTTAAATTTTTTACCTACTGGACCTCCAAATTGGTCGGCATAACCATCGGAGAATATATAAATGGTATCATTATTTTTATACTTAACATTGTGGTTATCAAATTTCAGATTTTCATTTCCTTCTAATTTGCCAACAGCAAATCGGTTTCCTTTAATGTCGATAATTTTATTATCGCGTGCAATATAAAGTGGGTTAAAAGCTCCTGCATATTCGAGTGTATTTAAATTACGGTCAATAATAAGAAGCGAAACGTCCATACCGTCTTTAAGAGTAGATTCATTTGCATGTTTACTAAAAGTTTCGTTAATTCCAAGATTTAACAAATTTAATATTTGTGCTGGATTTTCGGTACCTTGTTCTTTTGTAATGTTTCTTAATAAATCGAAACCAATGATACTCATAAATGCACCTGGTACACCATGTCCGGTACAATCAACTGCGGCAATAAATATTTTGCTTTCTTTTTCGGTAACCCAATAAAAGTCGCCACTAACAATATCTTTTGGTTTGTAAAAGATAAAAGAGTTTGGTAAAAGTTTTCGGAACAGATATTCAGATGGAAGCATAGCTTCCTGAATACGTTTTGCATAATTAATACTATCCATAATGTTTTTATTTTTTACAGACAGTTCTTCTCTTTGTTTTGCAATTTCTAAAGCTGCTAATTGTTTAATTCTTAATGCTTCATTAATTTTAGTCAGTTTGTTAGTTCTACTTTTAACATACCACAAAACACCTAATAAAACAATTAACACATAAAACATATAAGCATACATTGATTTAAAGAAAGGCGGATTAACAACAATATGTATAATGGCTTCTTTATCGTTCCATTTTAAATCGTTATTACTTCCTTTAACCCTTAAATAATATTCGCCGGGTGCTAATGTTCCTAATTCTATAAAATCACGATAGCCATTATTTGCCCAAGTATTGTTTAGCCCTTCGAGCATATACATGTAGCTATTTTTTTGAGGATTAGTATATTCAAGGGCTGCAAAAAAGAATGTAAGTGAATGGTCGCTATATGATAAAATTAATTCTTTAACATTTTCAATGTTTTGTACTTCTTTAACATTGTTTGAGTTTATTTTTTCGAAGGTGGTAAAAGTTACATTTGGGATAAATGGATTATCGTTCATTTGTGAAGGATTAAAGCTATTAAAGCCGTTAGTTCCGCCAAAATATATTTCACCTGTTTTTGAAATAAACGATGCGCCATTGTTAAACTCTAATCCCTGCAAACCATCTGCTTTATCATAAGCTCTGATTTTAAATGTCTTATGGTCGAGCATGGCAATTCCTCTATTAGTACTCATCCAAATATTGCCAAATTTATCTTGTTTAATTTCATAAACAGTTCCATTAGGCAGCCCATCTTTTTCGGTAAAATACTGAAATGTTCCGTTACTTTTATCGTAATGATTAAGTCCGCTACCGGTGCCAATCCAAATTGAGCCATCAATTTTATCTTCAATAATTTCGTAAATATAAATATTGCTTATTTTATAATATTTGTTTTTACCGGCTTTAATTTGAGGATTCTTTGATGGTCCAATTCTTAAAAATTTATTTGTTTTATAATCATACATATTAAGTCCTGCTGAGGTTCCAATCCAAATAAATCCATCAATATCGCACATTAAAGACGTTATATTATTATCAAATAAACTTAATGTATCGGTAATGCTTTTCCAAAATGAAGTAACGTTATAATTCTTCATATCAAATAATTGCAATCCATTTTTTGTACCAACCCAAACATTTCCTTTATTATCTTCGAGCATAGTATAAATGCGGTTTTTGTTGAAATTCGGATAAAATTTAAAAGAGAAATAATCTTTTAAATCAGAGAATTTGTTTTTTTGTTTATCATAAATGGTTATTCCATTTTGAGTACCGAGCCATAAAAGATTTCTGCTATCTTTCATTATAACGTGAACATTATTACCAACAATTCGCTCTCCAACAGGCGATTGATTTGAGAAGTGTTTTACTTTACCTGTTTTTCTATTTACAATATCTAATCCGTTATCCCATGTTCCAACCCAAATTTCATCACCCTCGGCATAAATAGAGGCAATAAAATTCTCGGAAAGTTTTAAAGAATTTTCACCAAAAGAATTTTTATACAACAGAAATTTTTTAGGTTTTAAGTCTAATTTATCAAGTCCTGCTCCATCTGTGCCAATAAATAAATTATGCGATTTATCTTCAAAAACAAAATTTATATAATCGTAAGAAATGCTGTTTTCATTATTCTTTTGAAATTTGTATACTTCTACTGTATGAGTTTCGGGATTAAATTTATTTAATCCTCCACCATAAGTAGCAAGCCAAATATAACCATCATAGCCATAAAAAATGTGATTAATGTTATTAGTAATGGGGCAACCCGATGGTGTTAAATCATTATAAAAATGTTGAAATTTTCGGGTTTTTTTATTGAACTTATTTAATCCATAATGTGTTGATATCCATAAAGTACCATTTTTATCAAAAATTAATCCGGTAATAAAATCATTACTGATTGAATTTATGTCGGCTGCATCGTGATTATAAGATTTGAATTGTTCTAATTTTCGATTAAAATATAACAATCCGGTAGCCGAACCAACCCAAATTCCTTCTTCGTCTTCAAGAAGTGGAAATCCTTTATCGCTTCTATTTGGGCGAAAAAAATCTATTTGTGGTTCAAATCTAGTAAATTTACCAGTTGCTGTATCAAGTTTGCTTAATGCTGATGCTGTTTTTACCCATACAGAGCCAAATCGGTCAACTAAAACACCAAAGACTTCATTTTCGCATAATGAATTTGGGTCTTTAGGATTTGAATTATATCTTTTAATGAGCTCTGAGTTTTGGTACAATTTATTAAGTCCATTGTTAGTACCAATCCATACAATTCCTAAAGTGTCAGTATCAATTGAATATACCCAATTACCTGATAGTGAGTTTGAATCTAATGGGTTATTTTGGTAAAACTTGAACTTGTAACCATCGAATTTATTTAAACCATCCTGTGTACCAAGCCATAAAAATCCTTTTCTCCCTTGAGCAATATAATTTACCGAACTTTGCGACAAACCATCGTCAACTGTAAAATGTTCGAAAAATGCTTCAGAAATTTGACCTGTGCATAATCTACTGATTAATAGCAAAAAAAAGATAATAACAATATGTATATTTGTCTTCAAATTTATATAAATCTTCTAATGCTAAATTAATATTTCTTTATATTTTTGTATATAAAAAATCGAAAATAAAATTAATTTCAACAAAATATTTAAAAGCTATTTTATAAAGCCCTCATTGTCAATTAAATCGTAAATTGTTTTTGATGGCGATTCTTCAAATTCGATAAATCCTAACTTATTCCAGATTTTATCTATTTTTGAAATTGTTTGCTTGCTCGAATAAACAGGATTGGGCCAAGGGCTTTTAATTTGTGGTTTTGATGTACAATCAAATAAAACAATTTGCTCTTTACTTATATTAATTTTTTTAATATCTCTTATAGTGTCAATATTTGCAAGGCAATGCCACAAAACATTTTTTTTATTATTAAGAGCGAGCCCTTTGTCGCATAAAACAATGCAATATGGGAATAAAAGATTATCCGCAATATTAGCTGCAAAATTCTCAAAACAAAATAATTTTTCTTTGGAACTTTGAATTAGCAATATTCTATATTTTAACAAATTAAAATTAACTGATACAATGTAATTTTCTTTTAATAATCTAACAACATGCTCAATTTCCTGATTGTTCCATAATTGATTGTTGTTTTTTGATTCATTGGTTAAATCAATTGCCATTTTTCCGCCAAAAGCAAACTTAACTGAGGCATGTTCAAGTGCGTCTAATGGTCCAGTCGAAAAAAATAAAATATCGTTAATGTTATGATAGCTAATAATAGATTGAAAAATTTGAGCTTCATCGTGTGGATTTTGAGTAGTAATAATTAGAATTTTGTTTAGCATCATTTGTCCCATTCCCCATAATGAGTGGGCAACTTTGTGAGCTTGACCAATAAATTCATTTTTTATTTGAACTATTACAAGATTGTGTGCTACACCATAATCGGGCATATTAATATCAATAACCTCGGGCAACCCAGCTTTTTGCATTAATGGCAGAAATATTCTTTCGGATGCTTTTATTAGCCAATAATCTTCTTGTGGTGGTATTCCAACAATTGTTGCAGGATATATTGCATTTTTACGATTTGTTATACAAGTTACATGAAACAATGGATAATGAGCGGGTAATGAATAGAATCCGGTATGGTCTCCAAAGGGTCCTTCATTTACTAAAGGTTCAGTTGGGTCAACATATCCTTCAATAACGATGTCCGAATCAATAGGAACTTCTATATCCTGAGTAATACATTTAACTAATTTAACTGATTTTTTTCGTAAAAAGCCAGCAAGAATATATTCATCAACACCATCAGGTAGGGGGGCAGAGGCGCAATAAGCATAAACAGGGTCGCCGCCTAAAATTACAGCTATTGGAATTTTCTTTTTTAGTATTAAATATTCATTAAAATGTCTTGCACCAGTTTTATGTAAGTGCCAATGCATTCCAGTTGTGTTTTCGCTAAAAACCTGCATTCTGTACATTCCTGCATTCCTTATTCCAGTTACGGGGTCTTTTGTGTTAACAACAGGTAATGTAATAAATTTACCACCATCAAAGGTCCAGCATTTTAATATAGGGAGTGATGAAAGAGCAGGATTTTTATTAATAATTTCCTGACAAGGTGCTTTGTGTTTAATTATTTTAGGAAAATAACCCGAAATTTTATTTAGAAATATTAGTGCTTTAATTTTTGATTTTAATCCGAATGCAAGCAAATTGGTTTTTGGTTTTTGGTTTTTGGTTATTGGTTGAGTTAAATTATTAATTAGAGCATTTATTTCGTTTTCAATTTCATTAAAATTATGTATATTAAGAGCGGTACACATTCTTTCTTCGTTTCCATAAGCATTAATCAACAATGAAAAATTTGTTCCGTTATTTTCAAATAAAAGTGCTTTATTTTGTAATTTGCTTTTTGATATTCTGTCGATTATTTCAGAAATTTCGAGTTCGGGATTAACATACTCCTTAATTCTAATTAATTGATTATTTGCTTCGAGAGCAGTAACAAATTCTTGTAAACCATTATATACCATTATTTAATTTAGGATTTAGGATTTAGGATTTAGGATTTAGGATTTAGGATTTAGGATTTGTGTTTAAAAAGTTTACTTTATAATTTATTATTGAATATTTATTATTGTTTAAAAAGTTCATTGTTCAAAAATGTTCACTGTTCACTATTAACTGTTCATTGTTCAAAAAACTCACTGTCATTCAATAGTCATACAATTGTCATTCAATAGTCATACAATTGTCATTCAATAGTCATTCAATAGTCATACAATTGTCATTCAATAGTCATACAATTGTCATTCAATAGTCATACAATTGTCATTCATAGTCATACGATTGTTTTACGTTCGGTGTTTATTGTTTTATGTTTTTACAATGTATTTCCATTAATTTCTATTTATTTCTGTTTTTCAATTATTTCGAGCAATTTCAATATTTTCGTTCAATGTACTTTGTACTTAATACTTTGTTCATTGTTTATCGGAGATATTTGAATTCGCGACCATAGTAACGTGCAGAATTACCAAGTTCTTCTTCAATTCGGATTAGCTGATTGTATTTTGCAGTATGTTCGGAATGGCATGGTGAACCAAATTTTATTAGCCCTGTGTTAAGTGCAACTGAAAGTTCGGCTATTGATACATCTTCAGTTTCTCCTGAACGAAGACTTATTATAGAATTAAATCCCCATTTTGCAGCAAGCTGAATGGTGTTAATAGTTTCAGTTAAAGTACCTATTTGATTTGGTTTTATAATAATACTATTAGCTGCTCCTTCCATTATTCCTTTGGCTAAACGACTTGTATTTGTAACAAATAAATCGTCTCCTGCCAGTTGAATATCGTTTCCTATTACTTTGTTTAAGGCAGTCCAGTTAGCCCAATCATCTTGGTCGAGAGGGTCTTCAATAGAAATTACAGGATATTTTTTAATTAATTTAACCCAGTAATTAATCATTTGCTGACTATCAAATTTCTTACTGCCTTTTGATAAATAGTAAACTTTTTCTTTATTGTTATAAAATTCGCTTGCAGCAGCATCAATTGCTATATAAACATCTTTTCCGGCTTTGAACCCTGCTTTTTCTATAGCTTTAATTATAAGTTCAATAGCCTCTTCGTTCGATTTTAAATTAGGAGTAAATCCTGCTTCATCACATACATTAACCGACAATCCTTTTTCTTTAAGTATATTTTTTAAATGATGATAAATTTCGGTACCCATTCTAAAAGCATCTGAAAAAGTATCTGCATTAATTGGCATGAGCATAAATTCCAGAAAATCAACTTTATTATCTGCATTAACGCCTCCATTAATAATATTCATCATTGGAATAGGCATTGTGGTTGCGTAAACCCCACCAATATATCTATATAATGATTGTCCGGTTGTGTGTGCAGCAGCTTTTGCAACTGCCATTGAAACTGCAAGAATTGCATTAGCACCAATATTAGATTTGTTATCGGTACCATCAATACTGATCATTGCTTGGTCAATTGTAACTTGTTCGGTTATGTATAATCCTTTAAGTTCATCATTAAGCACTTTGTTAATGTTATATACTGCTTTAGAAACACCTTTTCCCAGATATCTTCCTTTATCATTATCACGTAACTCAACAGCTTCGTATTTTCCGGTAGTAGTTCCCGATGGAACGCTCGATCTTCCAATAACACCTCTATCGGTAATTACATCAACTTCGACAGTTGGTATTCCTTTAGAATCAAGTATTTGACGTGCAAATATTTTAGAAATTAAACCCATAAACGATTTAGGATTTAGAATTAAGGAATTACGATTTATTTTTGTAAAGTTAATTATTTGATTAAAAATAAACAAATAAAAAAAAGGATAATGCTTTGCGTTATCCTTCTTTTTATATAATATTTATAAATTTATTCAGATACTTCAGATGTTTTATCTTCTGTATTATCTATATTTTCGGACTTTGGAGTTTTTGGTGTTTTTGTTTTTTTAGTATTAACTTCACCTTGGGTTTTCTTTTTAGAAGCACCACGACGAGTTCTTGTTGCTTTTTGTTTAGTTTCAGTTTTAGCTGCTAGCATGTTTTCGTTATAATCAACTAATTCTAATCTACAAAGTTCAGCATTATCGCCTTTACGATTGGCAATACGTAAAATTCGTGTATAACCTCCGGGGCGTTGTGCTACCTTTACAGCAATATCTCGAAAAAGCTCAGATACTGCAAATTTATCACTAATGTAACTAAATACAAGCCGTCTGTTATGAGTAGAATCTTCTTTAGAACGTGATATTAATGGTTCAACATACGACTTTAATGCTTTAGCTTTAGCAACAGTGGTAATAATGCCTTTATGCATAATTAATGAAGCTGCCATGTTTGCTAAAAGTGCTTCGCGATGAGAGCTTGTTCTACTTAAATGATTAAAATTCTTTCTATGTCTCATTGATAATTTATTATTGAATATTGTTTAAAAAAGTTCATGGTTCAAAAAAGTTTAAAGTTTCGAGTTTTTAGTTTACTGTTTCATTGTTATTATTGCTTCATTGCTTCATTGTTCAAAAAATGTTCATTGTTCTATGTTCAAAAAGTTCAAAAATGTTCATTGTTCTACGTTCATTGTTCACTATTTACTTCATACTGTTTACTTCATACTGCACCGTTCATTGTTCACTGTTCACTGCTGACTGCCGACTGTGGACTGCCTACTGTTCTATTGCATTTCTATCAATTTCTACTTATTTCTGTTTTTTATTTCAATTTTTCGTTCATTGTACTTTGTAATAATACTTTGTACGTTGTACTTTTTAATCTTTATCTAATTTATATTTTGTTATATCCATTCCAAAACTTAAATTCATATTTGCTAATAGTTCGTCTAATTCGGTAAGTGATTTTTTACCAAAGTTGCGGAATTTAAGTAAATCGGTTCGATTAAAAACTACTAGTTCTCCGAGAGTTTCAACATCAGCAGCTTTTAAGCAATTAAGAGCTCTAACGGATAGGTCGAGGTCAATAAGTTTATTTTTAAGTAACTGACGCATGTGAAGTATTTCTTCGTCAAATTCTTCATTCTCAGGTTTTTCGTCGGTATCGAAAGTTATTTTTTCGTCGGAGAATAACATGAAATGGTAAATAAGAATTTTTGCTGCTTCTTTAAGTGCATCAATAGGTGCTATTGAACCATCGGTAAAAATTTCGATAATCAGTTTTTCGAAATCAGTTTTTTGTTCAACACGAATATTTTCAATTGAGTATTTAACATTTTTAATTGGAGTGTAAATAGAACTGATTGGAATTATTCCGATTTCCTGGTCTGAAGTTTTATTTTCTTCGGCAGGCACATAACCTCTACCTTTATTAACATTTAATGCAAGATGTAGCTTTACATTTGGTTCCATGTTACAAATTACGAGGTCGGGGTTAAGAATTTTAAAACCAGTTAAAAACCTGCTTATATCACCTGATTTAAAAGTTTCCTGGCCAGTAATCGAAATTGTTACTTTTTCACTTTCTACATCGCTAAGTTCTCTTTTGAAACGTACTTGTTTTAAGTTAAGAACAATTTCAGTAACGTCTTCAACAACACCTTTAATAGTAGAGAATTCATGTTCAACTCCTTCAATTTTCATATTGTTAATTGCAAAACCTTCAAGTGAAGAAAGAAGTACTCTACGTAAAGCATTCCCAGTGGTTAATCCATACCCAGGTTCCAACGGACGGAATTCGAATTTTCCATAAGTGTCGGTTGACTCGAGCATTACAACTCTATCGGGTTTTTGAAAAGCTAATATTGACATATTTTAATTTAGGATTTAGGATTTACGATTTATAAATTTATTATTGAATATTGTTCTATGTTTATTGTATTAGGTTCATAATACTTTGTACCTTATTCACATTGTTTATTATTTAGAATATAATTCGACTATAAGTTGTTCTTTAATATTTTCGGGTATATCTGAACGTTCAGGAACTGTTATAAATTTACCGGATTGAGTATCATTTTCCCATTCAAGCCAAGGATATTTTCTAGTTTTTGAATTTGAGAGAGAGTTAGTTATTACTTCTAAAGTTTTAGATTTTTCTCTTACTGAAATAACGTCTCCGTGTTTTATTTGAAATGAAGGGATGCTTGTAACTTTACTATTTACAGTAATATGGCGGTGCGATACAAGTTGTCGAGCTGCATCTCGGGTTGGAGCAATTCCTAATCTAAATACTGTATTATCAAGTCTTGATTCTAAAAGTTGTAATAAAATTTCGCCAGTAATTCCTTTTTTACGTTGAGCTTGATCAAAATATCTGCGAAATTGTCTTTCAAGAATTCCATAAGTATATTTTGCCTTTTGTTTCTCTTTTAATTGAGTGCCGTATTCAGATGTTTTACGACGTCTGTTAAGCCCATGAATTCCAGGTAAATAATTTTTTCTTTCGAAAACTTTATCGGGTCCGTATATTTGTTCACCAAATTTTCTTGCAATACGTGTTTTTGGTCCTGTATATCTTGCCATATTTTTATTAAGGATTTATGATTAAGGATTTATGATTAAGGATTTATGATTGGATTTACGATTTTTATTGATAAATTAAACTCTTCTTCTTTTAGGTGGTCTGCAACCATTATGAGGTAAAGATGTAACGTCAACAATTTCGGTTACTTCAATACCAACAGTCGAAATAGAACGAATAGCAGACTCGCGTCCTGCTCCAGGTCCTTTAACATAAGCTTTTACTTTTCTCAAACCTAAATCGAATGCAGTTTGAGCGCAATCGGCAGCGGCAACTTGAGCTGCATAAGGAGTATTCTTTTTAGAACCTCTGAATCCTTTTCTGCCTGCCGACGACCACGAAATTACTTCGCCATCAGAATTAGTAATAGTAATAATTATATTGTTAAATGAAGAATGAACATGTGCTTGTCCCATTGCTTCAACTTTAACATTTCTTTTACGAACTACTTTTGTTGTTTTTTTTGCCATTTTTTTTATGGTTATTTATTTTTAGTTTCGGGTTTAGGGTTTTTAGTTTTATAAACCAAAAACCCTAAACATAAAACTTGAAGTTTTTAATTATTTTTATAACATAATTCGCTTAATAACTTTTTTTTTATTTAGTGGCTTTTTTCTTGTTAGCTACTGTTTTTTTCTTTCCTCTACGGGTACGGGCATTTGTACGAGTGCGTTGTCCTCTAACTGGTAATCCTGCTCTATGACGAATACCTCTGTAACAACCAATATCCATTAATCGTTTTATACTCATTTGAGTTTCGGAGCGAAGCTCGCCTTCAATTTTAAAATTATCTGAAATGATACTTCTAATTTTTGAAACTTGGTCGTCGTTCCATTTTTCAACATGAATATTTACATCTATTCCTGCTTTTTTTAGGATTTTTTGAGCATTACTGCGTCCTATACCATAAATATAGGTTAATGCAATTTCGCCTCTTTTTTTGTCAGGGATATCTACTCCTGCGATACGTGCCATATTTTTATTTAGGATTTATGATTTACGATTTATGATTTAATATTGTTTAAACAAAGTTACAAAGTTAAGTATTTATCCTTGACGTTGTTTAAATTTAGGATTTTTTTTATTAATTACATAAAGTCGTCCTTTTCTGCGGACGATTTTACATTCCGGGCTGCGTTTTTTAACAGATGTTCGAACTTTCATATTATTTTTATTTCAAATTATTTATAACGAAAACTTATTCTACCTTTAGTTAAATCATAAGGCGACATCTCGACTCTTACTTTATCACCTGGAAGAATTTTAATATAATGCATTCTCATTTTTCCAGATATATGAGCAGTAATTACATGTCCGTTTTGCAACTGAACGCGAAACATAGCATTCGATAATGCTTCTATTATTGTACCATCTTGCTCAATTGAGGGCTGTTTAGCCATATTTTTATTTATGATTTACGATTTTAGATTTACGATTTTATTTATTTCTCCAAACTATTTCTATTTATAAAAAAGTTCAAAAAGTTTATTGTTCTACGTTCATTGTTTAAAAAAGTTTACAGTTTCGAGTTTATGGTTCATGGTCATACAGTTGTCATTCATGGTCATACGGTTATTATATGTAAGCATACAATTGAGTGACCATTGTTTGACTATTGTGTGACCATTGTTAATATTGTTCATTGTTCTATGTTTTTGGTTTAGAGTTTTTAGTTTATGGTTTTGAAAACCTGAAACTTCAAACTATCTTTTTATGTTTATTGTTTTAACTTCCCACTTTTTACTTTATCAAGTTATTTGTTATTAAGTTATTTAGTTATTGGTTATTAACTTAATAATTATTAACTCAATAACCTATAATTCAATTTATTTCTATCTATTTCAATCTTGTTTTATCAATCATTTCAATCTTTTTTATCAATCTATTTCAATCTATTTCTGTTTAATTATTATTCTTTTCTATATAATCAAATGTCGTTAATATTTCGGTCTTTCCTTTTCGTACTGCAACTGTGTGTTCAAAATGGGCAGAAGGTTTTTCATCTCTTGTTGAAATAGTCCAACCATCTTTCCATTGTTTAATTTCTTTTTTACCCATATTAACCATTGGTTCAATTGCAATTACTAGACCCTGACGAATTTGTAATCCTCTGCCTTTTTTTCCGTAATTAGGAACTTCTGGTTCTTCATGTAAGTTTTTACCTATTCCATGACCAATTAGCTCTCTAACTACTGAATAACCATTACTTTCGGCATGATGTTGAATGGTACTTCCAATATCTCCTATTCTATTACCTTCAACAGCTTGTCCTATTCCTTTATACAGAGCTTCTTTGGTAATTTTAAGTAATAATTTTTTTTCGGAACTTACAGCACCGGCTTCGAATGTATAAGCCGTATCGCTATGAAATCCATTTAAAATTAAACCTCCATCAACCGAAACTATATCACCATCTTTTATTTCATAATCTGATGGGATTCCGTGTACTACTTTATCATTTATAGAAATGCAAAGTGCATTTGGAAAACCATGGTAACCTTTAAAAGATGGTATTCCACCATTATTGAGAATAAATTCTTCAGCTTTTTTGTCAATTTCAATTGTTTTTACTCCTGGTACAATAAATTGTTTAATGTAACCAAAAGTTTTTGAAAGCAATTGACAACTTTGCTTAATTAGTTCAATCTCTTCGTCAGTTTTATATAAGACCATCAAAGAACGTTTTTTAACTACATTGCAGCAGCTCCAGATGCACGACCTTTAATACGACCAGATTTCATTAATCCATCGTAATGACGCATAAGGAGATGACTTTCAATTTGTTGTAAAGTATCTAATACTACACCTACCAAAATCAATAAAGAAGTTCCACCATAAAATTGTGCGAACTGATTATTAACTCCTGTTAATCCTGCAAATGCAGGCATTATAGCAATAAATGCAAGAAAAATAGAACCGGGTAGTGTTATTTTAGACATAATAGAATCTATAAACTCTGAAGTTTTTTTACCGGGTTTAACACCTGGAATAAAACCTCCGTTTTTTTTCATATCATCAGCCATTTGAACAGGATTCATAATAATAGCTGTATAAAAATATGTAAACACAATTATTAATAATGCAAATGTAAAATTGTACCAAAAACTTGTATATCTAGTAAATGCAGCGGCAAAACCAGAACCTGAATCGGTAAAACCGGCTATCATGGTTGGAATAAACATAAGTGCCTGAGCAAAAATAATTGGCATAACTCCAGCAGCATTAACTTTTAGAGGAATATACTGGCGAACTCCACCGTATTGTTTATTTCCTACAATTCTTTTAGCATATTGAACTGGTATTCTGCGTGTTCCCTGAACTAAAAGAATGCTGCCCGCAATTACTAATAAAAACATAATTACTTCAACTAATAATATTACCAATCCACCACCACCTTCTATACGTGATGCAAATTCAGCTCCGAATGCAAAAGGCAAACGTGCTATAATACCAATCATAATTATTAATGAAATACCGTTTCCAATACCTTTATCTGTAATTTTTTCGCCAAGCCACATTACAAAAATTGTTCCTGCTGTAAGTATTAGTATTGAGGATATTGTGAAGAAATTTCCTGTTAAAACAAAAGCTTCAACAGGTAATTGAGCATGTAGATTAGTTAAATAACTTGGAGCTTGAAGTAAAAGAATAAGAACTGTTAAATAACGGGTAATTTGTGTTATCTTTTTACGACCGCTTTCACCTTCTTTTTGCAATCTTTGGAAATAAGGAACTGCAATTCCCATTAATTGAATAACTATAGATGCGGAAATATAAGGCATAATACCAAGTGCAAAAATTGAAGCATTAGAAAATGCACCTCCCGAAAACATATCAAGTAAGCCAAGAATTCCTTCAGAAGTTTGTTGTTTTAAATTATCTAATTGATTAGGATCAATACCGGGTAATACGACAAAAGAACCAAGTCTATAAATAAGTAAAATACCTAAAGTATAAAGGATTCGGGAACGAAGTTCTTCAATTTTATAAATATTTTTTATGGTTTCGATTAATCTTTTCATTAATAAAATCTTATAGTTTAATTACTGTACCTTCTAATGATTCAATAGCTTTTTGAGCGGTAGCACTAAATGCGTGTGCTTTAACTTCAACTTTTTTTGTTAATGTACCAACACCAAGAATTTTCACGAGACAATTTTTAGGAATCATTCCATATTCGTATAATATATCCGGGTCAATTGAGCTTAAATTTTGTTCTTCGGCAAGACGTTGAATATCTTTAATATTAACAGCTTTGTATTCTATTCTATTAATATTTTTAAATCCAAATTTAGGTGAGGTTCTTTGAATAGGCATTTGTCCGCCTTCAAATCCGCGTTTACGAGAGTAGCCAGAACGTGATTTTGCTCCTTTGTTACCACGAGTAGATGTTCCACCTTTACCAGAACCTTGTCCACGTCCTAATCTTTTTTTCTCGTTTTTTATTGAGCCTTCTGCTGGTTTTAAATTACTTAAATCCATAATTCCTTTATTTTTTAAGTTTTTGGTTTTTGGTTTGGAGTTTTTAGTTTATGGTTATCAAAAACCCGAAACCCGAAACTTCAAACCTAAAACTTCAAACTATCTGTTTATATTTAAATTTCATTCCTTTTTTATTTGTTTATAGTTTGGAGTTCTTAATGTTTGAGATTGTTAAAAACTTCAAACCAGAAACTAAAAACTATTTGCTCATCTATTTCGATTTTTCGAATTTTACTAAATGATGTACTTTATTTACCATACCTAAAATTTGTGGTGTTGCATCGTGCTCAACAGTATGATGCATTTTTTTTAGTCCCAAAGCATCAAGAGTTTTTCTTTGTCTTTGAGTACAGCCATTTCTGCTTCCTGTTTGAGTAACTTTAATTTTTGTCATTTTATTATCCATTAAATACTTTATCCATTGAAATGCCTCTTTGATTAGAAACAGTATAAGCATCACGCAACTCGAGTAATGCAGCCATTGTAGCTTTTACAAGATTATGTGGATTTGAACTACCTTTTGATTTTGCAAGTACATTTTTAATTCCAACGCTTTCTAATACTGCACGCATAGCACCACCAGCTTTAACTCCCGTACCACCTGATGCTGGTTTTAAAAATACTTGTGCACCGCCATATTTTGATACTTGTTCGTGAGGAATTGTTCCTTTAAAAATAGGCACTTTAATAAGGTTTTTCTTTGCGTCTTCAACACCTTTTGCAATGGCAGTAGTTACTTCGTTAGCTTTACCTAAACCATAACCGACTATACCATTTTCATTTCCAACAACTACAATAGCTGCAAAGCTAAAATGACGTCCACCTTTTGTAACTTTAGTAACCCTATTAATGGACACAAGGCGGTCTTTTAAATCGAGGTCGGTTGTTTTTACTTTTCTAATGCTTAATGACATATTATGATTTAGGATTTAGGATTTAGGATTTAGGATTTATGATTTATTATTGAATATTTATTATTGTTTAAAAAAGTTCATTGTTCAAAAAAGTTTAAAGTTTAATGTTTCGAGTTTATGGTTCGTGGTCATACAGTTGTCATTCATGGTCATACGGTTGTTATATATGAGCATACAATTGAGTGACCATTGTTTGACCATTGTTTGACTATTGTGTGACCATTGTTAATATTGTTCATTATTCTTTGTTTCATTGTTATTTAACCATTTAGCAATTTGAGCATTCATTATTTATCGTTTAATTTATTTCTATTTTTTTTAAAATTTAAGTCCACTTTCTCTTGCTGCGTCGGCTAATGCTTTTACTCTGCCATGATACAGATAACCATTCCGGTCAAAAACTACGACTGAAACCCCAGCTTCAGTAGCACGTTTAGCAATTAATTTTCCAACCATTTTTGCAATTTCAGTTTTATTTGCTTTATTCTCACTTATTTCTTTTACAAGCGATGATGCTGCAACAATGGTTTTTTTATTTACATCATCAATTATTTGTACAGAAATTTGTTTGTTACTCCTAAAAACTGATAATCTTGGAGTTTCAGCAGTACCAGAAATTTTTTTCCGGATACGCATTTTTATTTTTGTTCTACGTTCTAATTTATTTTGTGCCATTTTACGATTTAGGATTTAGGATTTAACATTTTATCAATTATTTAGCAGCAGCTGATTTACCTGCTTTTTTACGTAATTTTTCGCCTACAAATTTAATTCCTTTACCTTTGTATGGTTCAGGTTTACGTAATGAGCGAATTTTTGCTGCAACCTGTCCAAGCAATTGTTTATCAAAACTTTTTAAGGTTATTACCGGATTTGCTCTACGGTCGGTAACTGCTGTCACAGTGACTTCTTTAGGTATTTCAAAAACAATTTCATGTGAATAACCAAGTGTAAGATTTAATAATTGACCATTTGCTTCGGCTTTATACCCTACTCCAACTACTTCCTGATTAATAGTAAATCCTTTTGATACACCAACAACCATATTATGAATTAATGCTCTGTATAATCCATGCAATGCTTTATGTGCCTTTTGTTCAGATGGTCTTTCAATAACTAAAACATTATCAGTAATATTAATTTTAAATTCTTTATTAACAACTTGTTTAAGTTCTCCAAGAGGACCTTTAACAACAACCTCACCATCGTTAATGATTAATTTAACGCCTGAAGGTATATTAATGGGTAATTTTCCAATTCTTGACATTTTCTTTTCTTTTAATAAATGTAACATAAAACTTCACCGCCAACTTTGCGAACTTTAGCTTCTTTGTCGGTAATTACTCCTTGTGGGGTTGACAAAACAGCTATTCCAAGTCCGTTTAATATGCGAGGTAATTCTTCAACTCCAACATATTTACGATGTCCGGGACGGCTAACTCTTTCAATTTTTTTAATAGCCGGTTTACGAGTTTCGGGGTCATATTTAAGGGCAATCTTAATTATTCCCTGATATTTATCTTCTTCAAATTTATAATTAAGGATATAACCTTTTTCAAAAAGAACTTTGGTTATTTCTTTTTTTATATTTGAAGCTGGTATTTCAACAACTCTATGTTGAGCCATTACAGCATTTCTAACTCGTGTAAGATAATCTGATATAGGATCGGTCATTTGATTTATTATTTATTATTGAATATTGTTTATTGTTCAAAAAAGTTTAAAGTTTAATGTTTCGAGTTTATGGTTCGTGGTCATACAGTTGTCATTCATGGTCATACGGTTGTTATATGTGAGCATACAATTGAGTGACCATTGTTTGACTATTGTGTGACCATTGTTAATATTGTTCATTTTCTTTCTGTTTATTTTAACTTTTCACTTCTCACTTTATTAAGTTGTTAAGTTATTTGTTATTAAGTTATTATGTTATTTCTACCTATTTCTACTTATTTCAATTTATTTCTATTTCTATTTATTGTTTTACTTCAAACTATTTATTTTTTATTATTACCAACTTGCTTTTTTAACACCTGGAATTAAACCCATGGAAGCCATTTCGCGAAATGTAATACGGCTAAGTCCGAAAGTGCGAATATACCCTTTTGGGCGTCCAGTAATACTACAACGATTATGCAGCCGAACTTTAGAAGAATTTTTCGGAAGTTTTTGAAGTCCGATATAATCTTTTTCAGCTTTTAATTTAGCTCTTTTAGGCTCATATTGGTCGTACAACCTTTTCCGCTTTATTTCGCGGGCTTTCATTGATTCTTTTGCCATAATTAATTCTTTTTATTGTTTTTAAAAGGCATTCCAAATTCTTTTAAAAGTGAAAATGCTTCATTATCTGTTTTAGCGGAAGTAACAAAAGTTATTTCCATACCTTTCATTTTTGATATTTTATCAATTTCTATTTCGGGAAAAATAATTTGTTCAGTTATTCCTAATGAATAATTTCCCTGACCGTCAAACTTATGTTCAATACCTCTAAAATCACGAATACGTGGGAGAGAAATACTAATTAATCTTTCGAGAAATTCGTACATTTTATTGCGCCGTAAAGTAACTTTTATACCTATAGGCATTCCTTTACGAAGTTTAAAATTTGAAATATCTTTTTTAGAATAAGTTGTGATTGGTTTTTGACCGGAGATTGATGTTATTTCGTTAACAGCTACATCAATTAATTTTTTATCTGCAATAGCATCACCTATACCTTGGTTAATAATAATTTTTTTTAATTTAGGTACTTGCATTACATTTTTATACTTATGCTCTTTTAAAAGAGCTGGTATAATTTCGCTACGATATTTCTTTTTTAAGGTTGGTATATATTCCATTATTTAATCTCCTCTCCTGTTTTTTTTGAGTAACGTACAAGTTTATTGTTGTCGTTTAATTTTTTCCCAACTCTTGTAGGTTTACCTGTTGATGCGTCAACTAACATTATGTTTGATATATGAATTGAGGCTTCTTTTTTAAGAATACCTCCCTTTGGACTTTTTGTGTTTGGTTTAGTATGTTTCGAAATAAGATTTACTCCTTCTACAATTGCTGTATCTTTTTCGCGGTTAATACTTAAAACACGTCCTTGTTGGTTTTTGGATTCGCCAGTAATTACAATTACTGTATCTCCTTTTTTAATATTATATTTCTTTATCATAATTTTAATTTTCAAAATTATATTACTTCAGGAGCTAATGACACAATTTTCATGTATTGTTTTTCGCGTAGTTCACGGGCAACTGGTCCAAATATACGGGTACCTCTTAATTCATCAGTTTCATTTAATAAAACAACAGCGTTATCATCGAATCTGATATAAGAACCGTCAGGTCTTCTAATTTCTTTGTTGGTTCTAACAACAACAGCTTTAGAAACTGAACCTTTTTTAACTTCTGATGATGGAATTGCAGTTTTAACAGCTACTACTATTTTATCGCCAACAGATGCGTATCTTCTTCCTGTACCTCCAAGTACACGAATACAAAGAACTTCTTTTGCTCCGCTATTATCGGCTACTATTAATCTTGTTTCTTGTTGTATCATCTTTTAAAAGTTTTTTAGTTTCAAGTTTCGGGTTTCAAGTTTCGGGTTTCAAGTTTCGGGTTTCAAAACCATAAACTAAAAACTCTAAACCATAAACTCTAAACTTTTTATTATTTAGCTCTTTCTATTATTTCCACTAATCTCCAACATTTAGTTTTACTAAGTGGTCGGGTTTCCATTATACGAACTTTATCACCAATATTACTTTCGTTTTTTTCGTCGTGTACGTAGTATTTGGTGGTTTTGTTAATAAATTTTCCGTATTTAGGATGTTTTACTTTTCTTTTTTCGGTAACAACAACAGATTTATCCATTTTGCTACTTTTAACAATCCCAACACGTTCTTTTCTAAAATTTCTTGTTTCCATTGATGTAGGATATTATTTATTTAATTCTTTTGTTTCGCGTGAATGAAGTTCGGTGATTAATTTTGCAATTATTCTACGTGTACTTCTTAATTTCAATGGGTTATCCATTGGTGAAATATGATGATTTAATTTCATTTTTACGAGCATACTTTTTTCGTCTTCAATACGCTCTTTAATTTCTTTTGTTGATAATTCTCTTACTTCAGCAGTTTTCATCTGTTAATATTTTATATTATGTTTTTATTCATTATTTTATTGGTTTATAGTTTTTAGATTAAGGTTGTTAAAAACCTTCAAACCAGAAATCAGAAACTTCAAACTATCTGTTTGTTCTTATTTATTTGCTTTTATAACTTTTTATATTATGTTTTCTACAAAGTCTCTTCTGACAATAAATTTTGTATTTACTGGTAATTTTTGAGCAGCGAGTCGTAATGCTTCTTTAGCAATAACTAACGAAACGCCATCTACTTCAATAATAATTCTACCGGGAGTAATAGGTGCAACAAAACCTTCTGGTGCTCCTTTCCCTTTACCCATACGTACTTCGGCAGGTTTTTTAGTGATAGGTTTATCGGGAAATATTCTAATCCAAATTTGACCTTCACGTTTCATATAACGTGTAACAGCCTGACGTGCAGCTTCAATTTGACGGCTGGTAATCCATTCCTGTTCTAACGATTTTATACCAAAAGAGCCAAATGCAAGTTGATTTCCACGCTGTGCATTTCCTTTCATGCGGCCTTTTTGCTGCCTTCTGAATTTGGTTTTTTTAGGTTGTAACATTATTAAATTATTTTATATTTTTTATAGTTTCTGGTTTCGGGTTTTTAGTTCGTGGTTAAACCCGAAACTATAAACTTTATTAGTTTCTTCTTCTTTTTGCAAATCCTTTTGGTTTTGCTTTTGATGTTTTTGCTTCAATGTTAGGGCTTAAATCGCGTTTACCGTAAATTTCGCCTTTGCAAATCCAAACTTTTACTCCAATTTTTCCTACTTTTGTATCGGCTTCACCAAGTGCAAAATCAATATCAGCTCTAAAAGTATGCAATGGAATTCTTCCTTCTTTAAAATACTCTCTACGAGCCATTTCTGCACCATTTATTCTACCCGAAATACCAATTTTTATACCTTCGGCACCCATTCTTATTGCCGATGCCATTGCCATTTTTACTGCACGGCGATGCGAAATTTTACCTTCTAACTGATGTGCTACATTATTTGCCACAAGCATTGCATCAAGTTCAGGTCTTTTTATTTCAAAGATATTAATTTGAACTTCTTTATTTGTAATTTTCTTTATTTCTTCTTTTAATTTGTCAACTTCCTGACCACCTTTTCCAATAATTATACCTGGACGAGCTGTGTTTACTGTAATTGTAATAAGTTTAAGGGTACGTTCAATAACTATTTTTGAAACGCTTGCTTTAGCTAAACGAGCGCTTAAATATTTTCTTATTTTATTGTCTTCAACAATTTTATCAGCATAGTTTCTTCCACCATACCAGTTTGAATCCCAACCATTGATGATTCCAAGTCTATTACTAATCGGATTGATTTTATTTCCCATTAAGCTTCTATATTTTTAGTTTCATTAATATTAGAACCAAGAATAATTGTAATATGATTCGACCTTTTAAGAATTCTATTTGCTCTTCCTTGAGGAGCCGGACGTAATCTTTTTAAAGTAGTAGCAGAATCAACAAATATTTCTTTTACAAATAAATTGCTATCTTCAATACGAATACCTTCATTTTTCTTTTGCCAATTTGATATTGCAGAAAGTAAAAGTTTCTCAAGTGTTTTTGAAGGTTGTTTTTCAGAATATTTAAGTATATCGAGAGCTTTTTTTACTTCAATTCCTCTAACATTGTCGGCAACCAACCTCATTTTACGAGGCGATGTTGAACAACTGTTAAGCCGAGCAAAAGATATTTGCTTTTTTTCTTCTTTTAATATTTCGGCACGTAGTCTTTTTCTGGCACCCATTATTATTTATGATTTACGATTAATGATTTACGATTTATTATTTTTGAATTATTTATTTTGAATGACCTCTATATGTGCGTGTTGGCGCAAATTCTCCTAATTTATGTCCTACCATATTTTCTGTAATATAAACAGGAATAAATTTGTTCCCATTATGAACTGCAATAGTTAAACCAACAAAATCGGGTGATATAACAGAAGCTCTTGACCATGTTTTAATTGGTTGATGTTTTCCGGATGCCGACATTTTTTCAACCTTCTTTTGAAGTTTAAAATATATATATGGACCTTTTTTTATGGATCGACTCATAACAATTTAGTTAATTATTTTTTTCTACGTTCAATGATTAATTTATTTGAAGCATTTTTTGGTTTACGTGTTTTGTATCCTCTTGAAGGAATACCTTTACGTGAACGAGGAAGCCCTCCTGATGCTTTTCCTTCTCCACCGCCCATTGGATGGTCAACAGGGTTCATAGAAACACCACGATTTCTTGGTCTGCGACCTAACCAGCGTGAGCGACCTGCTTTCCCTGATATTTCGAGAAAATGGTCGGGGTTAGATGTCATTCCAATTGTAGCTCTGCATGTAACAAGAATTTTCCTTATTTCACCAGAAGGCATTTTTATAATTGCATGACGACCTTCGCGAGATACTAATGTTGCGTAATTTCCTGCGCTTCTTGCAATTGCAGCACCCTGATTTGGATAAAGCTCAATGTTATGAATATTTGTTCCTAAGGGAATATCTGAAAGACATAATGTATTACCAATTTCAGGTGCAATATCTTTTCCTGATATTACTTGTTGTCCGACTTTAATTCCATTTGGTGCAATAATGTATCTTTTTTCACCATCGGCATAATAAAGTAATGCTATACGTGCACTTCGGGTTGGGTCGTATTCAACTGATTTTACAGTTGCAGGAATGCCATCTTTATCGCGTAAAAAATCAATAATACGCATTTTCTTTTTATGACCACCACCAATATAACGCATGGTCATTTTACCTGAATTATTTCTACCTCCGGAATTTTTAACAGGTACTAGTAATGATTTTTCGGGAGTACTTGAAGTAATTTCTTCAAAAGTACTTATTACCTTTTTTCGTTGACCTGGTGTTACAGGTTTAAATTTTTTAACAGCCATTTTCGTTAAATATTGCTATAAAAATCAATTTTTTCACCTTTTGTTAAAGTAACAATTGCTTTTTTAAAAGCAACTGATTTACCACGTAACAAACCAGAACGGGTATTACGTGTTTTAGTTTTTCCACTATATTTCACAGTGTTTACAGATTCTACAGTTACACCATATAGTTTTTCTACTGCTTTTCTAACTTGAAGTTTATTTGCAACAGTAGAAACCATAAAGCCATATTTCCCAAGCGAGTCGCCTTGGCGATTCATCTTTTCTGTAACTATTGGTCTAATTATTATGTCCATTTCTCTATTTTATTTAAGCAAATTATTCTCTAAAACCGCAAGTGAACTCTCTACAAAGACTAAAGCTGATGCCCTTACAATATCATAAGTAGTTAATTCCGAAACACTTATAACTTTCGAACCTTTTAAATTTCGAGATGACAAATATACGTTTTTCTTTTGATTAGCCAACACTATTAAAGATTTTTTATTATTAATTTTTAAATTATTTCGTAAATCAATAATATTCTTTGTTTTAGGTTGTTCAAAATCGAAATCTTCTAAAATAATTATGTTGTTATTTTTTGCTTTTGTAGTAAGAGCCGATTTTTTTGCAAGTTGTTTTACTTTTTTATTTAGTTTTATAGTATAATCGCGAGGTTGAGGTCCAAAAGCACGTCCACCACCAACAATAGTAGGTGATTTTATACTACCGGCACGTGCACCTCCGGTTCCTTTTTGTTTTTTAATTTTTTTAGTGCTTCCACTAATTTCACTTCTTTGTTTTGATTTATGTGTTCCTTGACGATTATTTGCCATAAATTGCTTTACATCTAAATAAATGGCATGGTCGTTTAACTCGATTCCGAAGATTGCATCATTAAGAGCTATCTTTCTTCCAGAATCTGTTCCTGTGATATTTAATACTGATAGTTCCATTATTTCTCTACTATTATATATGAACCATTAGACCCGGGAACCGAGCCTTTAACTACTAAAATATTTTGTTCGGCTATGAGCTTTACAATTTCGAGGTTTATTTGTTTTACTCTGCATGAACCCATGTGCCCTCCCATTCTCATCCCTTTAAGTACTCTTGATGGAAATGAACTTGCCCCAAGCGAACCTGGATGTCTTAATCTATCCGACTGTCCGTGAGTAGTACCTCCAATTCCTGCAAAACCATAACGTTTAACAACTCCTTGAAATCCTTTACCTTTTGTAATACCTACAACATCTACAAAATTATCTTCTTTATAAATTTCGGCAGTAAGTATATCGCCAAGTTTTATTGTTGAAACATCAAATTTTTTAAATTCTCTAACTATTCTTTTAGGAGTAGTATTAGAATTTTTAAAATGCCCCAGTAATGGTTTTGGAGTATTTTTCTCTTTTCTTTCGTCGAAAGCAAGTTGAATTGCTTCGTAACCGTCTTTTTCTACGGTCTTCACCTGTGTTACTACACAGGGACCAACTTGTAAAACAGTGCATGGAATATTTTTTCCCTCGGCACTGAAAATCGAAGTCATTCCGATTTTTTTACCTATTAGTCCGGCCATTTTTTAATTTATTATTGATTATTTTATATTTACAATATTTGTTAAATTATACTTTGATTTCTACTTCTACACCACTCGGAAGTTCGAGTTTCATTAAAGCATCAATAGTTTTTGATGTTGAACTATAGATGTCTAACAATCTTTTATGTGAACTTAATTGAAACTGTTCTCTTGCTTTTTTATTTACAAAAGGCGATTTTAAAACAGTAAAAATTCTTTTGTGAGTAGGCAAAGGAATTGGTCCATTTACAACTGCGCCTGTTGATTTTACAGTCTTTACGATTTTTTCGGCTGACTTGTCAACCAAATTATGGTCGTAAGATTTTAATTTTATTCTAATTCTTTGGCTCATATTATTGATTAATAAAAATTTGCTTTCCGGTAACTCTTTTAATTATTTCAGCAGCTAATTCAAATGGCATTTTTTGATATTGAAAAAATTCCATTGAAGATGATGCTCTGCCAGAGGTTATTGTACGTAATATTGTTACGTATCCAAACATTTCTGAAAGAGGAACTTGTGCTTTTACTATTCTCGCACCTAATTTGTTGTCCATTCCACTTATTTGACCGCGACGACGATTTAAATCGCTCATTACTTCGCCCATATATTCCTCTGGTGTAACAACTTCAATTTTCATAATTGGCTCAAGAAGTGTTGGGTTTGCATTTAAAGATGCATTACGATATGCTAAGTTTGCAGCAATTTCGAACGAAACAGCATCTGAATCAATAGGATGGAAAGCAGCATCTTTTAAAACAACTTTCAGGTTATCTAATGTGTAACCGGCAAGTGGTCCGTTATTCATTGCCATTTTAAATCCTTTTTCAACTGCTAAAACATATTCTTTAGGTAAATTGTTTCCCTTTAGTTCATTAACAAACTGTAATCCTGAAAGTCCTTTATTGTTTGGTCCAATATTAACAGTAATATCGGCAAATTTTCCTTTACCTCCAGTTTGTTTTTTAAATATTTCGTGATGTTCAACTTCGATAGTTAATGTTTCTTTATATGCTACCATCGGAACACCTTGATTTATTTGTAAATTATATTCTCTTTTTAATCTGTCAATAATTATTTCGAGATGAAGTTCACCCATTCCGTTTATTGTAGTTTGACCTGTGTTTTCATCAATTTTAACTGAAAATGTTGGGTCTTCATCGGCAAGTTTTTGAAGTGTTATAACAAGCTTTTCAATATCTGCTTGACTAACAGGTTCTATTGCTAAACTAATAACAGGTTCAGGAAAAACCATTTTTTCCAGAAAAATCGGGTGATGTTCATCGCAAAGAGTATCTCCGGTTCTCACATCTTTTAATCCAACTGCTGCACAAATATCGCCGGCTTCAATATCATCTTTGGGGTTTTGTTTATTTGCGTGCATTTGGAATAATCGTGTAAGCCGTTCTTTTTTCCCGGTACGTGCATTGTAAACCATAGCACCGGTTTTTAAAATTCCGGAATATACTCTTAAATATGTTAATCTGCCAACATACGAGTCGGTAGCTATTTTAAAAGCAAGTGCCGAAAATGGCTCGTCGTTATTAGGTTTTCGTTCAATTTGTTTTTCGTTTCGCGGGTCTATTCCTTTAACAGTTCCAATGTCTAATGGGCTTGGCAAATAGGCAATAATTCCATCAAGTAATGTTTGAATCCCTTTGTTTTTAAATGCAGCACCGCAAAACATAGGAACAATTTTCATTTTTATAGTTGCTTTGCGAATAGCATTATGAATTTCGTGAGGAGTAATAGAATTTTTATCATTCAAAAATTTCTCAAGAATATCATCATCAGCTTCAGCAAGTTTTTCTAACATATATTCGTTCCATTCTTCAACAACTTCATTCATTTCTTGTGGAACAGGAACAATATTATATGTAGAACCAAGGGTTTCATCTTCCCAAATTATAGCTTTTTTTGAAATTAAATCAACAACACCTTTAAAATTATCTTCGTTACCTATGGGCAATTGCAAAGGGATTGGATTTGCTTTGAGTTTTTTTTGAATTTGAGTTATTACTCCATAAAAATCAGCACCAGGACGGTCCATTTTATTAACGAAAGCAATTCGCGGGACATGATATTTTGTTGCTTGTCGCCAAACAGTTTCCGATTGTGGTTCGACACCACCAACAGCACAAAAAACTGCAACAGCGCCATCGAGTACTCTCAACGAACGTTCAACTTCAACAGTAAAATCAACATGTCCGGGAGTATCAATAATGTTAATTTTATAATCTTCGTTATTGTATTTCCAGAAAGTAGTTGTAGCTGCCGATGTAATTGTAATTCCTCTTTCCTGTTCCTGTACCATCCAATCCATGGTTGCAGAGCCTTCGTGAACTTCGCCCATGCGATGGTTAATACCTGTATAATATAAAACACGTTCGGTAGTAGTGGTTTTACCTGCATCAATGTGAGCCATGATGCCAATGTTTCTGGTATATTGTAAATCTTTTATCATTATTTTTCCACTATATCAAAGAACAAAATTAAAAGCGAAAGTGCGAGAAAGCTTTGTTAGCTTCAGCCATTCGGTGAATATCTTCTTTTCTTTTAAACGCTCCACCTTCGGAGTTGTATGCAGAAATTATTTCGGCAGAAAGTTTTTCGCTCATTGAACGTCCGCTACGTTTTCGTGCAAATTCAATAAGATTTTTAATACTTATAGAAATTTTACGGTCCTGACGAATTTCGGTAGGAACCTGAAAGGTTGCGCCACCAACTCTACGGCTTTTTACTTCTACTTCGGGAGTAATATTTTCCAAAGCTTTTTTCCAAAAATCAAGTGGTTCAACACCAGCTTCTTTCGATTTTTTTGTAATCAATTCAATGGCTTCGCAAAAAGATTTGTATGCAATACTTTTTTTGCCATCGTACATAAGCTCATTAACAAACCTTGTTACAAGTGTATCGTTAAATTTAGGGTCGGGTAGAGCTATACGTTTTTTAGGTTTAGACTTTCTCATTGTCTTATTATATTATTTTTTAACTTTTGGTCTTTTTGTTCCGTATTTTGATCTTCTTTGTTTACGTCCTTCAACGCCGGCTGTATCCAAAGCTCCGCGTATAATATGATAACGTACACCTGGTAAGTCTTTTACACGACCACCACGTATCAGAACAATTGAATGTTCCTGTAAATTATGACCTTCGCCTGGAATGTAAGCAATTACCTCTTGTCCGTTTGTGATACGAACTTTAGCAACTTTTCGCATTGCTGAGTTAGGTTTTTTAGGAGTAGTTGTATAAACACGTGTACAAACTCCACGACGTTGCGGACACGAATCAAGTGCTCTTGATTTGCTTTTTTCAACGATTTTTTTTCGGCCTTTTCTAACCAATTGTTCTACAGTCGGCATATATAATTAATTATAAAAAATTTCTAAAATGGTTTGCAAAGGTAAAACATTATTTTTTTAAAACAATAGGGTAATATAAAAAAATATATACAATTTTTTTAACAAATCATTTAAAATGTGAAATATTACATATTAAAATGTTTATAATGTATATATAATCAGATATATATCAATTTTTAAATAGAATAAAAAATATTTTTAATAAGACGATGATTAACGCTGATTGTTTATGATTTATTTTCTTTGACGATGATTGTTTATGGTTTTATTGTCTGAACCACTATTACAAGGGGGCTTGCCCCCTTGTAATGCTGGGCTTGCCCCCTTGTTAGGTTTTCTTTGTTAGAGAAAAACCAACATAGGGTATATAATCACTCGCAAGATGCGAGCGATTGCTTAGTAAAACTGCGAAAACACAATAACACTTCATTTACTCCAATATTTTATCAACCAACTCACTTTCAAAATCGAAAAAAACTTGTTTTAGCGAACTTTCGCCGTTGGTTCCATAATTTACAAAGAAAACCATTGTAATATTTCGTTCGGGAAAATAAAATAAATCGGCAACATAACCTAAATCGCGACCTGTATGTCCTATTCCGTAATTTGGTTTTTTAGTAAATTTTTTAATTATTCCCATTCCACAAAAAAAGTCATCTTTTTCTTGTGCATAAGTTTGCATTTGGTCAAGCGATGCCTGCGAAAGAATTGTTTTATCTATTAATAAAGCTTTTATAAATTTCTGTAAATCAAAAACATTTGAATAAATACCTCCATAACCATTACCACTTCCGGTAATTAAATTCGACACATTTACAATTTCACCATTGTTATATAAATCGAAATATCCTTGGGCAGCACTTGTAGGAACATCTTCCCTACCCTGATAATAAGTATCGTTCATGCCCAAAGGAGTTAAAACTTTTTCGCGTAGTAATTTCTCATGTTTTTCGCCGGTAGCTTTTTCAATACACATTGATAATAGTAATGTGTTTGTACTCGAATAATGTGCAGGGTATGGGTTATTTAGAGCATAAGATTTTTGTCCGTACACGTATTTCAATAACTCCATTTGAGTCCAGCGTTTATTTGGATTATTTAATACCGCTAAATAAAAGCCCGATGATGTTATAACATCAAATATTCCTGTTGTGTGAGTCATCAATTGTTTAATTGTTCTGCCATCTGCACCATCAATTCTGTCTAAAATACTTTTATCAATATATTTAGAAATTTTATCGTCAGCATTTATTTTGCCTTCCTCCTGAAGCTTAAATAACAATGTGCCAACAAGCAATTTAGTTATGCTTGCAGCTTTTGAAATGTGACAAGGAGTGAACTTTACTCCATTTTTAATATCGGCATAACCGCTTGCACCGACCCACGTTCCATTTGAATCGGTAACCAAAACTGAAATACCAGGCAATCCTTTTTTAATGTATTTATCAATTACACCTTTATATATATTATTTTTAGGAAGTGTAGAACTCGAATCAATAAAATTGCAATCTAATTGTTTTGTAGCTTCAATATTTTTTTTGCAACTAGTAATAATTGCTAAAAGCAAAATAACAGTTGATAAAAATAAAAAACTATTAAACGTCATTCCGAACTTGTTTCGGAATCTTTGTTTAAATGGATATATGAGATGCTGAAATAAATTCAGTATGACGGTAGATTCTGATTTTTTATTTTTCATTTTCTTTTGATTTTAAAGGAATTGAAATACCCACAAACAATGAATTAACTGGCAAAACCGGAACATAACCAGGTACAAATATTCCCTGAACAAAAGTTTTAAAAGCAAAAAACAATTTTTTACTGTCGGGTTCGTCTTTTTTCAAGTTGTAACTACCTTTAATTTCGAAGTTTACAATATATTGAGAACGACCTTTTAACGAAGATTTTTTTTCGTAAACACCTTCAGAATTTAATTTAAAAACATCGTTACCAACAAATGCCATTGCATATCCGGCACCAAGTCCTGCTCCTAAATAAAAACGCTTGTTTAATTTCCGAGAATACGAAATTGAAGGATAAATTCTTATAACAGTTTGCACAAAACGATGGTAAAAAAATCCGGCAATTATTTGAGCTTCAACAGAACTTTTTTCGTTTTTATTTAGTTTCCAACTTTTAAAGCAATCTATACCTGGATGAAACTGACTATAAAAGAGTTGTTGATATCCCAATACAGGAAACGAAGTAACATTATTCGAAAACGAAACTCCAAATCTGGTATTTTGAGAAATAGCATTTAATGCGAATGATACTATTATAAGAAGTGTAATTATTTTATATCTCATTTAATACAAATTTAAATTTGCTTCAAAAATAAATACAATTATTGTATTTCAATTTGTAAAGAAATTTTATTTTTATCTTTGATGAAAAATTAATTATGAAATTTTTAATTCTTGTTTTCCTAACTTTTTATTTTTTTTGTTCATTTTCTCAAACTCCACAAAAAGAAAAAGGCACCTTTGAAAATTACACAAACGGTTTTTACGAAAATGAAATTTTACGCGATGTTGAGCATTTTGATGAACCAGAAGTAAAAGAAAACAAAAAATATTTCAAAGTAGATTTTAGTGGACATAATTATCCAAACGACAAAAAACTTTATAAAGAAATATGGCATCAACAGCCAGTTTGTCAGGGTAACTCGGGCACTTGCTGGTGTTATGCAACAACTTCATTTATGGAAAGCGAATCTAAACGTATTTCAAATGTTGAAGTAAAATTATCGGAAATGTTTACAGTTTATTGGGAATATATTGAACGTGCAAAGGATTTTTTTAAAACACGCGGCAACACTTCTTTTTCTGAGGGCTCCGAAGCTGCTGCCATTCCACGTATTTGGGGAAAATATGGTATTGTTCCTTACGAATCTTATGAAGGAAAACCGACTGTAAGAAAATTTAATAGCCATAGAATAATGGTTGCAGAAATGACAGAATTTCTGAATAATGTTAAAACAACTAATCATTGGAATGAAGATTATGTTGTAAAAGAAATCACTTCAATTCTTAACTCTGAAATGGGTACACCACCGAAAAAAATAAAATATAACAACGTGGAATATACACCACAAACTTTTCTTTCAAATTTTTTAAAACTTAAAATGTCCGATTACTTTAATTTTATGTCAACAAACGAAAATAAGTTTTACGAAAAGCACGAATTAGTTGAAGCCGATAACTGGTGGCATTACAGCAATTATTACAATATTCCTGTTGAAGATTTTATAAAAACAATAAAATTATCGTTGCAAAATGGCTATACGGTATGTATTTGTGGTGATATTTCAGAGCCGGGTTATGATAATGAAACTCAGGTTGCCATTGTTCCATCTTTCGATATTCCAACTTCTGAAATTGATGATAATTCCCGCCAATTAAGGTTGAAAAACGGTTCTACTACCGACGATCATTGCATTCACATAGTTGGTTTTTACGAAAAAGACGGAGAAGATTGGTACCTTATTAAAGACAGCAATGGTGGTGCTTATGATGGAGATTACAAAGGTTATCGCTTTTTTCGCGAAGATTTTGTAAAACTTAAAATGATGAATATAATGATTTACAAAGAAGCAGGGAAATTAGTTTTAGATAAAATAATAAAGTAAAAAAATGGAAGACCATTTTCCTGATAAAATTTTTGTCAGACACCACTTTACTGATTTTGAAAAGTTACTTTTTGCGTTAAAGTATATTGAGGAATTAAAAAAAATATTGGATAACGCCGAACAGGAAATTTCAAGGCTAAAATCATTTTCTGAAAAAAATAAAGAATTAATGCAACAGATTAATATATTAAAAAAACTTACTAAAAAAGAAAAAATTGAAGCACATAATATCGAAGAAAATAAATTATTGAAAAATACAATTAAAAATTTACAAAATATTAATAAAAATCTTGAAAAGAATAATAGAGAGATTGTAAATGAAATTATAAGGATTAAAATGTTAAACTATAAACCATAATTATAGTGAACCGAAAAAATTTATTTAAAAAATTACTACCAGGATTTTTACCCCTTTTTGTTTTTATTGCTGCCGACGAAATTTGGGGAACAAAAACAGGGCTTATTGTAGCAATTGTTTTTGGTGTAGGTCAATTAATTTTTATTTATTTTAAAGAAAAACGCCTCGACCGTTTTACGCTTCTTGATACTGCTTTAATTGTAGTAATGGGTGGCATTTCACTATCGTTTAACAACGACATATTTTTTAAATTAAAGCCAGCTTTAATCGAAATTATTCTTTGTTTAATTTTGGGTATTTCAGTGTTCACACCTGCTAATATTATGTTTGCGATGTCGAAAAGATATATGGGTGATATGCAATTTAACAGATCTCAGGAAAAATTAATGAAACAAAGTTTGCTTTTAATGTTCATAATTTTTTCTGCTCATACTGCTTTGGTAATTTATTCTGCATTTTACATGAGTAAAGAAGCATGGGCTTTTATTAGCGGCGGCTTGTTTTACATATTGTTTGGTGTTTATGCTTTAATTGAATTTATAAGAGCAAAAATTAAGAAGAAGAGATTGCTTTCCGAAGAATGGGTTCCATTGGTTGACGAAAAAGGTAAAATTATTGGTCAGGCACCACGTTCCGAGGTTCATAAAAACAAAGATTTATTACACCCAGTTGTTCATTTGCACGTTATTAATAACAAAAAAGAAATTTATTTACAAAAACGACCAATGTTTAAAGATACTCAACCTGGTAAATGGGACACAGCTGTAGGCGGACATGTTTCTATTAACGAAACAATTGAGCAAGCATTAACTAGAGAAGTAAAAGAAGAAATTGGTATTGAATTAACTAATGCTAATACCTTTGCTCAATATGTTTGGAAATCGGATGTTGAATCGGAACTTGTTTTTTCATTTATTACTTTTAACGATGGCCCACTATTTCCCGATAAAAAAGAAGTTGACGAAGGGAAATTTTGGACAGTAAACGAAATTAAAAAAAATATTGGAAAAGGAATTTATACTCCTAACTTTGAGAATGAATTTGAGATGTTACTGAAGAAAATTTTAAATAAAAAATCGCCACAGATTCACAGATAAATACAAAGAAAAATATGATTTTAATAGCCGACTCGGGTTCAACAAAAACAGAATGGGCTTTAGTTTCAAAAAATGAAACTATAACATTCGAAACTTCGGGTATGAACCCATACTTTGTTACAACAAATGAACTTATAAAAATTCAAGAAATTATTTTAGAAAAAGTAAACAACAAAAATGTAACAAATGTTTTCTTTTTTGGTGCAGGGTGCAATTCTTCGGAGAAAAAAAATGTAATCGAAGTTTTTTTAAATAAAACATTTCCAGATTCAGAAACTGAAATTGAATCTGACTTATTAGGTGCTGCAAAAGCATTATTTGGAAAAAGCAATGGCATTGCAGTAATTCTTGGTACAGGTGCAAACTCAGGATATTTTAATGGAAATGAAATAACATTTAAAACCGAATCGCTTGGGTATATTTTAGGTGACGAAGGTAGTGGGGCATACATTGGTAAACACTTTATCACAAATTTATTGTATGGTAATTTTTCAAAAGAAATAGAAAATAACTTTAAAAATGAATTCGGAATTGGGAAAACCGAAATACTAGAAAATGTTTATCGCAAATTAAATGCAAACAAATATTTAGCATCGTTTACATATTTTATTAAGGAAAACATAAAAAACAAACAAGTAAAAGCAATTGTTGAAAACGCTTTTTATGATTTAATAACAAATCACTTGTTAAAATACCCGGATATAAAAAACAATAAAGTTGGTTTTGTTGGCTCTATTGCAAATGTTTTTAGTGAAATATTAATTGAAAAATGCAAATTTTACAATATTACAATTCAATTAATTGTGGCTAAACCAATAATGAAGTTGGTTGAATTTTATAAGTAGTGTTTGTCCATAATGTTCGATTTTTTCGTTATGCCCCAGCACGCTGCGTTACGGAGTAAACTTGTTTTGAAAACAGTAATTCATTGCAAATCGTTTGTGAAGACACAAACGAAGGCAGTGAGATTTTCAAAACTTCGCAAGCCTCAAACTCGAACATTATAGTTCAGACTCTTGATATTACAGACAAACACTAATTACTTTCATTTTAATTATTATTTTTCTTAACATTTCTCAAGTAAAAACCAGGTAACATCATCTTGAGGAAATGCATTGTCTCTTTTGTAACAGAAGCCATAATCAACTAATTTTAAATCATTGTATTTTTCGAGCATTTCGCCGGCAAAATCTCTTTTAAATAAACGTTCGCTATGACCTCTGTAATTAACAGTTACGGGTGAAGGATTGTAATATTCGCAAATTAAGATGTATTTACTACTCGAATTGTAAAGTTTTTCGTAAACATTATTGAGCATATTGGGATTAATATGAATTAGAACGCCTTTTATTAAAGAAAGAGCAAATTTCTTTTTTGGCTCATAGTCGAAAATAGAACCATTAAAAATATTTTCACTACCAATAACATTAGAAAGTTCAATTGATGCTTGTTTGTTTATTTCGATACCAAATAATTGAATTTTTGGAAATAAAAGCTTTATTGCTTTTAAATTTAATCCGATGTTTGCACCAAACTCAATCACTGAATTTATTTTTCCAATATGGTTAAATGTTTTAGAAAAAAAAATCAAATCTGAAGCTAAACACTCTTCACCTTTATTTCTTTCGATGTAACTATTTCCAAAATCTTCTGCCCAAAATTTTTCCTGTTCGGTTTTAAAATCCATATTTATTTATTATAACATTAATAAGAAGTTTTATTTTTATTAAAAAAAATTAAACCCGCAAATTTAATAAAAATATTTATTTACCCGAAAATATAAATGGCTAAAGAATATTTTTGTGGTATTTAGTATTTTAGTGGTTTTGTGGCAATTTTTAACTACTCAAAGATATAAAATAACTCACATTGGGTCAACATTTGGTACAATAATTAATGATTTGTAAGAAGGATTAGATTTTATTTGAACAATGCAAAGAGTAATAGTTTCACGTACACGTTGTAATGTGATTGATTTACTCGCTTTTATAAGTGCGTGGCGTAAATAATAATTTTGAATTTTTGAAATTATTGGTTTATCGGGACCAATTAATTGACTACCAAAATATTTTCGTAATAATGTTGTAAACTCCACTGCGGCATGTTGCACAATTTCTTCCTGTTTATGTTTAAGTACAAATTCTATTAAACGCGAAAATGGGGGATAATTATATTTAGCCCGTTCCTGTATTTGCCAGTTATATAAAGACAAATAATCATTATTTATAACAAATTTAATTACAGGATGTTGTGGCTGACTTGTTTGAATTATTACTTTTCCTTGTTCACCTTTTCTTCCTGCCCTGCCACTAACCTGAGCCATTAGCTGAAAACTTCGTTCGTTTGCTCTAAAATCGGGAAAATTTAGCATATTGTCGGCATTTAATACACCAACTAAACCAACATTGTTAAAATCTAAACCTTTTGATAACATTTGAGTGCCAACAAGAATTTGAGTTTTTCCGATTTCAAAATCTTCGATTATCTGGTCAATTTTTTTTCGGGTTCGGGCAGAATCCAAATCCATTCTTCCAATTTTATAATTCGGAAAAATAATTGATAAGTCATCTTCAACACGCTCTGTACCAAAACCTTTCATAATTACATTTTTACCACTGCAAGCATGACAAGTAGAAGGAACATTAATTGAAAAACCGCAATAATGGCAAATTAAACGATTTTCGAATTTGTGATATGTTAATTTTACATCGCAGTGGCGGCAACCAGGAATCCAACTGCAGTCGGCACATTCTAACCATGGCGAAAAACCGCGTCGGTTTTGAAATAAAATTACTTGTTTGCCAATTTCGATAGTTTGCACAATGTTTTCTAATAAAACAGGCGAAAAATGTAATTTCATTTGTTTGCGTTTATATGCTTCTTTTGTATCAACAACCTCAATTACAGGCATTTTAATATCCTGAAAACGAGTAAATAACTCTACCTTCCCAAATTTATTTGAGGATGTATTGTAATAACTTTCTATTGAGGGAGTTGCAGAGCCAAGAATTACTTTTGCACCATGCATTTTTGCAAGCATAAGGGCAGAGTCACGGGCATTATAACGAGGTGCAGGGTCGAATTGCTTATATGTATTTTCGTGTTCTTCGTCAATAATAATTAAGCCTAAATTTTTAAATGGCAAAAAAATAGACGACCTGACACCAAGTATTATTTTGAACGGATTTTTAGCATTATCATCTTGTAATACATTCAAGTATGTTTCTACTCTTTCGGCATCGCTGAACTTACTATGATAAACACCAATTAAGTTTCCAAAAACAAGCCGTAAACGATTTATTATTTGATTTGTTAACGCAATTTCGGGCAGTAAATACAGAACTTGTTTGCCTTTGCTAATATAATCGTTAATTAAATGAATATAAATTTCAGTTTTTCCGCTAGATGT
>Ga0209211_10001153_pt1 | contig 51344 bp, 58 predicted proteins | sample RifGroA2_FD_183992 | JGI IMG/M metagenome (GOLD analysis project Ga0209211, IMG submission 183992) | Groundwater microbial communities from Rifle, Colorado, USA - Groundwater A2 (SPAdes) (version 2) | ecosystem: Environmental > Aquatic > Deep subsurface > Groundwater | place: Rifle, Colorado...
CCAGTCCGCGCTTCGCGCCTTCCTGCCCGCGAATATCGGAAAAATCTCCCCCTTTCATTTCTTTTTTATAACTTATTTTAGTTTTTGGTTGTTGGATTATTTTCTTTCCTAATGCTTTTTTACCAGGAGTTTGGGTTTCGATTTCCCTGGACATCGGAGCAATATGTTCCACGACTTCTTTTAAACTGCCGGCTCCAAAGACCGCTATGCCATCCACCAACGCCGCTTCGATCGCATTCTCTTTCGGCAAATATATTTCCTCATACCCCCGCCTTTTAGCCTCTTCTGCGAGCGGCAAAGCTCCCCGTATGCTGCGAAGCGCGCCGTCAAGCCCGAGTTCGCCTAGAAAAATTTTTTTCTCTGAATTAAATTTAATATCTCCAGCGGCTTTGAGATAGGCAATGGCAATCGCTAAGTCAAAAAACGGACCCTCTTTTTTTAAATCGGCCGGCGAAAGTGAAACTACAATTTTTTGATTTTTGGCTTTAGGAGATTTAAACCCGGAATTTTTTATGGCTCCGCTCATTCTGTCTTTTGATTCATCCACAGCCTTATCCGGCAAACCCACTACAGAAAAAGCGTGAAGGCCTTTTGATAAATCAACTTCTATCGTTACGATAGCGCCTCGGAGTAAATTTACCTGCGCCGAATAAACTTTTGCAAAAGACATAATTTATTTTGAATTACGAAAATTAAAATTAATTTTCTAAATGCTGTTTGCAAGTCCGAGCAGCCGGGTTTATTTCTAAGCGCGTCATTTCAATATCTTTTTTGCATATTTCGCACTTGCCGAAAGATTCCCTGTTTAATCCTTTGAGCGCTTTCAAAATATTATTCAACCTCGGCCCTAGAGTTTTAATCAAAGAACTTCTAGCTTCAAAATCTTCAAACCTATCTGCCATATCATTTTGGTCTGATTCTGGAAAATCCAATCCCCCTGGGGTCGCCTCCCACTCGCCTGTTTCAGTATTCAATTTGCCCATATCCCGCAATTCTTCCAAAAGAATATCTCTTTCTATTTCCAATTTTTCTTTAATTTTTTTCTTGTCTAACATATAAACAAATAATAGCACGTCTTATTCTCATAGCAAGGATTTTTGCTTTTTATGATAGAATTCATTTCTATATACTTATGTTATACAAACATAATGACAATTACACAGTTGAAAGCGTAACTTCTGGACATCCAGATAAAGTTTGCGACCAAATATCGGATGCTATTTTGGATGCATATTTAGCGCTGGATCCAAAGAGTCGAGTGGCAGTTGAAACCTTTGGCGGACACGGAAAACTTGTGATAGGGGGCGAGGTAACCTCTAAAGGAAAAGTTAATTATAAAAACATCGCGCGTAAAGTTTACAAAGAAATTGGTTATGATAACGAACTGGAAATTTCCGCTCACATCACCACTCAATCTCCCGACATAGCCATGGGCGTGGATATGGGCGGAGCGGGTGATCAAGGCATAATGTATGGCTACGCCACTGATGAAACTCCGGAATTTTTGCCCAAAGGCGTGGTATTAGCGCATAAATTGGCAAAAAAATTGGAAGACGCGAGAAAAAGCGGAGAAATAAAATGGCTCAGACCTGACGGCAAGACACAAGTAACTTATGCCAATGGAAAATTGCACACTGTGCTGGTAAGCGCCCAGCATGCGCCGAATGTAAAAATTAAAGAAGTAATAAAAAAAATCAAGGAAAAAATTATATTTCCTTTTTTGTCTCCGGAAGAAAAAAGGAAAGTAAAAATATTGATAAATCCAACAGGGCATTTTGTTGCTGGCGGTTTTAAAGCAGACACCGGACTTACGGGACGAAAAATAATGGTAGACACTTACGGCGGAATCATTCCGCACGGCGGTGGATGTTTTTCCGGAAAAGATGCGACAAAAGTGGATCGTTCAGGCGCTTATATGGCGCGTTTTGTCGCTAAAAATTTAGTTGCTTCCGGTTATGGCAAGGACATGCTGGTGTCCGTCGCTTACGCTATTGGTATGGCTAAACCTTTGATGATAGAAGCTATCAATGAAAAAGGTAAGGATTTGTCGGAAATTGTCCGAAAGAATTTTGATTTTAGACCGCTTGCCATTATTGAACGTCTCGGTTTGCGAAATCCCATTTTCCGCCAAACCGCCACTTATGGGCATTTCGGCAAACAAAATCTGCCGTGGGAAAAAATTGAGAAGATAAAATAATCTTTAAACTTAAAAAATTTAATTCCTTAATATATCATATATGATAGTTTAAGGAAACTTAGTGTAGTTTTTCAAACTCAACTTCAATATTCATATTTTCATAATATCAAAAAATTACAAGAATAACTATTTTATAGTATAATAATTTTATGCAATGGTTTTTTATAGCTTTAGGAGCTCCGTTTTTGTGGGCAATGGTAAATATCTCCGACCAATACCTTGTTCAAAAATACTCAACGGGCAAGCGCGGTTCCGGTGGTCTAGTGCTTTTTTCTAGTTTAATAGGTATTTTTGTTGCAGTGATAATCGGCATATTAACCAGTGGTTTATTTGCTATACCAACTTTGGATAAAGTGCTTCTGATTATAACTGGCGGGATAACTATCGCTTGGGTTATTCTTTATCTGTTCACCCTGGAAATTGAAGACATTTCGGCGGTGGTCCCGTGGTTTCTGACTGTTCCCATATTCGGCTATGCGTTTGGATACATATTTTTAGAAGAAACACTCTCCGCGCAGGAATTAATAGGTTCGATAGTTGTCCTGTTCGGCGTGCTGTTGATATCTATAGATTTCTCTGAACAAAAAAGAAAATTTAAATGGAGACCCGCGTTTTATATGCTGTTAGCGTGTTTTTTAATCTCAATCGCCGGAATAATTTTTAAGTATGTGACAATCGGAAATAATTTCTGGATCTCTTCTTTTTGGGAATATGTCGGACTTGGAGGTTTCGGTGTTTTGATTTATCTTTTTGTTCCCAAATACCGCAATGAATTTATGTCGATGAACAGACAGGGTGGGGAGAAAATTTTTACTCTAAATACAGTAAGTGAAATTTTAACCATTATGGGAAATCTTTTGACTAATTACGCTATACTTTTAGCCCCAATCGCGATGGTATATCTGGTGAGCAGTTTTCAGCCAGCAATTGTGCTTATTCTAACTTTACTTGCTACAAAATTCTTTCCGAATATAATAAAAGAAAATATAACGCGTAAAATTTTAGTTCCAAAAGTTGCGGCAATAGCTATTATGATTCTCGGCAGTGTTATATTGTTTTTGTAGAATTAGGGTTTTAAAAAAATATCTATTTTATATTTTTTAATATTTCCTTCACGGTTTCATCAGGTGTCTGATTAGTATTATCAATAATTATTCCAAACAATGGGTTGTGAATACCGATATCATAATGATGCTTGATTCTTTCCTTTTCCCATTTGGTCAACCTTCTTGGTCCTCTATTTTCAAGGATTTTTTCTAATTTTGGAGAAAGTGTAAAAAAATATTTTCTTTGATTTATGTCCGATAATTTTTCAGTGATTGAATTATAATTCTTTTGAGATAACGGATACGAAACTATAACTGACATATCTTTTTTCACAAAATCTTTTATTAAATTAACGCCAAGATCTATAGTAATTGGTATCGCTTCTTCTAGTGGCATCCAGTTAAACATATTGCGAATATCATCCAGTTCAATAAACGCAGTCTTTGGTAAATGACCGGTAAGTAATTTACTGACCGTAGTTTTACCTGAATTTATTGAACCATTAATGAAGATTATCACCATGAAATTATATCATATTAAATATATCCCTGAATCTAACAAATATGTTATACTAGCCACATGCCTGAAGGAGAAGATAAAAAGAGCAACTGGTTTTTGTGGCTAATTGGTATTAGCTGTTTGATTGCTGTTATTATTTCTTTTTATTTTTTCTATTTTAAAAAAGATTATGATTTCATTGTGGAAGTTGCCTGCGATCCGTCTAGAGAAACTTGTTTTCAGCGCGATTGTTCCAATCCGGACGATTGTCCGCCAAATGGACTATCAGACTTCAAAAGGTATAGTTTAAATGCAAAAGATTTTAAGACGTGTGAAAATGAAGATTGTACTAAAGTTTGCGAAACTGGCTTGATAAAATGCGAATCGGTGGAATGCACTGAAGACGAAGAAGTTGGAGAATCTTGTAGTACGTTAGAAACCCCTACAAGCAATCAATAATACCTGTCCCGTACTAAATTTTATGAGCAAATACGTTACAATAAAATATAATTAGAAAGAAAAAAATGATAAAAATTATTATTAAAAATATAAAATTTTAGTACTGGGATGATAAAAATCGGAGATTATAATACAATTTTGATTATATTAATAATGTAGTGTGATATGCTAGAGTCAAAAACAACAATTTTTGAAAAGGTACTTGAAAACAAGGAACGAGATCTGCGCTTGCGATATAATCAATTACTTGAGTCAGCACAAGTTGGAGACCGACCATTTAATAAAGAATTTTATCAAACAGCGCCTTTACCGCGCGCGTTGGATCAGGCAACGAATATCGTCATCGTTTTGGGTGATCACCTTGGAGATGCCACCCTATCATTGCCCGTCATAACATCTCTGGATAGGTACTTTAAGCTTAATTCTCTAGGGGGCAAAAAAATGACCATGATTAGTACCAACCGGGATCTGTACAACGAGGCAATGTCGGATTAAGTGAAATGAATACTCTTATGCACATGAGCCGTCTTAGTGTGACTTCGGACACTGGCCTGGGTCATTATTCAAGCATGTGTGGAACACCCAATGTTATGTTTAGTTTGAGCAATCCTGTGTTTTGGTCTGGCCCTAACACTGTCCGCGTAATCCATCCTTATGGAAGAAAAATGATTCGTGATCATGCTTTGGTTGATTTAAGTTACAAAAACAATGAAGATTCATTTTATTATGGCGAACCGGAAAATAAGAGAGGGGCGTCGGATATTCCGCCAGAACTCGTGGTCGCCAGAGTTCTGCAAATTATTTAATAACTTATGCATATGACTAAAAAAATATCAGAAGCGCCGGTTATTTTCGTGTCCGGCATATTAGAGAGAATGGAGGGTAATGTAAAAAAAGTCTTTCTTCAGACGCGCTGGAAACCAAAAATCAGTCCGTTGTATTCGGGTTTACTGGAAATTCCCGGTGGACGAGTTAACAGCAACGAGAATATCTTTGACGCAATAGAGCGAGAAGTAAAGGAGGAGTGCGGATTGAAAATAAAAACTTACAGGAACTTTTTTCAAGGGAAGTTGCTCAAAGTAGGCCAGTTTGAGCAATCAATGGTTTTCCAGCCATTCATTTGTCAACAAATTCTTACCAAGAATAACGGAAAGTTATGGCTTGGTTTTGTGTTTGTTTGCGAGGTTGAAGGAGAACCGAGAACACAAAAAGGTGAAACGAAAGATCCGCGATGGGTTAGCCTTGAAGAACTTGAGAAATTGTTAAATGAACAACCGGAGAAAATTTTTCCACATCAATATCAAGCCTTAAAATATTATGTGGAGAGTACGAAACAGTTGTAGACCGCTTTCATTTTATGCTAAAATACCAATGTGATAAAAATCGGAGATTATAATACAATAATGAACGACCGTAACATTTTTAACCAGATTGTGTATACTCCGCTTTTATTATGCAATCAATTTTAGTAACAAGTTATGTAAATCCTGATCTAGACGGTATTGCTAGTGTGGTTGCCTATGCTGAGTTTCTAAAAAAAATAAGTAAAAAAAGTGTCGCTGGGATCATCGGTGAACCGCATTTTGAAGCAAAATATATTTTTGATCGTTTTGGTTTTTCATATCCAGAATCTATAATCAATACAGATAATTTCGATGAGGTAATACTCATTGACGCAAGTGATTTTAAGGTGCTTGAAGGAAAGATTTTACCAGAAAAGGTCGTCGAAATTATTGACCATCGAAAAGTTCACGAAGCGGATAAATTTCCAAAAGCTAAAGTGCAAATAGAACTTGTTGGTTCAGTTGCTACACTGGTTGCGGAAAAATTTATAAAAAATAATATAAAAATCTCAAAAAAATCGGCGACACTTCTTTTTAGCGCAATAATTTCAAATACTTTAAATTTTAAAGGAAGTGTCGCTACCGATCGTGACAAAAAAGTAGCAAAGTGGCTTAACCAAGTTGCGAAATTACCTGAGGATTTTTGGAAAGATTTATTTATTGCAAAATCAGACTTATCTGATAATAAACTTACAGATAGGATCAATGACGATTTCGCATGGTTTGTTATGGGTGGCAAAAAAGTTGGTATTGCGCAAATAGAAATGATTGGCGCAAAAAAGCTCATTGATGAAAGGGGAATAGAAATTATTCAAACATTAGAAAATTTAAAAAAGAAAATGAATTTAGATTTTGTATTTCAAAATATAATTGAACTTGAAAATTGTAAAAGTTTTTTTGTTACTAGCGATGTTAAATTAAAGGAATTACTAGAAAAAGTTTTAGATGTTCGATTTTCTGGAATCTCAGCAGAAAAGTCACAATTGATTATGCGAAAACAAATTGTGCCATTGCTAAAACAAGAACTAGAAAAAGCCGACTATTAATTTCAATAAATGAAAAAGTAGTATATAATCAACAATATATGGAAGAATTTAAAACCCCGGGGAAAAATAAGGAAAATTTCGCCAATAAAGAAGAAATTAGATACAAAGGTAAAATATTTGAGGTGATTTCAGAGCCAGTCGAGATAGATGGAAAAACTTTTAATTTTGAAAAAGTGCGCAGAAGTCCTGGTGTAAGGTACCCCTTAATAATAACAAAAAAGAATGCGTCATAATTATTAGTCATGGATTTTCATTGCGTATCGTTGTAAAAGCACTCACTGAAATGAATGATGAGGATTTTTAATGGATTAAAAATCCACTACATACTTTTATAGCAAAAATATATTTTGATCCAAAAAATAATAACTTTTTTATGAAAGAACCTTTAGAAGAAAGAGAACCTAAAAAACATTTAAAATAAATTAAATTTATGAAAAAATATTTAAAAATTTTGAAACATTCTGATATTTTCTCAGAAAATAAAATCAAAAAGCCCAAAAAATTCACAGACCGACAAACAGTGAAAGCTATTATTTTAAACAAAAAAGACGAAGTGGCCTTAGTAACAAATCCTATCCACAAACAATATTTACTTCCAGGTGGTGGAGTTGAAAGTAAGAATTTAAAAAAAGAAATAATCAGAGAGTGTTTAGAAGAAATAAATCAAGAAGTAGAAATTGTAAAAAAGATTGGGGTAACAAAAGAATTTCGTGACAGAGATGCGAAAACTTACACAACTACATGTTTTTTTGGTTATGCTATCAAAAAAACAAAAAAAGATATGAGAACAGAAAATGAAATAAAAAATGGATTACGAGTAGTGTGGGTGAGTAAGAAAAAATTACAAGATATTTTTAAAAAACAAAATAATAAAGTAAAGAATGGTAAAGTTAATTTTTACAATATTGCTTTTAATATAGCAAGAGACGGGATATTTGTGAATAAATGGCTGAAAGAGTAAATAGATCCAACGGTATACTAATTTTTTATGAAGCGATTTCAAATTAAGTAAGAAAAACTATTTATCTTATTTATATGGTAATATAATAATTATGCTAAAAATCGGCGATTATAATAAAATAATGTCTGACCGAAATATATTCAATCAGATTGTTTATACTCCCCTTTCCGATTTAAATTAGATAACTAAAATTATGCCAATAAACAATGTTCCAAAAATTATTATAAAATACAATCGATTTTTGGATCCAATTTTTGTATTTTACTGCAAGAATAATCCTGAATTACAAAAACGCGGTTGGAATGATTGGATGCCACCACAAAAAAAAGAAATCGCAAATAGAATCAAAAACTATAGAATAGAATGGGCTAAACAAGAAGACAAAATACTACAAGGAATATGTAAGATTTTAGATCTTGATTTTAAAAGAAATATTATAGATGTGCACATAGTAAGTGGGAACCCTCGTGATTTTAGTGAACCATTAATAATGAAAGGCGGTTACACACCAGAAGATTTTGTGGACACACTTTCACATGAATTAATTCATATTTTATTGCAAGATAATGTTGAAAAAATTCCTATTACAATTTTATCTAAAATGTTTCCAAAAGAATCTAATTTGACTAAAAATCATATAATTACGTATGCCACTCTTAAGTATATTTATCTTGAGATATTTAAAGATGAATCAAAATTGAATAAAAATATAAAAAAATCTTTAAAGTCCAGTTTGCCAGATTATAGTCGCGCATGGAAAATTGTTGAAGAAAAAGGATATGGTCAATTAATTATAGAATTTAAAAACAAATATCTCCCTATCAACCGAAATCAATAGGGAGATATTGCACGATCTTATCCATCATCCGTGTCGGGAGAGTCAGCGTCCGAGTCCTCGCTGTAATCTCCATGATCACATCCGTCATCATCGTCACCATCTCGACGGATACAAATTGGCAATGGACACAACTTATACATATTAGTTCACCTCCTTTCTTTTTTATCGGATTCGCCCCGACAGTTGCGACTCGTCTTTATAAGACGAGCTTTTTATGTCCTTTCTCTAAGACCCAAAAAGCTTGCCTCATAGACAATGATTTTTAAAAGAACGACATACTAAAAGTCTACCCCCCCCTGTCGCTGAAAGTCAAGAGTTATTTTTTCTGTAAAAATATGCTAAAATGGTGATATGATAAAAATCGGCGATTATAATAAAATAATGTCTGACCGAAATATATTCAATCAGATTGTTTATACTCCCCTTTCCGAAGCGTTACGGCTTTTAGACGAAAGAAGGAAAGATCCAGAAAAGAAAGGTTTATAACACCTTTTATTCACTTTTATTGAAAATTAATTATCATCTTATAAATTCGACATCCGTGTTTAAATAAAGATTTTTATGGTCACTATTGAAGATACGATTGATATTTATAAAAAGGTATACGACTTACCGGAATTGGAATATGAAGAAAAAGTACAAAAAGGTTTTTTAAAACTTTACAATAAAAAACATTACTTCGTTATCATTTCAATTTACAATCTCAAACATAAGCATCTTCTAATTCGAGATTTTAATAAAGGAATCGGTTGGGAATTACCTGGCGGTAGTATAAATTACGGCGAAAGTATTGAAGATGCAGTTAATAGAATTGTTCTTAATGAGACAGGTCTCGAAATTGACGAGCTTTCCCCTGTGGCAATTGTTAAAAATACTTTTCGATATGGCGATCAACATATTACTCATTGCGGTATTGCATTCATGGCCCTTAGTCGTGGAAAGCTGAAAGCTTATCCAAAAAATATTCAAACATGTTTCACAATGCAAATTCCAAAAAAGATTGCTTACCAAAACGATAGTATTCTTAGACTTGTCAGAGAAAAAAAAGATGCAATAAAATATGATCCACCTTTCGAAGAAATCGAGAGCATAAAGGGTAAGTTTTTTTCTTTGCTCTATCCGCTACATAAATATGCAATAAAACATGTTGGCAATATCGCATCCAAAAAAATAGAAAAGGTAATATTCAGTCTGATTGATGGTAAACCAAAAACAATACTAGACGCATCATGCGGAGACAGTTCGATTATTAATGAACTTTACGAGTGTTACAAGCCGGACATTTGCATCGGAAATGATATATCGTGGAAGACAATAACACTCACGAAAAAGAAACATCCAGAAGTAATTTTTACGAACCACAATGTTCTAGATATGCCGTACAAAGTGAAATTTGATTTAGTTATTTTCAAAAATACTCTCCATCATATTGAGAAAAGATGCCAAAAAAAAGTTTTCAATGACCTCAAGAACCTTGCAAAGCAACTAATTATAGTGGATATTGATGACCCACAAAATTCTAGTTTTATATCAAAATTATGGAATAATTATTATGTCTATTTACTAGGAGACCAAGGTGATAACTTTCTTAAATTTACAGAGTTTAAAAAATTACTCGAGATGGAAAATACTAATGAAAAATTAACATCTGGAGTAATTAACACAATCAAGGGCAATTATTTTTATGCCATGATAAAAAATCAATAGAAATCTAACATCGAGGTTAATTTCGCGACATGATCTTCTGATCCGTCAAATGTCCAATCTGAATACTTCGTAAGTCGATCGCATAGTTCATTGAATTCTTTGTCGTTTTTTATTAGTTTTAGACGAAAATTTCTGATTACATTCAATAATTTAGATCTATTTTTATCTAAATTCTCAACATTAGACATTTTTTCTATTTCCACGTAGGCAATCAATCCTGCCTTAACTAATACTAGTTTAGTATTATTCCCTAGATTAAACTCAAAATTTTCACGTTCAGTAATCTTTGATTTAAAATTAAATAGTGAGAGTATTTTTACAAAACCAATGAACTGACCTTTGGTGATTCCCTGTGAATTTTCAGTACGATCATGGGTATGGAAGTCACCCTTTTTTGCAACTATCTCTACTTTACCATTTGAACTAATACGAACTCTAATATCAAAATTATATTTATTTATTTTACCTAAAAACATGACCGACAACCTTTTTGTTTTAGATACTAGCTTTATTTTTTTATTTAAATCAATAAAAAGCTTCTCAAACTGATTAGGTGTAACCTCTGCTCTTAATTCAAGTTCTATGTTATTCGATATATTTTTTATTCTCTTCTTTTGCATATAAATATATTAGCATATTTTATAAAAAAGAAGAGCCGCCAGTATTACCTGATGGCTCATGTGTAGTTTTTGATGTCAAAACATTCAAGAGCTTTAACAATCAATTCGACACAGGCTTCTGGTGAGAAACGCTGTGTGTCTAAAAGAACGAATGGAATGTTGAACTCCAATGCGTTTTGAAGGAAAGCGGTGGCGATTTCTTTCTGCTTGTAAAATACACGATGATCTCCAACAGATGCCCCTCGTCGAAGTATCCTATCAATTTGAACTTCGTGATCAAGCGCAAGTATAATCGTCAAAGTTGGGACAATAACAGACTGAAAGTCATCTTTCGACACCTTCACACCCATTACTTGATGGTAAGTATATGTAGTGAGCCAGTACCGATCACATACCACCCTACCGTTGTTTTTTAGTAATTTATCAATTTCTTGGGAAGCATCATAAACGCCGTCCCGGTAAAATCGATAATGTTCGTCTGCCGACGCATCCTTATCAATCTGTGTTCGGAGCTTCATGTACTTTTTGGGAGGCGTCGCATAAGGTGTTGCTTTTAATTTTTCAGCAAGGACGTCACAGAGAGTAGTTTTACCCGTGCCATCAGCACCTTCAAGAGCTACAAACATCTTTAACACCTCCTTTCGAAATTTCGAGAATTTCAATCTCGGTTCGTCTACCAGCAATAGTGCCATCCACTACCTCACCCTTGCGTTTCCCCATAATCAAGGAGGCGAGTGGGGTGTTGTATGCGAGCATATCACAATCGGGGTCCGATTCTCCGAAACCGACAATTTTCAAAGTCATTTCTTCTCCATCCCGCACGATTTTGACACGGGTCCCAATGGTCACTTTATCGAAGCTCGTTGGTGACTCAACGAGTGTTGCTTGATTAAGACACTGATGTGCGTCAGAGAGCCTTCGATCCATACCTCGTATATCGATCACTAGAGAATCATATGATGCATTGTCGTGCCACTGATCACCACCTGCCTCGGCCACATGGGCAGTCTGAGATTGAAGTTCTCTGAGCTTCTTTTCCAGTGCTTCAATCTCTTGGTGTAACTTCGTCAAACCGCGTCTAGTAAAGTAGAATTTACTATTCATTATTTTCCTTTGTTGTGTCGGATAACGCTCCGACGGTTGCGTCTTGTTTCATTTTCATTGCGAACAATGAGACAAGCTTTTTAAGCCCTTTTAAAAAGAAGACTCAAAAAGCTTGCCTCATAGACAATGATTTTTATCAAAGAACTAGGCAGATTTACTTTTTAGTGTAACCCCCCCATCGTAAAAAGTCAAGCAGTTATTTTTTCTTTTTAAAAATATGGTAAAATGGTGATATGATAAAAATCGGCGATTATAATAAAATAATGTCCGATAAAAAACTTTTCCAAAATACTGTTTATACGACACTTTCGGGAGCGATTAAAATATTAGAAGAACGACAAAAAGATAGAGCGCTTAAAGATAAAATTGAGAAAATTTTAAATAATAATATCCCAGAACCTCTTAAAAAAGAGGGAAAATATGGTGTACAGTTTAGGCAAATAGCTACACCTAATCACGACGTGTACTGGTTTACTGAATTAACAAAAGATCGTGGCTTGAAAAGTGTTTTTTTTGAATATCACAAGGACAAATTTACTTCTAACAATGAATTTAAACATTCTTTGGGACAATTGCGAATACATCCAAAAATTAATAAAAGGGGAGATAATGTAGAAGAGAAGGTAACAATTTTTGACTTTAATAAATACAATGGCAAGCCGTTTAAAGATATTATGACTCTTTGGTCGGAACCACTGATAGATTTTCACAGAAGACTATTTGAAGTTTGCGGTTATTCCAAAGACAATCTTTGTTTTTACGATGCTTCACAATGGTTTAAGGATAATGGGGTTAAGGCGGTTAGCTATTATACCAATTTTATATTATTATTCATATGTCATGGTATTCTTTTTGAAAATTTTTTATTAACTGGAAGCGAAGGTGAGTTTACTAAAAAAATTTTCTTGCCAGCTTTTGAAAAAGCTTTTGATTTAGCTGGCATAAAACCGCTTATAGTGCCAATCCCACCAATGGATAACGAAGAGGATGTTCACTGGGTTTCTTATGATAAAAAAATAAAACCCTTACTTAAATCACTTAATTTATGATTGATATAAACACAACAATAAATACATGTTATGAAACGACAAACTCTTTAAGGGTAGTTGCAAATTATTCTCACATTATTCCTGTGGTTTTATCGCTTATTTTGGGAACTTTTGTGTTTATAAAAGCAAAATTTAATCTCTTTTCAAAAGTATTTCTTGCTTTTATTATAGTCTTCTCACTTTGGCTAATTGGTGATGCTATAATTTGGACATCAAATAATTATCATCTTATATACGCGATATGGTCTTCTTTAGTATATATAGAAGTTGTATTTTACATACTGGGATTTTATTTTGCCACTGTATTCGTAAAAAAATCTGACATATCAATATCATGGAAAATAGTACTTTTTGTGTTAACTTTGCCAGCACTTTTTATAACTATCACTCAGCAATCAGTAACAGGATTTAATTATCCAGTCTGTGAGGCTTTTAATAATAACTTTTTAGATCAATATAAATTAATAATTGAAGGAATAATACTAATCATTATTCTTATTTATATACTGATTCCCTTTTTCAAAAGACTTCCCTGGAATCAGAAAAAAGATGATTTAATGGTACTTGGCTCTACGTTTCTTTTTCTTTCTGTTTTTGGAATTACAGAATACCTAGCTTCAATTACTGGCTATTACGAAATGAATCTCTATAGCCTATTTCTTCTGCCGATATTCCTCGTCGCTATTATTTACTCTGTTTTTGAACTTGATATTTTTAATTTCCATATTTTGGGTACTCATTATTTAGTTGTTGGTCTTATAGTTCTGATGGGCGGGCAATTATTTTTTGTCACCAGCACGGCAAATCGACTATTAACTATTTTAACCATCATACTGCTTGTTGGTTTAAGCATTATCCTTTTTAGAAACTTAAAGAGAGAATCTGACCAAAGGGTACATATTGAAAAACTAAATATCCAGCTTGAAAGCTTGCTCAAGCAACGCGAAAGCTTGGTGCACTTGGTTACTCATAAGATTAAGGGTTCTTTCACTCGCTCTAAATATATTTTTGCCGGATTGCTTGACGGAACATTCGGCGAGACAAATCCGGCGATACAAAAAGTGGCAAAAATGGGATTGGAATCCGAAGATGCCGGCATACATACGGTTGATTTGGTTTTGGATGTCGCCAATATGCAGAAGGGAGTTGTAAAATATGAAATGAAAGTGATTGATTTTAAAGAAATAATTTTTAAAACCTTTGCGGAGAAAAAAATTCAAGCGGAAGAAAGAGGGCTTCAAATGGAGAGCAAAATACACGACAGCAAAGACGATATCTACAGCGTTCTGGGCGATGTTTTCTGGCTTAGGGAAGCTATTAATAATTTGATTGATAATGCCATTAAGTATACAAAGGAAGGAAAGATAACAATTAATCTTGAAGATGGCAATGGCAAAATAAAATTTTCTATTAAAGACACAGGCATAGGCATTACGGATGAAGACAAAAAGAGCTTGTTTACCGAAGGCGGACGAGGCAAAGATTCAGTTAAAATTAACGTGGACAGCACGGGCTATGGTCTCTATTCGGTAAAATTAATAATTGAAGCTCACAAGGGAAAAGTTTGGGCCGAGTCTGAGGGTCCGGGCAAAGGTTCCGCTTTCTATGTGGAACTGGACGCAGTGGTTTAAGACAGCCAAAAAAGATTGAAATAAAATTTCAAAAGTGATATATTTGAGTGTATGAATATTGTAACTTTGCCTAAAAATAAATATGTGCAAATTTTAAATACTCAAGAAAAACTCCGAAGTGATTTGACTCGTTTGCAAAAAATAGTTTCTTATATTGCCCAAGATGAAATAAGCTCTTTGTACATGACAAGACTTTTCAAAATAGAGAAAGGACTTTCTGCCGGTAAAGGTATTAAATTTAAAAACAAAAATGAAATTAAAAAATTCTTCCGTTCGCTTTGGCTATGAAAGATAAGAGGATAAAATTTGTTTTTTCCACAGAATTTAAAAAAATCCTTGAGAAAATGGCAAAGAAGGATAAACTGGGATTAAGTAAAATCGAAGATCGAGTATATAAAATAATCTCAAACCCGATAGTGAGAGATGCAAGAGGAGCTCGGCGTTAAAGTTCCTCTTGTTCACATGAAAACTTTTCTTTCTTCAAATGCCACAATGGGTCATTTGTGGGCAGTTTACCTAGGTGAACTGCCACTTGACTGGAATTTTTCACCTAATGCAGAAGTTGCATCAGTAGTAAAAATGAGTACAAAAGAAATCTATGAGAAATTAAAATTATCTCCGGAATTATTTACCCAGGGTTTTATAAATGTTTTGACTGAATTTGATCTGATAAAATATAAAAAAACTTGCTACTTCTCGAGTTGACTGCTTGTTAAACGGAGTATAATTTCGCGCGCGGAATTTTTAGTATTAGTGACAACAATGGAAGTATTGTCTGCCATAATGTACATCATTACTATTTTATTTTCATTGTCGTAAAGAATACGCGCGTTTTTGTTTTCTATAATGCCATCTTGAAATTCCTTTATAAAAAGATATTTTGTTTCCGGTGTTATCTTAATTCCAAAAAATCCATATAAATCAAAAAACATTTTACTCTCCCAGAGACGCAGGGAACTAAAAATATCAGCCAAGGAGCGCGTCTTAAGCAAAATAAAAAAATCTTTAGTCTCAACGTTTACGACACCCATTAAAAAGTCATCATTTATAAAAATATTATCGTTTGAACCGCCCAAAGAAAAACCACTCTTGATAAGCTTAAGAAATTTTCTCAAACCTATCGTTTTTTTTTCATAAGTAAGATAAATTCCCTCTATTCCCCCATTTTTGACTTCTGTTATGCTTACCTTATTAAAAACATTTTGGACTACTTGTTCTTTTCTAAAATCTTTTACTTCTATAAAAGAACTTTTGTCATTGAAGATAAGAGGCGCATATTGTTTTTCTATAGGAACCGTGGGAACTTCCCTCGTAAGCGCGAAAAAAAATAAAGTTGTCAAACTGATTACAATAAATAATAACCCCGTAAACATAAAAAATTTATTTTTTTTTGACTCCGGGGACAGATTTCTTTTTACCTTTTCGTGTTCTTCCTCTTCGTGAATTATCCTTTTTATTAGCCCGCTTTTGTCATCTTCAATTATCTGCGCCAGATCTTCAGTGTAAGTCCGAACAATTTTATTTTGCGCATTGTTGTCTTTTTCCATTTTATTAACTTCGCTTTTTCCCATTAAAAAAATTTTTGTCCGCTTCTTTAATAGAAAGGCCGATCCTGCCGCGTTCTTGATCAACAGATATAACTTTTACCGGAACAATCGCGCCTTCCTTTATTATATCGCTAACTCGCTCTACGCGAAATGGCGCCAATTCAGAGATATGCACCATGCCATCAGTATAAGCGTTAAGCCTGACAAAGGCCCCGAAATCAGCCACTTTGACTATTTCCCCTTTTAAAATATCTCCCACCTGGTACTCGCGCGTCATCTCCAAAACTATATCCTTGGCTTTTTCCGCTGAATCGTTCTTGCCGGTGAAATATACAGTTCCATCGTCTTCAATGGTGATTTCCGCTCCAGTTTTCTCTTTTATTTCCTTGATAATCTTCCCGCCACTGCCTATTACCAAACCTATCATATCCGGCTTAATTTTAATAATGAGTATTTTAGGAGCATTCGGAGATATGTCAGAACGAGGAGCTTTAATTTCTTTTTCAATTTTATCTAAAATAGCCACTCTGGCATTTTTTGCCTGCGCCATTGCCTCGCCCAATATTTTTATCGGCACTCCTTCCACTTTTACATCCAATTGGATAGCGGTAACTCCGGCTCTTGTGCCTGCAACTTTGAAATCCATATCTCCATAATGGTCTTCCGGTCCTTGAATGTCGGTCAAAATTTTATATTTTTGCTCTTTTTTAATTCGTAATTCGTCATTCGTAATTTCTTCCAGCATCAATCCCATAGCTATGCCGGCGACAGACGCCTTGATTGGCACTCCGCCATCCATTAACGCAAGAGTGGAAGCGCAAATTGAAGCTTGGGAAGTAGAACCATTTGAGGCCATTGATTCAGAAACTAATCGCATCGTATATGGAAATTCCTCAATGGAAGGCAAAACCATCGCGAGCGCCTTTTCCGCGAGCGCGCCATGGCCAACCTCCCGACGATTGGTAAATCCGGCTCTTCCTGTTTCTCCGGATGAATAGGGCGGAAAATTATAATGGTGCATAAATCTTTTTTCCGCTTTTGTTTGCATTCCATCAATCATATGCCTATCTTCCGGTCCGCCCAAGGTAAGCACTGAAAGAACATGCGTTCCTCCGCGGTAAAAAATTCCAGAACCATGAAGTATTGAAGAAATTCCCCCGGCCTGCGCGTAAAGATCGCGAAGTCCATCCATTCCCCTGCCGTCCGCCCTTTTATTTTCGTTTATAGCTTTATCGTGCAGTATATTATTTTCCGTATCATCAAATAAATTATCTTCTAACGTAAAATCTTCTCTATCGACATATTTATCCGCAACCATTTTATTCCAAACGCTGTGCAGTTCGTCTATTTTTGCCTTGCCTGCTCCGGCAAAAATGGCATCTGGCATTTTAGGCAAAATATGTTCATTAAATAATTTAACCGATTGCTGATCTATCTCTTCTTTTTCTATGATTCTTTTTTCTTTGCCTATTTCTTTAACAATTTTCTTCTGAAAATTTTCCAGCTTGGTTATTTCTTCGCTTGCTCTGCTCAAAGCAACCTCTAATTCTTCTTCCTTAACCTGACGAGCGGACGCTTCAATCATATTTATATTCCCATTTTTACCGCAAACAGTAAGATCAAACTTACATTGCGCTTCGCCTTCACGCAATTTTTGAGAAAAATTGATTTTTAAATCTTCACTCGCCTCGCTGGAGCTTTGGCGAAGCGGGTTGTCATATTTGCCGATGCGCACACAGCCAATAGGCCCGTTCCAAGGAATATTTGAGACAGCCAGAGCAAGCGAAGCCGCATTTACCGCCAAAACAGCGGGGTCATTGTCGTCAACAGAAATAACTGTTACGATTACTTGCACCGCATGGCGAATTGACTGGTCAAAAAGCGGACGTAGCGTTCTATCAATAACTCGGCTGGCAAGTATCGCTTCTTCGCTCGGTTTTCCTTCTCTTTTCACAAATCTCGAGCCTGAAATTTTTCCGGAGGCATAAAATCTTTCCACGTAATCAACCGTCAGATTAAAAAAACCCAAACCGTTTTGTTTGTCATGAGACATGCAAACGGTCGCAAGCACTATCGTCTCGCCATATTTTAACATTACTGAACCGTGAGCTTGTTCCGCTAAATCTGTAAAAATAGCAGTCAAATTTTTTCCACCGATTTCTGCGCTATATTCTTTTTTTTTCATAAATTTTGTTACAAATTTACAAAATATAAATCACAAAAAGAAAGTTGATATTTTATAAATTTACACTAGTTTGTGTCCAGACTACAGTGTTGTTTCACAATTTTACAATAATTTGAAACACTACTTTGTGTCTAGACGCAAACGGATTAACTGATAATCAAGGTCAGCTTAGCATAGTTTTGGTGGAAAAACAAACTGTAAAACTATTTTACTCCAATCAAATATTTTCGAGGATTCTCGGAAAGATCCAAAAAGTCGTCCACCACTTCGCGCAATTTATTAGAAGTTGATTTGCCGAATGAAACAAACTCCACTTGCACGCCCAAGTAATTTTGCAAATATTCCACCAGAGGAATAAAATCTCCATCCCCGGATACTATGATGATAGTATCAAGTCTGCTTGCCATTTTCATAACATCTACGGCAAGTCCCACATCCCAATCGGCCTTTTTTGCTCCGCCGGCAAAAATTTGCAGATCTTTTGTTTTAGTTTCTATGCCAAGTTTTGTTAACGCCTCAAAGAAATTTTTCTCGTCGCCGGCCTCAGTGGTAATAACATAAGCCACAGCCCGCACGAGTTTCCTGCCGGCAACCGCATCTTTTAAAACCGCGCCGAAATTCACTCGCGCTTTGTATAAATTGCGGGCTGAGTGATATAAATTTTGAGTATCAATAAAAACTCCGACTCTTTGTTCCTTATGTTTTATGACTGTCATATTTTAATTGTAACACAAAAGAAAAGAAATTAGGCGATTTTTTTCATTAGAGCATTGTAGCGAGACTTATCTGTTCGCTCTAAATATTTCAAATGATTGCGCCTATTTGCTACCATTTTTATGAGTCCCCTTCTGGAATGGTTATCTTTTTTATGTTTCTTTAAATGTTTCGCCAACTCGTCAATTGCGGCAGAAATAACGGCTACTTGCACCTCTGGAGAGCCTGTATCTTTGTCGTGAATTTGACTTTTCTTTATAATCGCCTGCTTTTTCTTGGTTGCTAACATATTCGTATATTAACATAAAACAGTTAAAATTGCAAACGCGCCTATGTCGCACAATATTATGTTAAAATAACGTTATGACATCTTTGAAACAGCTCAAAACTCAATTTTTGGAATACATAGAAATAGAAAAAGGGCGATCGGTAAAAACTGTTGAGAATTATGACCATTATCTCACTCGATTTTTTAATTTTATAAAAAATGACAACCCGGCAAATATTACAGACAATTCCGTGAGAGAATTTCGTCTTTGGCTTAATCGCCAATCCACCGGCAACAATAGAGCTACCGGGAAAACGTTATCTAAAAAAACCCAAAATTATTATCTAATCGCTCTCCGGGCATTTCTGAAATATCTAGCGCGGCAAGAAATAAAATCAATGCCACCTGAACGCATCGAGCTGGCAAAAGTTGGCGAAAGAAATTTGGACCTCATAACAAACGCAGAACTTAAGCGACTTTTAGAGTCTCCAAAAGGCAATGACTTGAAAAATTTGCGAGATAAAGCGATTCTGGAACTTTTATTTTCAACTGGTCTGCGAGTTTCAGAGTTATGTTCTCTGACTTCAGATATAAATTTAAGCTCCGATGAATTATCAATCCGAGGCAAAGGTGGAAAAGTGCGGGTAGTTTTCATTTCAGATAATGCAAAAAGGGCCGTGAGAAATTACTTATTCGCCCGAAAGGATATGTCGGAAGCCCTTTTTGTGCAGACAGACCCCGGTGACACTAAAGATGTCAGATCCCTGTCGCGTAGATCAGTGGAAAGAATTGTGAAACAGCATGCTGTCAAATCCGGAATTTCAAAAAAAGTAACCCCACACGCGTTGCGCCACCTCTTCGCCACCGACCTTCTGTCAAATGGAGCAGACTTGCGTTCCGTTCAAGCCATGCTCGGTCATGCAAACATCGGCACCACGCAGATTTATACACATGTGACAGATAAACATTTGCGGGATATTCATAAGAGGTTTCACAACAAAAAATAAGGTATAATAAATTTATGGATTACAAAACACACAAAGAATACTATAAAACAGCTTATAAAAATGGTTCCGATATTTGGACTCATCTGCCGATTAAAATACGGGGTGCAAAGAAATTAGTAGAAAAATTACCTATAGGTGGAGCTGTTTTAGATCTCGGTTCCGGACGCGGACTTATCGCCAAAAATTTGGCAGAAATGGGTTTTAAGGTCATTGGCATAGATTTTGAAGAAGATATCGTGGATAAAGCAAATATGGAAATAAAAGACTGGAAGCTGGAAGGTAAATTGAAATTTATAAAAACAGATGTTTTCCATATGCCTTTTACGGATGGGAGTTTTGACGGAGTTTGCGACTTTGGATTGCTAGAGAATTTATACCAAGAAGACTGGGGAGCTTATGCAAATGAGATAAATCGTATTTTAAAACCGGGTGGATTTTATTTAAATGTATCGTTATCGCGTAAAACAATAAATTTTTTAGACTTCTCTCCCATTAACTCAAAAGATGGAGAATTTAAAGATGAGGATGTGCATTATCATTTTTTCGCAAAAGAAGAAATGGTAAATATTTTTAATAATAAAATGACATTAATCTCTGATAATGTAGAATTTGTGGAAGAACCTAGAGAAATAGCAGTGTTGCAAACTCTTTTTCAAAAGAAACAATAAAAAAGACAATGAAAATAATGTCTTGGAATGTTAACGGAATAAGGGCGGTGCATAAAAAGGGCCTTTTTGCGCCCTTTATAAAAAAATATCAGCCGGACATCATTTGTCTGCAGGAAACAAAAGCAGAACAGCGTCAATCGCTGATAGATTTACCCGACTATGAAGAATATTGGAATTCAGCGGAGAAAAAAGGGTATAGTGGCACAGCTATTTTCTTCCAGAAGTCTTTTGGGAAACCGATTTCCGTTACGCTTGATCTGCCGGAAAATATTGCAAAAAAATATAATTTAAAAGACGATGGATATGGCAATCCAAATACCGAAGGCAGAGTCATTGCCGCTGAATTTAAAAATTTTTATGTTGTCAGTGTCTACACACCGAATGCAAAAGATGATTTGAGTCGCATTCCTCTTCGTTATAAGCAGTGGGACCCGGCATTTCTCGAATATATAAAAAAACTTGATAAGAAAAAACCGGTAATATTTTGCGGAGATTTAAATGTGGCGCACACAGAAAATGATCTCGCGCGGCCAAAAGAAAATTTTGGGAAAAAGGGATTTACAACAGAAGAGCGTGAAGGAATTCAAAAAATTATTGATGCTGGTTTTTTAGATACTTTCCGAATTTTCACAAAAAGCAACGGATACTATACATGGTGGAGCCATTTTGCAAATGCCCGAGCGCGAAACATTGGCTGGAGAATTGATTATATTTTTGTAAGCAAAAAATTAAAGGGAAAAGTGAAAGATGCAAAGATTTTGCCGGAAGTTTTAGGTTCAGATCATTGTCCGATTTTGGTAGAAATTTAAAATTATTTGAAATACAACTTTTTGCAGAGGTAAAGTTTATATTTCAAATAGTTTGTGCTATATTTGTTATATGAATCACGCTAGATTAGATCAACTTTCGGATGGAATCTTTGCGATAGTAATGACAGTTTTGGTTTTTCAAATTGAGTTGCCTACTATATGGGGGCCAATGGATAATTTGGAACTTTGGCAAGAAATTGAAAAACTGTTTCCTGTATTTCTAAGCTATGCTTTAAGTTTTGCGCTACTTTTTACATATTGGCGAGCGCATCATTTTTTTATTTCTATTTATGCCAAAAATGTAGACTCAATGCTTATCAATATCAATGCTTTATTTTTTATGTTAATAAGTTTAATACCCTTTTCAGCAAGCGTTCTCGGGCAATTCAGCAAAAATGAACTGTCTGTTATAATCTTCGGCATACATATAATTTTGATTGGCTTAACATTATATTGGATGCGAAAATATGTCATCTACTCTCCACATATCCAAAATCCAGAAATAAGCAAACACGAAATTCGTGGTAGCACTGTTCGTACTCTCGCTCCTGTTATTTTCGCTATTGTGGCTATACCACTTTCCTTTTTTAGCATAAAACTTTCACTTATTTTGTTTACCTTGGCTGTAATTTTCAATCTCTCCTCTTACAGCACCCAGCTTTTTGAGAATATTCTAAACGTGTTTCATAAAGAAGAAAATTAATTTTTCTCCAATTCTTTGCCTAATCTTTTTGCCTCTGCCCAAGCAAGTTCATATATTTTTTTCATACTGTCAGCTATTTCTTTGCTTTCTATAATAATTCCCAATTTTTCTTTCCAAGAAGCAATCATTACTTTGTTGTCGTAAATATTTATTTCCGGAGAAAAATAGAAAGAATCTTTTGACACAAGCGCCGTTTCACGCATTTCTTCACTGTCAAAAGTTCGACGTTCTTTCCCCGCTTCAGTGTTTGGAATAATTGCACGTATAGCTATGCCTTTTCCAGCTCTTCTCTTGTAATAATTTGGAAAATACCCGGGTAAACCTGTGTGCATATCTCCAACGCTTGCGTATGCCCGTATTGGCTCGGTAGAAGTTAAAGTGTCTTCATAAACTTTTTCAAGTCCTTCCCTTCCTTCATAAAATAAAACTTTAGGACGATCAACAATATTATGTATTGATTTTAGTTCGGGAATAATTTTGCGCGCTTCTTTAATAAAAGATTGATCATTTTCAATCTTCTTTGAAAGAAATTTTTCGATTTGTTCCGGCGATTCCGCCATATATTCTTGTTTTGGTTCTTTGCCTGATACTTTTACAAGCTCTTTCACTTCAAGTGAAGCTAGAATGTGATATCCAGTCGGACGATTAATCCCCGCCTTGCGCGAAATTTGCGTGACTGTGCCCTTTCCGAGCATAAGTAGAGCCAAATACACTAAAACTTCTTTTTCAGAAAATCCAATATATTCTAAGGTTTTTGTTAGTTCCAAGTTTTCATTCATTGCATTTTAAGCATATCAGAAAGCTCCATAATTTGTCAATGTCTATAAACAAAATTTGTATTAATTATTTTTAACCTTATAAAAGAAGCATTTTTCAACATTTTTTTGGTGATAATGCTTGACAATAATTTTAAATTGATATATCATATTAGTATGATTAAGCATATAGAAAGCGGAATAATGGGAACAATGCTGGGATCTCACTCCCTTTCTTGGATAAAAGATTTTGCCAATAGATTAAAAATCAAAGGTGTTGCTTTTATAAAACAAGATGGCAGTATTAAAATAACAGCGGAAGGAGAAGAGGAAAATTTGGAGAAATTTGTAGAAGAAATTAAAAATGAAAAAATTTTTACCATAACGGAAAATTTCTATGTAAACTGGTCTGACCCGGAAGAAAATTTGGAAGATTTTTATGTATTGACTAATTAAAAATTAAAATTATGCAAAAAAACTGCAAAAATTGTAAAAAGAATTTTGAAATAGATTCCGAGGATTTAAATTTTTATGAAAAAATGAAAGCCCTCCCGCCGAATTACTGCCCAAACTGTCGAGTAGCGCGCAGACTCTGTTTTCGCAATGAGAGAACTCTTTATAAAAGAACTTGCAGTAAAAGCGGAAAACCGATAATTTCTTTATATCCTGAAAACACTCCCTTCCCTGTCTACGATCAGCACATCTGGTGGGGAGATGACTGGGATGGAACAGATTATGGGCAAGATTATGACCCGAATCGTCCTTTTTTTGACCAATGGCTTGAAGTTAGAGATAAAGTCCCGCGAATATCTCTTTTAAATATTAACGGCATAAATAGCGACTATGTAAATAATTCAGAAGATAATAAAAATTGCTATTTAATTTTTGCCGCGCAAAAAAATGAAGACTCAATGTATGGAAGGCTCGTTTATAGAAGTCGTTTTGCTATGGATTGCGATTTTATACAAGACTCTGAGCTTTGCTACGAATGTATTGACTGCCGAAAATCTTATAAATGCCTCTTTTCCGACAATTGTGAAACAAGCACCGATTTAATTTTTTGCTTCAATCTGCGCAATTGCCAAAATTGCATCTTTTCCACGAATTTGAGACACAAAAATTATCACATTTTCAATAAACCAGTATCAAAAAAGGAATACGAACAAAAGAAAAATGAAATTTTTTCATCTTATAAAAAATTGGAAGAGGCAAAACAAGAATATGAAAAATTTAAAGAGAAGGCTCTTGTAAAATATTCACATCAGGTAAAATGCAAAAACGCTACCGGAGATTATATGTATAATTGTCACGATACAATCTTTGGTTTTGACGCAGAAAATACAAAAAATTGCAAATATATTATGGATGCAGAAGGCACAATTGACTGCCTGGACATGAATAATACCTACTACAAACCGGAACTTAATCTGGATGAAATGGGCACGCTTCAAACATATAATGTAAAGCATTCAGTATATATGATGTACACAAGCAATTCGGAATATTCCGATAGCTTGCATAATTGCGATAGCTGTTTTGGCTGTTCAGGATTAAAAAAGAAAAAGTACTGTATTTTGAATAAACAATACAGCAAAGATGAATATGAAAAATTAAAAATAAAGATTATTGAAAATATGAAAAAAGAAAAAGTGTACGGAGACTTTTTGCCATCTTTTTTAAGTCCTTTCGGATATAACGAAACTTTAGCGCAAGAATACTATCCGATGACTGAACAAGAAGCCAGAAAAAAGAGTTTTAATTGGCAAAGTCAGACTACTGGCGCGTATAGCAAAGAAACTGTTAAAGAAAAAGATATGCCTGAAACTATTGGAGAAGTTTCAGAGGATATTTTAAATCAAGTTTTGGTTTGCAAAGATTGTAAAAAAAATTTTCGCATTACAAAAGGAGAACTAGATTTTTATAAAAGAATGAATATCCCTTTGCCACGCAAAGATTTTGAGTGCCGACATCAAGATAGAATGCGAAAACGAAATCCAAGAAAACTTTGGCATCGTTCTTGCATGTGCGAATTAAAAAATCACATCCATAACACAGAAAAGTGTGAAAACGAATTTGAAACTTCCTATTCCCCCGATCGCCCGGAAATGGTTTACTGCGAACAATGTTACCAGCAAGAAGTTTCTTAAAAGAATTCGAGAGCCTCGTTGGTAATTTCCGCATATGCGGAAATTACCAACAATTATTTTTTTCTCACTCCATGCTTTTCGCGCAGTTTGGAAATTTCTTCCTCTTCTAATTCTTCTTTTTTTTCTTTTCCTTTATCGCCAAGGGCTTTGAGTTCTGTATTGTTAAGTTTATCCAACGATTTAACCAATTTTGATAAATTTTCTACGGTATTTTTCTCTGGATTATCTAACACTTCTTCAAGCAACGCGTGTAAAATCCACCCCATTCTAGGTCCTGGTTTGATACCGAGCTCTTTTATCATAAATTCTCCGTCAATTTTTAGCTGTCCGACTGATATCGGATCCCGCATAGCTTCTTCAATCATTGCAAAATATTTTCGCAGCCTATATGGTGCTTCTTTTTTCTTCATCCCCACTCTGTCGCACTCGCGAACATTCATCAAAAGCCAAATATTTTCTGTCCCAACTTTTGCAATAATTCTACGCACCGCAGAAAGCGTAATCAACTCTGTGTCAGAAAAAAACATATGATTGCGCACTAATTTATCCACTAATTCAATTTCTTTTTTAGAAAATTTTAATCTCTCCATTATTTTTTTTGCCATTTTCGCGCCAACAACTTCATGGCCATAAAATGTGTATTTCTTTCGGGCGGAATTATTTTTAGAAGTCTGTCCTGACAAAAATTCTACGCGTCGTGGGTCCCCTGTCTTCTTGTCTCCGAGGGCGAAGGCGCCAGAATTTTTAGTCAGGACAGACTCCGCCAGCCTTCTGGTTCTAGGTTTCCCAATATCATGAAAAAGCGCCGCCAGCCTTATTTCTAAAGACCAATTTTTATTTGCTGCGTGCTGTATGGCATGAAGTAAATGATCCCAAACATCATAAATATGTTCGCCTAATTGTTCACATCCTATTCCCTCTTCCAACTCTGGAATAATGTGTTTAAGTAAACCAAATCTATGAAGCATCACCACTCCAGAAGAAGCATTGGCACTAGTTATTATTTTTACAAACTCATCGCGAATTCTTTCTTCAGATATTTTTTTTATTAACTCTGCATTTTTTAAAATACTTTCTGTTGTTTCATATGACACAGAAAAATCAAGTTGGCAAGCGAAACGGACAGCTCGTAACATCCGAAGAGCATCTTCTTTAAAACGATCATCTGACTCCCCCACTGTTTTTAACATCTTGTCCTTTATGTCCTTTATGCCATCAAACATATCTATGACATGTCCATTAGAATTTAAAGCCACAGCATTGGCTGTAAAATCACGTCTTTTAAGATCATCTTCCAGCTTATTGCTAAATTTTATCTCCTCTGGATGTCTAAAATCGCTATATTTTCCTTCAATTCTATAAGGTGTAACCTCAATAATTAAATTGAGATCTGATGTTTCTTGTGAAACTTTATCTTTAGGAGTTTCACGTAGAACAACAACTCCAACAGTTCCAAATGTATTTTCATAAATAGTTTTCTCAAAAAGACCAATAATTTGTTCTGGTTTTGCATTAGTAGTAATATCCCAATCTTTAGGCTCTATCTCCATTAAAAGATCTCGGATACAACCGCCCACTAAATATGCCTCAAAACCAGCTTTTTCAAGCACATCTGTTACATATGAAACTTCTTTTGGTATTTTTGACACGAAATTTTTAGTATTTTGTTCCATTATTTTGTGCGCCCGGTAGGAATCGAACCCACATCCACGGTTCCGAAGACCGGTACTCTATCCGTTGAGCTACGGGCGCATAATTAATAATAATGCTCATATTTTACACTATTTTTAAAATGTTGGCAAATAAAGCTTATTTTACAAGCTAATTATGTAATTGCATTAGTGTCAGCAAAATACTATAATAAAAAAACACTTTTTAATTAATAAAAAAATAAATTGCGGCCATGGTTTAGTGGCAGAACAACTGGTTGCCAATCAGTTGGCGGGAGTTCGATTCTCCCTGGCCGCACTAAGAATAGATAATGTCCTTTATATATTTTTATTTAAGCTTATTAAACAAGGATTTAGTTTAAATTGTGGATAACTGTGTTAGTAATGTTTATAAAGGACATATTAAAAATTTGTCTTTTGGGGCTATTATAATAAAAATATATTGAAAAATAAGGATATTTTTATAAAAGACATCTATTTCTTAATATAAGTTTCACGTGAAACATATTGGAATATTATTTATAAAATTCTAACAATATGCCTAAAGTATTTACCTCGGAAAAACAAAAAATAGGAGAAATTGCTGAAAATATAGCTGTAAGGTTTCTTGTGAAACAAGATTTTCTAATATTAGATAGAAATTATACTAAAAAATGGGGTGAAATAGATATAATAGCTGAAAAAACTAACAAACTATATTTTATTGAAGTCAAGAGCGTTTCTCGTGAAACATTAGATAGTGTTACTTATGAAACAATGGATCAATATAAACCCGAAGATAATATGCATCCGTGGAAATTAAAAAGAATGGCACGAACAATTCAAACTTATCTATTATCAAAAAATTTAGATGAAAAAGAATGGCAAGTAGATTTATTGGTTGTGTTTTTAAGTCTAAAGGACAAAAATGCAAAAATAAAAGTGGTAAATGACATAATTCTATGATATATTTTGTGTCAGCGTTTAAGTAAAACGGGCCGTAGTATACCGGTAGTACAAGTGCTTTGGGAGCATTTAGACTGGGTTCAATTCCCAGCGGCCCGACCAATCAAGACATTTCAAATTTAACTAAAACTATGACTTCATTTGCCTTGCTATTCACTCTTTCATCAATCGGAATCAGTGAAACTGTTTATCTTATTCAAAAAAGAATTGCTTCTGAAAAACCAGTTTGTCCGATTGGAGATAATTGTGAGATAGTGCTAGAAAGCAAATATAATAAAATTTTTATCATCCCAAATGATGTATTGGGGCTGTTGACTTATATAGTAATTTCATTCATTGCCGCCTTTTTAGTAATTGAGATTGAACCAATATTTCTTTGGATTTTTATTATTAAAATTCTCATAGGCATTGCTTCTGTTATTTCTCTTTTCTTTACCTATCTTCAATGGCGCGTTATTCGCGCTTGGTGTTTTTGGTGTTTGATGTCGGCATTTACAATTTGGCTTATGGCGATTACAATACTAATGAGCGGAACAATTTGAAATATGAAAAAAACTTCATTTCACATTTTGAGAGTAGGGCTTGCTATAACTTTTTTGTGGATCGGCGTTTTAATTTTTAAGCAACCCGAAGCTTGGGGAGGATATCTAATGCCTTGGGCCGCTGGCCTATTGCCTGTGCCCATTGAGCAAGCAATGATGGGAACGGCCGTTCTAGATGTTATAATCGGCGCTTTGCTTTTATATGATTTTTTTGTGTGGTTTGCGGCTTTGGTTGGAGTAATTCATTTAATTATTGTTCTTGCGGTAAGCGGGATTACGGATATAACGGTGAGAGATATTGGAATTCTAGCGGCGGCTATAGCTCTTATGGCAGACTCTCTGCCAGAAAATTTTATTAATAAGATTAGACATAAAATATTTAGGCGGTCATCCTAAAAAATTATTATCAGCATTATTAATTTTCAAAAAATATGAACAAAACATTTACTACTGTCTTAATTTTAATTATTATTGTTTTAGGAGGTTATTTTTTGTTAAAAAATCCTAAGGCGCAGGCTCCAACCATAGAGACACCAGTCATTTCAACCTCAACAGGGGATACAGACAATTCTGTTCCATCTGCGAATCAAAATGTAATTACTTATACTAATATAGGTTATTCGCCCAGTACGTTAACCGTGCAAGTCGGCACGACTGTTACTTTCAAAAATGAAAGTTCAATGGCTATGTGGGCCGCTTCAGCATCTCATCCAACACATAAGGTATATCCCACGACAGGCGGTTGTCTTGGAAGCACTTTTGACGCTTGTAGAGGGATTCAACCCGGAGATTCTTGGTCATTTAAATTTGATATAGCTGGCAACTGGAAATATCACGACCATCTTAAACCCAGTTTTTTTGGAACAATTATCGTTAAATAATTTTTAAATTAAAATTACAATAAAAACGCGAGCATTGTTTTTAATGTTTTTTTGAGGTATAAACTTAATAGCGAAAGCGGGATTAGTTTAATGGTAAAATGTCAGTTTTCCAAACTGAGGTTGGGAGTTCGATTCTCCCATCCCGCACATGACAATGATATATATTTATGCTTTTGCAAGCGTTGTTCTCGTTAGCTTTGTTTCTTTTGTGGGAATTTTTATGCTGTCTTTCCAAGAAGAAAAATTGAGAAAATATATTTTTATTTTTATTTCGTTGGCTGTGGGAGCGCTTTTGGGAGATGCTTTCATTCATCTGATTCCGGAAGCTTTTAGTGAAATCAAAGATGTTATGCTGGCAAGTATTTTAATAATTTCAGGAATTCTTATTTTTTTTGCTTTAGAAAAATTTCTTCATTGGCATCATCACGGCGAGGATAAAGAAGAATCTCATATTCATCCTGTTGGTAGACTTATTTTATTTTCAGATAGTATTCATAACTTTATGGATGGAATGATTATCGGAGCAAGTTTTTTGATAAGTATTCCTGTGGGTTTAGCAACTACATTGGCCGTAATTTTACACGAAATTCCACAGGAAATTGGCGATTTTACGGTACTTTTGCACGCTGGTTATACTAAAATGCGCGCGTTATGGCTTAATTTCCTTTCAGCGCTTTTGGCTATTGCTGGAGTTTTAATAGTTCTTGCATTAGGCAAAGAACAGTCTTTAACCCTTTGGATTTCGCCGATTGCCGCCGGCGGATTTATATATATTGCCATCGCTGATCTAATACCCGAACTTCACAAAACAAAAGAATTAAAATATTCCATATTACAAATTGTGGCAGTTGTAATAGGGATTTTAGCTATGGTTGCTCTGACTTTTGTTGAGTAAAAAAATTTATTGCGCCCAACTCCAATCTGCGCCCGGATTTCTAGCATTGAAAACTTCAAAATGAAGATGTGGTCCGGTAGAGCGGCCTGTAGACCCAACATAGCCTATAATTTGACCTCGAGATACTGAAGCACCAGTGCGTGTCCCAAGTTTGGACATATGCGCGTAGAGAGTTTTTGTTCCATTGGGGTGCTGTATAATCGCCATATTTCCATATCCGCCACTCCATCCAGTTTTTGTGATAAGCACTGTCCCACCTGCCGATGCATAAATTGGCGTACCTTTTGGTGCTCCGATATCTATGCCTCGATTTCCTGGACCATGAAGTCCTTGGGTTTTATACCCGGTCGGCAAAGGATTTATAAAGTATCCGGCAATACGTTGTATAGGATGAGTATCGTAATAATTTTTGTCTCTACTTGGAGCCGATCCTAAGTCCGGCGCAGGTTTATCGCCTCCTTCATCTGCCATATCGCCGCCAGGAATCGTAAGCACATCGCCGATTGCAAGTTTAGCGTCTAGAGTAAGATCATTATAAAGGGCAATATCACTTATATCTACTTTATATAATTTGGCAATGCTTTGAAATGTTTGCCCTTTGGCAACAGTATGTTCAAGACCAGAAATAGGTAAAATGAAAAGAACATCGCCCGGAATAATTTTGTCGCTTTTTTTCATGTTATTAACTGAAAGAATCGTATTTACGGAAACGCCAAACATATTGGCTATGGTAGTTATAGAATCTCCTTTTCTGACCACGTAAACACTGGTTTCAAGGAGAGATGGATCCACAATATCTTTTCCGTTCGAAACACCCATCGGACCGGTTGCGGGAAGGATAGCATTATCAGAAACGATGTTCATAGCTACATTTCCATCAATCTTATCTTCTTTTTTAATGTTATTTTTATCTTCAAGAATGGAAGTAGAAGAAACATTTGCTTGGAGAAGATCCATAGTTTGAGAATTTTTGCTAGGCGGTGAAGTTGGAGCCATTTGGTCTGTCTGCGCATAGGCATCATCGCCTAAAAATGAAGAAAAAAGCCCTGCTTTTGTTTGCAGAGGCACAAAAGACGCCCCAAGCAACAAGGAAAGAGCCAAAATAAAACTGTGTATTTTAATTGAGGTTTTTATAAAACAAACAAATATCGCAAGATCTCCTTTTCAATCCTCATTAATCCGCCAGTTGGCGAAAAGGACAGAATCACAGGACGACCAAAATAGTACTGCAAACAAAAGGTTCTCACGATGGTTACTGTCATTTCCAGTGTTCAGTCAGCTTGTATCATACTTCTCTTCAGAACTATACCCATAGAATAGTCAAAAAATAGGCAAAAGTCAATTATGGTGTGGATAACCAACTTTGACCCAAAAATTTGACAAAATAGCTAATAATATTTATAATTAAAAACATATAAGCACGTGAGGGAATTTTGTTAAAATTTCAATATAAGCTATAATGAAAATATGGCAGAAAATATACCACAAAATCCAAAAAAGGAAACTGTAAAGATAAATTTACCGCCAAGACCGACACCTGATCCTTCCTTAGAAATAAGATTACCTGAAGCTGAAAAAGATTTAATAGTGGCTGAAAAGGGAAGACTAGCTATGTATTGGGATAAATTTAAGTCAGGTTCTAAAACAAGAAAAATAGTGCAAGCTTTGACGGCGTCTGCTATGCTTAGTGGCGGTGGTTATGGTGTAAAAAAGACTGTAGACTACATGAGGCAGGGAGAAAAAGATACCACAGAAAAAATTGAGGAGAAGGACACTACTAAAAACGAAACAGGTGAAATTTATACATCTAAAGCAACAAATCTGACTGAAGAGGCAGAAAAAATAAAAAGAGTGGCAATAGAAACACCACCCGCTCCGGAACCAACACCTGCGACGCCAGCTGTGAAAGAACCTACCTACGATAGATACGATCAGCCGTTTGAGCCAAAACAGGCGCCCATTAAAAAACCTACTGCTGAAGAAATAAAAAAGGAAATAGAAAAAGAAATTGAAAATAAAAAAACGGAATCTGCTTTTGTTGTTGCGCCAAAAACGCCGGAAAAAAGAAGGGGGATTAATGAGGGGGAACGAGTTAATCCATATCAACCGCCAACACCAAAAAATGTTCAAAGGCAAACCCAAGTTAATGGAACAGAGGGCGGTTTTGTCACTCCATATGGCGCTACGTCATATGGTCCGTCGGTAAATTTTGGAAACTTTGCGCCACCGGGAATATTTACAGAAAATTCTTTTCACCTTTCAGATAAAATGTTGGAAGAAGTGGAGGAAGTGTATGAAAATAATATAGAAATAATATTTCCTAATGATACATTGCGGCTTTGGAAAAAAATAAAAAATAAAAGCGCTTATGAATTGATGAATACATTAGAAAGTAAAATTCCGAGAGAACATCGAGCTTTATCTTCTTATCTTAAAAAACTAGAGGAAAAAACCGGCTTAGGACCCAGAAGCGGTGTACGCGGAGGGACTGAAAGCATAGAAAAATATATGGAACGAACTTTGCAAGAAGCAAAACAAAAAGGGACAATAGATGAATTAAAATTAAAATAAAAAGAAAAAAATTCGCGCGGTAAATATAAATACAAAGTTGACTACAGATACGCAGCATTTAAAAGAACTTAATAAAGAACAAAGAGAAGCGGCAATTCATTCGAATGGTCCTCTTCTTATTGTCGCTGGAGCAGGCGCGGGAAAAACCAAAACCATTACGCATAGAATCGTGAATTTAATAAAAAAGGGAATATCCCCAGAGCGCATTTTGGCTGTTACTTTTACCAATAAAGCGGCTAAAGAAATGCGGGAAAGAATTATTTTAGAAATTGAAAAAAACGCAAAAGGACAAGATAAGATTCCATTTGTTAGCACCTTTCACTCACTGGGAGTTTATATTATAAAAGAAAATGCCAGATTGTTTGGATTAACCAAACATTTTACGATTCTAGACGAAGGAGATGCAACCTCATTAATAAAAGAAGTACTAAAAGAGCTTGGAATAGATCCAAAACAATATGATCCAAAAAAAATAAAAAATGTAATTAGCAGAGAAAAAGGAAAATTTGTTCATTTGCCTGAATATATAGAAAGGGAAAATAATAAAATGAACCCTCTCTTAAAAATTGTGGCGCAAGTCTGGGATTTATATGAAAAGAAAAAAGCAAAAGAGAATGCGCTTGATTTTGACGACCTGCTTTTGAAAGCGACAAAATTATTGAAGGATAATCTCGAAATCAGGAAAAAATATCAGGAAAAATGGGAATATATTCACATTGATGAGTATCAAGATACAAACGAAGTGCAGTATTTAATGTCTCGAATGCTGGCGGAAAATAATAAAAATATTTGTGTAGTCGGGGATGCGGACCAAAATATTTATTCATGGCGCGGCGCAAATTTGAAAAATATTTTAAGTTTTGAAAAAGATTACCCTGATGCAAAAGTAATACTTCTGGAAGAAAATTATAGATCCACTAAAAATATTTTAACGGTAGCAAATGAAATAATTAAAAAAAATAAATATAGGCCGGAAAAAAATTTATTTACAAAAAACAAAAGCGGCGAGAAAATTTCAATTTATGAAGCATTAAATGAAAATGACGAAGCGGATTTTGTCGCGACAAAAATTTTGGAGATTGCAGATAGCGGCGCGGATTTGCCAAGGCGGGGTGTCTCGCAGGCCGACGGGCCGAGAGGCAGCGCTCCGCGAGCACGCGGAGACAGCGACCCCGCTCTGGCAATATCCGCGCCGCTATCTCAAATCGCAATTTTATACCGCGCAAACTTTCAATCTCGTGCGCTGGAAGAGGCAATGCTCCGGTATAACATTCCATATCAAGTTTTGGGTGTGAAATTTTTTGAAAGAAAAGAAATAAAAGACACCTTGGCGTATCTGCGCGCTGCGCTAAACAGGAATAGCCTTTCCGATATTAAAAGAATAATAAATTTCCCCGCGCGAGGTATCGGCAAAGTTACTTTAGTTAAAATTTTTGCCGGCGAAGAAGAAAATCTGCCGATAAAAATGAAAATCAAAATTGACAATTTTTATAAAATACTGGAAGAGATAAAAGAAAAAATAGGAAAAGAAAAAACATCTGAAATAATAAAATTTGTGGTAAAAAAAACGGGTATTGAAACAGAACTTTCATCTGGCGCTGAAGAAGATATGGAAAGACTTGAAAACATAAAAGAATTAGCCACATTGGCGCTTAAATATGATAATCTGGAAAACGGCCTTGGTATAGAAAAACTTTTAGAAGATGCTTCGCTCGCATCAGATCAAGATTCACTGCTTATTACTGAAGAAAAAAAGGAAAAAATAAATGCGGTCAAATTAATGACTGTACACGCATCAAAAGGACTTGAGTTTAAGTATGTTTTTATCACGGGGCTGGAAGACGGACTCTTCCCGCACCAAAGACATAATGAAGGGGAAGGTTTCGATAGTGAAGAAGAACGTAGACTTTTCTATGTAGCAATCACCCGTGCTAAAGAAAAATTATTTTTATCATTCGCGAATTTTCGTACTATTTTCGGTTCGCGTACCATAAACGCTCCGTCAGAATTTATAGCGGATATACCCCGAACTTTATTGGAAAAAGAGGAAGAGAATAGTAGAATAAAAACAATTTATATATGAAAGCTAAAAAATCGTTTGGTCAAAATTTTTTGAAATCGGAAATAGCTCTCCGAAAAATTATTGAAGCGGGTGAGATAAAAAAGGATGACATAATTTTAGAAATAGGACCAGGCAGGGGAGCGCTGACAAAACAGCTTCTAGCTTCTAGCTGTCAGCTGATAGCTGTAGAGAAAGATAAAGATTTATATGAGTTACTAAAAAATAAATTTCAAGAAGAAATCTTATCTGGTCAATTAAAACTAATATATGATGATATATTAAAATTTAATTTAGAACACTATAAGCTATTAGCAAACAGCTACAAACTGATTGCCAATATTCCTTATAATATTACTGGCGCTATTTTGAAAAAATTTTTAACAGAAGAGAACCAGCCTGAAAGTATGGTTTTAATGGTACAGCATGAAGTTGCAACAAGGATACTCGCCCGTGATGGGAAAGAAAGCATTCTTTCTATTTCGGTAAAGGCCTATGGAACGCCTAAAATGATTGCTAAAGTTGATAAAAGATATTTCTCGCCGACCCCAAAAGTAAATTCGGCAATAATTTCCATAAAAAATATTTCTCGCAAGATTTTTAGGGATAATGGAATAAATGAGGAAAATTTTTGGAAAATAGTAAAAAAAGGCTTTGCGCATAAACGCAAAAAGCTTTCTTCTAATCTGAAATACGGAGGCGTGAAATACGGAGGCGTTGCCTCCGTATTTCATCAAAAAGACTCCTTGATATTTTTAAAAAACAAGCGAGCAGAGGATTTATCGCTTGAAGATTGGATTGCGCTGGCTAAATTATGAACAATGCTTTGCAATTACTAGTTTCTTTTAAAAAAAGTGTTACAATTAACCTATAATTAAATTATTTTGGTTAAAATACAAAAGGATACTTCTAATCATCTTTGCGGTGGTTTTTGCTGTTGCACTTTTTCTCTTAAAAACGACATCGGTATTTGAAAATAAGGAAACATATAAAGGAGCCGGCCAAAAAAACGGGTTAACTTATGGCAACATCACAATAAAAGATTTGGTAAATAAAGATACTGATGGCGATGGAATACTCGATTGGGAAGAAGGCTTGTGGGGAACGGATCCAACTAAAAAAGAAACCACTCCCGGAACACCGGATAAAGTGGCAATAGAAAATCTAAAAAAACAAACGGGGCAAAACCAGCAAGAGCAAGGATTACCCTTGCTGAAAAATGGAGATAATCAGAGTATAGAAAATTTAACTCAAACTGATCAGTTTTCCAGGGAACTTTTTAGCACTATTGCAACACTTAATCAAAATGGAATCGTGGATCAAGCGACCATAGATAAATTGGGAGCTTCTTTGGCGGAAAAAATCCAAAATCCCATTATTAGAAAAGTTTTTTTAATTTCCGATATAAAAACAATAAATGACAATAGTGTTCAAGCTTTCATCAATTACAACAATGCTTTAAATAGTATTTTTCAAAAATATCCAACTACTTATTCAGTATTAGATGTATTGCAAGAATTTATAATTGATGAAAACAGTGTTGATGTAAGTGTGTTATCAAAACTTAACCCGATTATAGAACAATCAAATAAAGTAATGACTGCAATGGTTAAAATGAATGTGCCACAATCTCTTTCGGTTCTGCATTTAAATTTTATAAATACACTGCAAAGATTAGTGGAAAATTTAAGTGATATAAAACTTTATGACAATGATTCTATTGTGGCTTTAGGTGGTATAAGTAAATATAAAGAAAATACTACTCAATTAGAATCAGACTTGAATAATCTCGTCAATGTAATTGATCAAAAATTGAAGAATTAAATGAAAAATCATATAATAAAAGAATAAAATGATAGCCGAAAATAAAATAACAAAATTTATCTCCGCCTTTCTAATCATTTCAATCATATTGCCCTCCGTTTTATTTTCTGTACCAAAAAAAACGCAGGCGCAAATACCAGTTACTGATGTAGCTAATACAACCGTAAGCACAAAAAATTCAATCGGCACCTGGATATCGAAAGCTTTTAACGCAATAACCGCAAAAGCGACATCAGTAAGCGCTCTAAAAGATACCAAAGATTGGGCAGAATATCTTCTTCGACAGGTCCTTATGACAGTCGCAAAAGCGATCTTGGCAAGAATGACTCAAGCCACTATAAATTGGATAAATTCTGACTTCCACGGTTCTCCACTTTTTATAGAAAATCCGGAATCTTTTTTTAGAGATATAGCTAAATCTGAAGTTAGAAGATTGGTAGATATGATTGGCTATGACACTTTCAGATTTCCTTTCGGTAAACAGACTGCGCTGAACGTTATATCAAGTTATAAAAGACAGCTTGCGGACAACGCGGCATATACATTGAGTAATGTAATAAATGACCCTCGCCTCTTAGTTCAATACCGAAATGATTTTAACTACGGAGGATGGAACGGATTTTTGATAAACACGCAATACCCGCAAAATAATTATCTGGGATTCCAAATGATAATACAGCAAAATCTGGCAAGCAGACTTGAAGGAACATTGCAGGCGCCGGCGCAAAAAATACAATCTCTCTTGCAACAAGGAATGGGCTTCTTGTCTCCGCAGACTTGTCCAAGCAATCCAAGTTATAACAATGGTGTAAATGAATTTCGAAAACCAAGCTTTAAACCTTCAATAGAATATGTGGCTCCAGAATATACTGCGCAATCCCAAGCTGAAATAGATGATTATAATTCAAGATATAATACTACAGTAACATTAGAAAAAAGAAGATGGGCAGAGACAAATACTTGCCCGGGCGGTTTAGTAAATACTACTCCTGGTTCTGTAGCGGCAGATCAAATAATGACTGCAATGAGTTCAAATTATAGACAAAGCGAACTCGCGGCAGCATTAGGTAATAGCCTGTCTGCCATTTTTGACGCTTTGATAAATCACTTTATGGATAAAGGATTAAACGCGCTCTCAAGCACAGTAAGCCCAGCGCCTTCAAACGATAACTGGAGTTATGATGGAAACACTCTTAGCGGCACGACAACATACACATCTCCCGAAATCAGCGCTTTGAGAATTCCGCAAAATGTTACAGCAACTGTTGGTCAAGTAACCAGCACAATGATATCTGGTGGCACAACGCCTTATATGATTACTGAACAAGAACAACCGAACCCCTCAGTGGCAACGGCCCGAATTTCTGTTATCGGCCCTTCCGGTCCAACTCTTTCAGTTACTGGTGTTAAACCAGGTCAAACTCTTCTTGTGGTAAGAGATTCATCAAAGCCCGTACAAATGGTAACCGTTCAGATTGCAATACACGCTATCGGCAGTTTGGCTGTTACTCCGCAAAATATTTCAACTGATCTTAATAACCCAGTTAGCGCAACCATATCGGGCGGTGAAGGACCTTATTATATGCAAATACGCCCCAATGAATCAGTGGCGATGGTAACGTTTCAAGGCGCAAGCTTTGTTGTAAGTGGTATCGGAAGAGGCAATACTTTTATTGTAATTGAAGACTCGTCTTTCCCGATCAAAAAAACTACTACTGTTCAAATCGCAATAAGTGGTCCTGAAGATTTAGTCGTTTCACAAAATGTTACAGCGAATATTGGTCAGATGACCAGCATACCTATAACTGGCGGAACAGGACCTTACATTGTTACAGACCAAATGGATGTCAGAGTGGCAACTGGTCAAATTGTCAATGCTACTCAAAACGCCCCTGCCACTCTTGCAATCACTGGTGTCACGGCAGGTGAAACAGTAATTGTTATAAAGGATTCATCTTCACCGGCTAAAATTACCAGCGTCAACATTGTGGTCAATTAAATATTGTTAGAATAAAAATGAGCAAAAAAAATTAAAAAAATAATTCCATATATCCCTGTCCCGTACTAAATTTTTGATTAAATGTATTAAAAATGAAAATAATTATAAAAGATAAAAATAAAATTAGGGTCATCTCTGCCAGAGACATTAACAAAAAAGAAAGAAAATTATATGAAGAAAAAAATTAAAATTCCAAAATTTAAAAATGAAGATGAAGAGAGAGATTTTTGGCTGAAGTTGGATCTATCCAAACATTTTGAACGATCTGACTTTGAGAGAGTGTTTTTCCCGAATTTAAAGCCGTCCTCTCGGCCCATTTCCTTGCGCCTACCTTTGCATTTATCTGATTCTGAAATGGGGGTTGAATATGGCATAAGGTTTAGTTTAAAGAAATAATGAACAAACAAGTAACAAAAATAATTCCATATTGCTTAATACTCGTTATACTAATCGGATTATTTAGTGGGGTGGTAGAAGTGAATGCGCAGAATTACTGATTTTAAATTAATGAGAGATAAGTAAATAAAAAATATGGATAAAGATTTTGATGCTTGGAATAAAATAAAACAAGAAACCGACAAGAAAATCTTGCCAGAAGATTTTTTCTTTTACGAGAGAGAAATATGGTGGTGTTCTTTGGGAAAAAATATAGGCGTAGAAGTAAATGGCAAAGATGAAGGTTTTGAGAGGCCAGGCATTATTTTGAAGGTTTTTAATAAAGATATGATATGGGTTTTGCCTATTACTTCTAGCGTAAAAAGGTCTAAATTTTATCATAATTTTATTTTTAACAATATTGAACAATCTGTAATGATTACGCAGATAAGAACTATCAGCTCAAAGCGTTTAAAAAGGAAGATTGGAACAATTTCAGATTCAGATTTTGAAAGAATATTAGCGATCTTGATTATTCTGGTAAAAAACGAAACCCCGCCAGTAAAGGCGGGGAATCTCGGAGGCCGAAGCCACTAATACGAATAGTATGGATGATAATCAAAATAAAGTCAAGAAGTCGTGTGGATAAGAAAAAATTGAAGTATAATAAATAAAAATGCGAAAATTTTTACCATATATCCTAATACTACTTATCCTGGCCGGACTTTTTGGTCCGCTAGCGCAGGTGAATGCAATAGTTGTTTAAAATTAATGAAAAATGAACAAATCAAAAATATTGCTTTCATAGATGGTCAAAACCTGTATATGGCTACAACAAAGAGTGATGCGCCTTGGTTGGTTGATCTTGCTCGTTTTCGTGTTTATTTATTAGAAAAATATCATGTTCATGGGGCATATTATCATCTCGGGTATGCGCATGAAGAGTATAAAGATTTATATGAAGAAATACAGAAAGCAGGATTTATTTTAGTATTTAAACAACACAGTTCCGCAATGGTGGGATTAAAAAAGGGCAATGTTGACTCTGATATTATTTTTTCTGTGATGAAACGTTTGTATAAAAAAGAGGGCTTCGGAAAAATTATTTTGGTTTCCGGAGACGGAGATTACAAAATGTTAGTTGATTTTTTGATCGAAGAAAATAAGTTTGAAAAGATGTTGTTTCCAAGCAAGAAAAACAGCTCTTCTTTATATCAAAAACTGGGTTCTGCATATTTTGATTATTTAGACAATAAAGATATAAAAAACAAAATTGAGGTGAAAAAGAAAAGGGCTCCTTAGGCAATTAACCGTTCGGATCCCTTTTCGTCATAGTAATTACATACTAGCAAAAAACAAAACAAATGTCAAGAAATGTCCATGAGTTAAAATTATGATGAAAAACCAGAAACAATGTTAAAATAAAGTTATAAATGAACAGCCAAATTAAAAAAATAATTCCATATTGCTTAATACTCGTTATACTAGTCGGATTATTTAGCCCGATGGCGAAAAAAGTGGATGCATCTTTTGCTAATCCTACAGAACTTTGCGCTTATAATTATGGACAAGGTAATAGTAGGATTGCTACAAATGCACCTTGTATTGACCCTACCGGAGCACAACAAACAACAGCAGTGGCGCCAGTGGTGCCAACACCAGACCTAAACGCAACACCGTTTGAAAAAGAACTAGATGCTTGCAACATTTTATTCGCTAGCACTTGGGGAATGTGTGTAGCAAAAATATTTTACTACACTTATTTTCAACTTCCTTCTATGATACTTTATGTATCAGCGCAGTTTTTTAATGCCATGATAAGTCTTGGAATAGACAGCGCTCTGACGATTGCTTCGGGTTTCATCCCCGCAGCCTGGGCAGTAGTCAGAGATCTTTCAAATATTTTTTTCATTCTTATTCTACTTTATATAGCTATCCAAACAATTCTAGGACTGGGTCACGAAACAAAAAAAATCATAGTTTATGTAATAATCATGGCGTTACTGATAAACTTTTCTATGTTTTTTACAAAGATAGTAATTGATTCTTCCAATATCTTGGCTTTAGTTTTTTATAATAAACTGGATGTTGATAAAGATATAGATACGGGGACAGAAAGGGCGGAAAAGAGACCAAAGGATCCATCAAGACCTGAAAAGGAAAAAGATATATCCGGCGAGATGTGGAGAACTTTTGACGCCACACGATTAATAGGTCCAAATACCATAACCGCATTAAAAACAATAACAATTGAAGGCAAAAAAACAAATGAAGAACTCATGCCCACTAGCTTTGCAATTGGGATGATATTCATCTCTGGATCAATTATGCTTTGGGCAGCTTACGCATTTTTTATCGCCGGACTGATGTTTATAGGAAGATTGATTGAGCTGTGGGTGTTAATCATATTCTCTCCTTTCGCTTTTATGTCGTGGACCATACCAAAATTCGCTGGTATTGAATATCTAGGATGGGATGCTTGGCTTAAGCGCCTGATTTCAACAGCATTTATGGCGCCAATTTTTATGTTCTTTATATATTTGATATTTATGCTATTACCGCACATAGGTAAATTTAATGAAAGTAGTAAGGAATTAACAATATTAAGAATCATCTTGGGTATTTTAATACCATCAATAGTGATCATGGCAATGCTTCTTAAAGCAACTCATTTCGCCAAAAAGGGAGGGGGGCAATTTGGGGAGATGGCGCTCAAAGGCGCAAAGATGGCAGGCGGAGTTGCACTCGGCGCGGCGACGGGCGGAGCGGGATTGGCTTTGAGTGGTACTCTAGGAGCAAAATTTGCCAAGATTGCCAGTGATGATGCACTTAAGGCAAAAGCTGCCAGTGGAGATAGGGGGGCACAGAGGAAGCTTGCTCTGGCAAATTCTTTTGCAGGCAAAAGTTTTGATTTTCGTCAAACAGGAGTAGGAAAATTTATTGGAAAGAAAACTGGTATGGACTTTAACGCAGGAACAGGGGCTTTGGGATTAGGTACTAAAACCCTTGAAGGTGGATATAAAGAACAAACAAAACGGAAAACAGAAGCTGAAGAAGAAAAATTCAAGACGTACAAAACTATAGCTGTATCAGCAGAGCAACAGACCCGTGCTGGACAGTACAAGGAAGACTTGAATGAGGCTAAGAGAAAAAATACAGTTTTTGATGAAAAAACTGAAAGAGAATTTAAGAAGAGTTATGAAAAAGGGGAAGATCTTGACAAATATGGGTTATTTAAAAAAGTGGAATCTGGAAGTGTCTCTGGAACTGCTAAAGAAATTAATTCTGAACGCAGAACGGCTTATGCAAATAGCATGGATACAAAACGCGAACTAGAAGAAGCACGAGGAGCAGTAAAAACATTCTTTAGTGATTGGAAATCAGGAATGAATAATGCAGAAAGAGGTATTGTGTCAAAAACAGCAATAGGAGTTGCGACTCTAGGCATTGCTCCTGTAACGGTAGGATTCTTGAAAGCATTAAAACAAGCACTTAGTCCTCGTGCAACAAATGCTGAAGTAGTTGCAGGCATAAGAAAAGGACCAAATCCAAATAAAGAGTTAGTAGACGAGTTGAAAAAAATGACCAAAAGTGATCATAGCGATAGTGAGAAATTATCAGATATAGCACAAAAAATGACTGGGGAGGGTGGAGGCACAACAAGTTCATCAAGTCCAACACATTAAATATTAAATTAAAAAGTCAATTTAAAAAATAAATAATAAAATTATGGATGAAGATATAATAAAAACAATAAAAGAAAAATTTGATTCTCTACCAGAGAGTATTCAAGAAATGATTTTGTCCACTCATTATCAAGAAACTTTAATAGAAATCGGTAAGCAATATCAGCTAAATGTGGAACAACTGGGTATTTTAGAGAGAGAAACTACCCTTGTAATGATGGGATTAACTCCAACAACAAATTTTGAAGCTGAACTAACTCGTGAACTCCATGTGGATACAGTCAAAGGGTCTCAAGTCGTAAAAGATATAAATGAAAAGATATTTTTGAAAATCCGGGAATTATTAAAGCTGATGAATACCCCAGTAGGTGAAACTCCTTCAGTCGAAGAAACAGAAAATACACAAAAAAACGATACGGAAGTTTTAAATTCCGCTGGCATTGGAATTATTCCTGAAAAGTTGGAACTCGGAACATCGGAAAAACCTGCAGAAAACAGAGAAGATATATTAGAAAAAATAGAAAAACCGGAAGAAACGCACCCGATATTGACGCAAAAATTATCTACTTCTGTCCAAATTCCAACAGTAAAAACAGAACATACACTACAAAATCTTTCCTCAAATGATAAGGAAAACTTGACAACAACAACCAGTAATAAACCTAAAATTGACCCTTATAGAGAAGTGCCGGAGTAGAGAAGGAAAGATTTTTTATTACGAATTATCAATTACGAATTATGAATTTGAAAGACAATATAATACAACAAAAAAGTTACAAGTTTGCAATAAAAATTATTGAATTATATAAGCACCTAGTTGGAGTAAAAAAAGAATTCGTTTTATCTAAACAACTTTTAAGAAGTGGAACGTCAATCGGCGCAAATATAGAGGAGGCATTGGGTGGCCAATCAAAAAAGGATTTCATTTCAAAAATATCTGTGGCCTATAAAGAAGCGCGAGAGACAAAATACTGGCTTTCTTTATTAAGGGAAACAAAATATATGACTCAAGGGGAACTTTCTCCTGCTTTTGATAGTTGTGAAGAAATATTAAGGATAATAGGTAAAATTCAAAAAACATCAAAAGAAAACACAGGAAAATTAAGTGACAATTCATAATTTATGGTTAATGTTCTATAATAAGGTGGTCGTATTGATTATTCGTAATTGTTAATTCGTAATTCGTAATTTATGCAGTTTAAGGTACCACAATTTTTAGACATAGAAGATAAGATTTTTGGCCCTTTCACCTTCAAAGAGTTCGTGTACTTGGCGGGTGGAGCAGGCTTGTGTTTTGTGCTTTACAAATTATTAGGGCTTGTTTTGGGCGCCATACCGATTTTAGCTGTAGCGGGATTAGCGATAGCTCTTGCTCGCTATCGCCCGAACAACAAGCCTTTTATTAATATGATTGAGGCTGGATTCACTTATTTTATGCAGAATAAACTCTATATTTGGAAAAGGCGCGAAAATAAAATTGGTAAAATAAATGACAAGGAACTCGAAGCGCAAGAAGCGGAGAAAAAAAGAAAAAACTTGGAGAATGCGGTTCGATTGGGCGGGAATAAATTGCGAGATTTAGCTTGGAGTTTGGATGTATTGGATTTAAATAAACACCAGAACAATTGACAATTAATAATTACGAATTACGAATGAAAAAATAGAAATTACAAATTAAAAAGTATAAATTGCGAACTAAATTCGTAATTCATAATTAACAATTCGTAATTGATTTTTATGCCACTAAACGCAAAAGCAACTCAAGAGTTTGTGCCAATCAAGGAGGTTCGCGATGGAGTGATCGTACTAAAAGACGGCGAACTGCGAGCAATCGTGCTGGCTAATTCAGTAAATTTATCTTTGAAATCAGAGGATGAACAAAAAGCAACCATACTCCAATTCCAAAGTTTTCTTAATACTTTAGATTTTGCTGTTCAAATATCGGTGCAATCAAGAAAATTGGATATTCGGCCTTATCTTTTACTCTTGGAAGAAAGAGTAAAAGTGCAAAGCGAGCCTTTGCTTAAATTACAAACAAAAGAATATATAGAGTTCATTAGAAATTTTACCGAATCGGTAAGCATAATGACAAAAAGTTTTTTTGTCGTGGTCCCATATACTCACACCATCCTTAAATCAGACTCCGGAATATTTAAGAGATTATTTAAAAGAAGAAGCAGGGAAGAGGTAAAAGTGGCAAAGCAAGAAGACTTTGAAGAAAAAAGGTCTCAATTAGAAGAAAGAGTAAGCGTAATCCAGCAAGGACTTAACCGCTGCGGAATAAAATCAGCTCAATTAAATACTGAAGAAATTGTGGAAGTATTTTATAAAGTTTTCAATCCGGGAGAAGTGGAGGGGAAAATTAAAATAGAGTAAGCTAGGCAAGACCTAACGTGTTAGGTCTTGCCTAGCTCGCAACAAGCTTATGGAATTTTTCAAAAAATTATTTAAGAAAAAAAATAATATACAGAGAGAAAATACCTATTCTCCCAACGAGACGCAGGCCTCCATTCTGGCGGTGTTGCCGGAGCAAATCTATGAGTCGGCCAGTTTGGAACTTCAAGATGTTATCGCGCCATCGGCGCTTAAAATTGAATCAAAATCCATAAATTTGGGCGATAGAATTGCCCGCACATTTTTTATAATGTCCTACCCAAGATATTTGACGGACAATTGGTTTTCTCCAATAATTAATTTGGATAAAGTTTTCGATATTTCAATTTTTATCCACCCGATAGACACATCCTTAATGTTGCGGCAATTTCAAAAAAAGGTCGCCGAAGTGCAAAGCCAGATAAATGTGCGCGAAGCCAGAGGTATGGTGCGCGATCCGATGCTTGATACTTCTTATCAGGACTTGGAAGGGCTCCGCGACAATTTGATACAGGCGCAGGAAAAAATGTTTGATGTCGGTATTTATATAACTATCTACGCCAACAGCGAATTGGAGTTATTCAAGACTGAAAACGAAATAAAATCAATGCTGGAATCAAAATTAATATACATTAAACCGGCGCTTTTTCAACAAGAAGTCGGATTCAAGAGTGTTATACCAACAAATACTGACTTGTTGAATATTCACCAAAAATTAAATTCTGAACCGCTTTCAAGTATTTTCCCGTTCGTCTCTTTTGATTTGACTTCAGATAAGGGTATTCTCTATGGCATCAACAGGCACAATTCAAGCTTAGTAATTTTTGACAGATTTTCTCTTGAAAATTATAACTCGGTAACATTTGCTAAAGCTGGTTCTGGAAAATCATATGCGACAAAATTAGAAATTCTCAGGTCTTTAATGTTCGATACTGATGTGATAGTTATAGATCCGGAACGGGAATATGAATTTTTGGCGGAAGCTACGGGCGGACGATATTTTAATATTTCGCTTTCTTCAGACCATCATATAAATCCTTTTGATTTGCCAATACCGCGCGAAGATGAAACAGCTGAAGATGTTTTGCGATCAAACACCATTAATTTGGTCGGGCTTTTCCGATTGATGTTGGGAGGACTTACTCCTGAAGAGGATTCAATGGTTGATCGAGCGATTTCGGAAACTTATGCCATTAAGGATATCACTCCCGAGTCGGATTTCTCAAAAATTGAACCTCCGCTTCTTTCAGATTTTGAAATGGTGCTAGGGGGAATGGATGGAAGCGATTCTGTCGTGCAACGCCTGGCAAAATACACAAAAGGTTCCTGGGCGACTTTTTTAAACAGGCCAAGCAATGTGGATATCAATAAAAAATTTATCGTTTTTTCTGTTCGTGACATGGAAGATGAATTAAAACCGGTTGCAATGTATATAATTATGCATTACATCTGGAATGCGATACGCAAGAATTTAAAAAAGCGTTTATTGGTTGTTGATGAAGCTTGGTGGATGATGAAATCTGAAGACACCGCTTCTTTTCTTTATTCCATTGCCAAAAGAGGCAGAAAATATTATTTAGGTCTTTCCACTATCACCCAAGATGCGGCTGATTTTATGAATTCTCCTTATGGCGTGCCCATAATCACAAACTCTTCTATTCAACTTCTCTTAAAACAATCACCCACTACCATTGACATTTTGCAGAAAAGTTTCAATCTTACCGATGAAGAAAAATATCTTCTTTTGGAATCTGGCGTTGGGGAAGGCATATTTTTCGCAGGATTAAAACATGTCGCTATAAAAATAATCGCATCTTACACAGAAGACCAGATTATAACTTCTGACCCTTCGCAAATACTGTCAAATAGGAAAGCCAAAGAAGAGCAAGAAAAGGCCGAGATGGGAAATAATTAGATGCTCTAGGCGTTAGGTATTAGCAAATGATATAATCAAAGTTATGAGATTAAAATTTTCGTTGTTATGTTTAATTATAACATTTGCATTATTTGGAATAATTTCTACATTAAAAATATATGCTGCCCCTTCGAGCGGCATATTGGTTAATGTTGTTCCTTCTAATCCAGCTCCGCGCGAAAATACAAATATCACTTTAAAGAGTTATGAGAACAATCTGGATAGTGTTTTGATAATTTGGTCAGTGGACGGCAAAAAGGTTTCGTCTGGAATCGGAAAAAAATCCTTTTCAGTAAATGCTCCCGATGCCGGCTCGGAAACAACTGTTGTGGCTACCATATCTTTGCCGGAAGGCGCGATAGAAACGAAAATAATAGTAAAACCCGTTGTTATGGTATTGCTTTGGCAAGCAAATGATTCCTATGTTCCGCCATTTTATAAAGGCAAGGCTTTGCCAGCACCCGATAGTGAAGTAAAGGTGGTGGCTATGCCTGAAGTAAAAAGTAATATCCTTCCTCAAAATATGACTTACTACTGGAAAAAAGATTATACTAATAATGTGGATGGTTCAGGTTATGGTAAAAATTTTTTTCTCTATACAAATGATTATTTAGAAAATTCAAATAATATATCGGTGACAGCATCAACCATAGATCAAAAATATTCGTTTGATGCAAATATAAACATAGGGATGATAGAGCCAAAAATATTATTTTATAAAAATGACGACAGACTTGGAACAATTTGGCAGAACTCGCTTGTTGATCGGCATAAAATACAGGGAGGGGAAGTGGTGGAGGCAGTGCCTTATTTTATTTCACCAAAAGAAATACAAAATCCAACATTAATATGGAGCTGGTTTATCAACGACAGTTTGATAAATTTAGCAAGTTTTAGAAAAAACTTAATACCACTCTCGGTGGAAACGGGAACACACGGAACATCAAGATTGAGACTTGATATTGAAAATCAAGATAAAATTTTTCAAACAACAAGTAAAGAAATAGATATAGAATTCTAATTTTTTATGAAAAATGTAAATAAAAATTATGCTTTCATAGATGCTCAAAATGTTCATTTGGGGATTTTGGAGTTTGGTTGGAAAATTGATTGGAAGAAATTCAGAATTTGGCTTAGAAATAAATTCGGTATTGAAAAAGCTTTAATATTTATCGGATACAATAAAGGCAATGAAAGTCTTTACGCTTTTTTACAACATTCTGGATTTGTCTGCATTTTCAAACCAACTCTTGCATACAAAGATGGAACAGTGAAAGGCAACTGTGATGCAGAACTGGTTTTGCATTCTGCCGCTATTGAATTTGAAAATTATAATAAAGCTGTTATAGTTTCAGGTGATGGCGATTTTGCTTGCTTAATAGAATTTTTACAAGAAAAAAACAAACTTGAAATGCTTGTCGTACCAAACGAAAATAAATACTCCGCCTTGTTAAAAAGATTCAATACATCGGAGAAAAAATTTATTTTATTTCTAAATAGAGAGAGAACGAAAATAGAATATAGTCCCATAAATGAAAAGGGCGCATAAAGCATAAAGCCATATGCAGCCTTCTCGTGATGATACAATCATTATATACCAGTATGAAAATAAAAGTCAAGCCAAATAAAAAAATAAATATAGAATTCTAGTCCCGTACTAAATTTTTGATTAAGTTATATTAAAATAAAAATGATTAAAAAAGATAAAAATAAATTAAAACTAGAAACTAAAAGTAAAATTTTAGTACTGGGATTAATATTAATTATCTTGGTCGGGTTGTTTAGTCCGATGATGCAAGTGAATGCGGAAGATCTAGGAACTTGTACTTTTGTTCAACAGGGTGGAAGATTTAATGGACAAACATTTACAAGAACAGAAACCAGGGCAACGTGTGAAGGAAGAGTACCTCCGGAAAAATGGACATCGGTAAATGCCCAAGGAACTTCAGTAAACCCAAATGCTCAACAAATTCAAAAAAACTCAAATTATCAGCTCTTAGCTCCGCTCCCTGGAACCGATAGCAGTAATCCAATGAAAGATGTTAATACTGAAAAAGGATTTGGGTCTTATTTGAATTTAATGATAAAAATATTTATCGGGCTGTGCGCAGTTTTATCTGTGGTAATGATCGTCATAGGCGGGTTAGAATATATGACAAGCGAACTTATATCAAGCAAAGAGGCAGGCAAGGAAAAAGTTACAGGCGCATTGCTGGGACTTTTGATAGCCCTTGGCGCTTACGCGCTTCTTTTTACCATAAATCCCGATTTGCTTAAGTCTGATATAAATCCGCCAGATGCAACTGTAACAACACCAACTGCAATCGTTAAGCCTGCAGTCACAACCCCTTCATTACAACCAGTTGTTACACCACTCAAAACAACAGTAACGCCAACAGCTCCACTTGGGACTTGTACTTATATTACTTACAATGGAGGAGAAAACCTAAAGCCTATAACGGTCACAGTCACAGAAACTGAAGCACAGTGTACGGCAGGAAATATAGGAATATGGGAAGTTATTCCATAACAAATTTTATGTCAAAAAGAAATTTTATACTTTTAATAATAATTTTAGGCCTAATAGTAATTGCGGTTTTTGGACTTTTATATTTTCAACAGAAAATAACTGCTCCAAAAGAAGACGAAGGTTCCGGCACTAATTTTATTTCGCAGTTTAATCCATTTGGAGCTAAACCAACACCTCCAGCTGTAACACTTTCAACTGACGCTTCAGAATATCAGTCCGATACCGGGGAAACACAAAAAATAAAACTGGTCAAAGTTTCAAGTATGCCTGTGGCAGGATTTACAGTCTTTACGAAAGAAAGATTAAAAGAAGCGCCAATGGTAGCGTCAGCAGCTCCGTCTGCGGACACAGAAGTGGAAAATGCGGTAAAAAAAACTACTCCAGCTAAAAAATTAATTCAACCGCTAACTGAATTTGCGCTTGCTTTAAGATATGTGGACAAGGCAATTGGAAATATTTATCAAACCTTCGTTGATAAAATAGAAGAACAAAAGTTCTCTAAAACTGTGATTCCTAAAGTGTACGATAGCTATTTTGGCAATCGCGGAGAATCCGTAGTTATGCGATATTTGAAAGAAGATGAAAAAACCATAGAAACTTTTGTCGGCGCTCTTCCAAAAGAATTATTGGGGAAAGATACAACCACAGAAAACGAAATTAAGGGATCTTTTTTGCCCGATAATATTAAAGATATAAGCGTGTCGCCTGACGGTTTAAAAATATTTTATTTGTTTATCAGCGGAAATAATTTAGAAAACAGCATGGTAGGCGCAACCTTAAACTTATTAAATAATAAAAAAGTCCAAGTGTTTGATTCTACTTTTACAGAATGGCTATCATTTTGGCCAACTAAAAATACTATTACTCTTACAACTAAACCTTCTGCGCGCGTTCCCGGATATATGTATAGTATTGATGGGGCTGGTAAAAATTTAATTAAAATATTGGGCGGTATAAATGGATTAACCACGTTAGAAAGTTTGAGTGGAAAATTAATTCTGTATGGCGACAACAATTTATCGCTGTATGTTTATCATACCGACAGCAGAAATTCTGATGTATTGGGAATAAAAACTCTGCCAGAAAAATGCATCTGGGGAAAAATAAGCGATATTATTTATTGCGCCGCGCCAAAATCAATTGAATCGGGAGAATATCCAGATGCTTGGTATCAAGGAGAAGTGTCTTTCAACGATCAATTTTGGAAAATAGATATCAAGACTGGAAATGCAACTTTAATGCTAGACCCGATCAGTATTGAAGGGGGAGAAGAAATTGACGGCATAAAACTTACTTTGGACGAAGGGGAAAATTATCTATTTTTTATAAATAAAAAAGATTCTTTCCTTTGGAAACTGGATTTAAAGTAAAAATTCCGATGCAAAAAATTTACAAAATACCTAAAAAGAAAAAATCCGTTGGGGTGCAAATTCTCAGCAAAGATAAAAATGGGGCGCTTGTGGCAATACTGCAAGTGCGCAGCCAGTGGAATGAGGAGGAAAATTCTCCTGAATCTTATCCCGGAGCGTGCCAAGTTACAGTTCACGGCAAACTTGAAGAAGGAGAAGATTTTATTCAAGCCCTTTTGAGAGAAGTTTCGGAAGAGCTTGGAGCTGAAATTGTCCCCATCATTCGCGAATTATACGAATCTGGACAATTAATAGAACTAATTGACGATGATAGTCCGGAAAAACAAACCGTTACGTTCGGAGCAATTATTAGAGAAGCTGATGCCTCGAGATTAGTCGCTAGAGAAAAAAGTCCTTCGTTTGGGGG
>Ga0209211_10001155_pt1 | contig 51304 bp, 49 predicted proteins | sample RifGroA2_FD_183992 | JGI IMG/M metagenome (GOLD analysis project Ga0209211, IMG submission 183992) | Groundwater microbial communities from Rifle, Colorado, USA - Groundwater A2 (SPAdes) (version 2) | ecosystem: Environmental > Aquatic > Deep subsurface > Groundwater | place: Rifle, Colorado...
AATAGTTGAAAAAATTATTTCCGACCATTTGGGTAAAACGGTTTCTGCCGGAGACAAAATTGACAAACTGCCCATTGACCTTCTTTTTTTCAACGAGGTGATTGCCCCTCCGGCAATTGCGCAATTCCAGAAAGACTTTAGTAGAGTTTTCCAAAAAATGAACAGCGGAGAAAAAGTCTTCGATCCCAAAAGGATATTTTTTATCCCCGACCATACCGTTCCCTCATCATCTGTAGCTGTATCCGAAGGCATTGATTTCATGGAAAAATTTGCCGTCGAAGCGGGAATCAAATGCTATAAAGAGGGCGACGGAATCGAGCATGTTGTCCTTATTGAAGACGGATATATCGTCCCCGGTTCAATCATTTTGGGCACTGACTCCCATACAGACACCAACGGCGCCTTAAATGCCCTGGCTTTGGGAGTAGGCACTTCCGACGCATCTTTTGCCCTGGCCACCGGTCACCTCTATGATTTTAGAGTGCCAGAAACTATCCGGATAAATCTGACCGGAAAATTCTCAAAAGGCGTTAGTGCCAAAGATCTGATCTTAACTTTAATCGGTAAAATGGGGGTTGACGGGGCAGTCAGAAGGATAGTCGAATTCGGAGGGCCGGCTTTGATGAATATGTCCATGGACGAAAGGACGACGGTTGCCAATATGGCTGTCGAGATGGGCGCCAGGACGGCCATTTTTGACCATGACCGAATTTTGGAAAAATATCTTGCCGGCCGGGCTAAATTTCCCTATAAAACATACTCAGCTGATAAAGACTTTCATTACGAAAAAGTCATCACGGTTGAATTGGCCACATTGGAACCGACGATCGCCTTTCCCCACAAACCGGCCAATACCACTTCAATCGGGAAAATCAAAGAGTATATGAAAAAATCGCAAGAATCGACAAGCGCCGACTTTGCCCGGGTGAATAATCTAAAAATTACGGATGCTTTTTTGGGTGCCTGCACCAACGGCCGTTTTGACGATTTTCTGGAAGCGGCTAAAATCATCAAAGGCAGGAAAGTGCATCCGAAAGTGAATTTCGTTGTAATTCCGGCTTCCAGAAAAGTCTATAATAAGCTTTTGGAAAAAGGTCTTCTCAAACTGTTTGCAGATGCCGGTGCCAATATAGAATCTTCCAATTGCGGTCCATGTTTCGGCAAGCACATGGGAGTGGTCGGCCGCGGCGCGCAAATGATTTCTTCCTCAAACCGCAATTATATCGGCCGCATGGGAAGTAAGGAGGCAAAAATATTTTTGGCCTCCCCCGCTTCCGTCACCGCCGCTGCCGTCAGCGGTGAAATTACCGACCCGAGGAAATTTTTATGAAAAAAACCATTGCCGTGTTGCCTGGCGACGGGATCGGACCGGAGGTCGTCAGACAGGCGGTCAAAGTTTTAAAATCTGTAGCTTATAAATTCGGGCATGAATTTATTTTCAGGGAAGGGTTAATCGGGGCCGGAGCAATTCAGAAAACGGGCCGTCCCCTGCCGGAAGAAACACTGAAACTCAGCCGGCAAGCCGATGCTATACTTTTGGGAGCAATTGGCGACCCGAAATATGACAAAGATCCGCAGGCAAAAATCCGACCCGAGCAGGGTCTTCTGAAACTGCGCAAATCTCTCAATCTCTTTGCCAATTTGCGTCCGGTCAAAATTTATCCGCAACTTTTAAATATCTCGCCTCTTAAAAATGAGAGGATAAAAAAGGTGGATATTATGGTGGTCAGGGAACTGACCGGAGGCATTTATTTCGGACAGCACAGGCGCTACGACGGAGGGTATTCGGCTTCGGACTTGAGTGTTTACACTAAAAATGAAATAACAAGAGTGGCTAAAATCGCCTTTAACCACGCCTCTAGAAGAAAAAAAATCCTGCATTCGATAGACAAAGCCAATGTGCTGGCGACTTCCTGTCTCTGGCGCGAGACTGTTTCTGATTTGTCTGAAGATTATCCGGAAGTGGAAGTTGTCCATATGTTTGTTGATACTGCCTCCATGCAGCTTGTCAAAAATCCGCGGCAATTTGACGTCATCCTGACGGAAAACATGTTCGGCGACATTCTGACAGATGAGGCCTCGGTCATTGCCGGCTCGATCGGACTTCTGCCTTCGGCCTCAATCGGGGATAAACACGCTCTCTACGAACCGATACATGGAGCTTTCAATAAAGCCGCCGGCAAGAATATTGCCAACCCGATCGGCACCATTCTTTCGGCTGCCATGATGCTGAAAATGTCATTTCAACTGGATATGGAAGCAAGGGCAATTGAAAGGGCAATTGAAAAAGTTATCGATTGCGGATTCTGCACAAAAGAAATTGCCGGTGAAAATACTGAGGCGGAGAAAATATTGGGGACAAAAGAGATCGGCAATCTCCTCGCTAAACTGATTTGAAGTATTTTTTCAATTTTTCATCAAATGAGGCAAAATCTTTTACGGGCAACTCTTTGGCCAAAACTAAATTGTAACAATCCTCCAAACTTAAAGTTGTTTTTTTATAAATTTTCAAACTGTTAACCAATCTTTCTTTTTCATGAAAGACAATAAAAGTAAGATTAAGAATCTTATTCAGTGTTTTATTCAATTCATCTTTATTTTTTTCATAATATGATTTCAATACCCAATATATTTCAAAAAAAACAATCAATGAGGTAAATAATTCCGTCTTGCCTTTGGCTCCCGAAAGAAACAAATTTTTGGCAATAGAATACTGTTCGGAATTATCTTTTAGAAGAAATCTGAGGAAATAATTCGTATCGACAAATATCATTTACTTTCACTGAAATATTCCCGTTTGGATTTTTCAATAATTTCTTCCATACTCCTGCCTTTCCATTTTTTAGGCATTTTTAAAGATCCGGCCAATTCTTCAACCAGATCTTCGGCCGGTGTAATAACTACTTTGCCTCCTTCTTCCGAAACAATCACTTTTTGTCCGACTTTCAATCCGATCTTCCTGACGATATCAACAGGAAGAGTCAACTGGTTTTTACTGGTAATCGTGGCAATTTGCATAATACAAGGCAATATTATAATAACAAGGAATTAATGTCAATACAAGGAAGTTTAATATTGACTTTGTTATAAAAATATACTTACCATCAGAGGAATATAGATTAAAGCAAAGATTGTTGACAAAAGAACAGCAATCGCTGCTTTTTGGGGCTGTACTTTAAGAATTGTGGCAAAGGAGACAGTGTTGGCTGCTAAAGGAGACAGCGACAACAAAAACATAATCTGGTAGGTATCCCTGTTTAAGAGCCGGAACAGATTGATATCCGCTAAAATCACCAGCAACATCAATAAAGGCCAGAGGAAAAATTTGGCCAAAAAGGCCAATGAGACAAATTTAAAATCGATGCGGAAATCAGTAATTTCTGAAAGTGCCAGCCCGACAATCATCATCCCTAAGACAGTATAAGCACCACGGAATAATAGGACCGTATCAAAATAAATCCGGCTTAAGGGAATTTTCGCCATATTTAATATCAGTCCGAGAAAAAACGCGTAAAGAAGCGGCAATTTAAAAAGTTTATTTAGACTTTCCGTAACCGTATGGTGCCCGCGGGCGGTTATAAAAAAGCCCAAAGTAGATTCATAAAATATACCGCCGAGGATCAAGAGAGCGACGATACCGATGGCTTTTTCCCCAAATACCGCCACAGTCACAGGTAAGCCGAAATAACCGATATTTCCCGTGCCGGCAGTAAAGGCCAAAATATGGCGGGTGTTGTCCGGCCATATTTTTTTGGTCAATTTATAAAAACTTAAACACAATAATGTGGCTATGGAAAAATAAAATACGGGCAGCATAAAAATACCTAAATTTAATTCCGTGGTTAATACGCCATGAAAAATAATGACCGGAGTTACGGTGTAGATCAGGACTGAGGCTAAAGTTTCCTTTTGCGCTTTGAGATACTTACCGCATAGAAAACCCAAAAAAATTATGAAGTAAAGCGGTATTAATTTAATAACCAATGAGAAAAAAATTTCCACCTTTTTTCAATTTAAACTTTGGATAGCCAGGAGGAATATTTGCGTTCGTTGCCGCGTACAATCGAGAAAAAGAGTTTCTGCAGTTTTCCGGTTACCGGTCCCATTTTTCCTGTGCCGATTGTTCTTGAGTCAATTGAAGCTATCCAGGCCAGTTGTGCACCCGTACCTGACAGGAAGGCTTCATCAGCAATATAACTTTCAGTACGGTCTATCATTCTCTCGCTTATTGGAATGCTCAAATCCTGTGCCAACTGGATAATGGATCTTCGGGTAATTCCTTCTAAAATATCAGCAGACCTGGGAGATGTAATCAGCACCCCGTCCCTGACCATGAAAAAATTAGCCGCGGAGCCTTCGGCAATATGACCGTCTTGCGTCATCATCAATGCATCGTCAAAACCCAAGTTTACGGCATCGGCCTTGGCTAATGATGAATTGATATAACCGCCGGTTATTTTTGCCCGGGACGGAATCATATTATCATTGATCCTGGTCCAGCTGGAAATCATTAATTTTAAGCCTTTATGGATAGGCAGATATTCACCTAAAGGAATCATGTAAATGGCAAAATCAAAGGTGAGGCGGGACAAGTCCGGAGACAATTCAAAGTTTGCGGCATAGGCAATCGGCCTGATGTAAAAATCCGTTTTGGCATTATTTTTCTTGGCCAGTTCCAGCGTGACTTCAACCAATTTAGCGTGATTATAGGGAATTTTGGTATTGAGGATTTTTAAACTGTTGAGGAAGCGGCTGTAATGATCCGCTAAGCGGAAAATATGTGAGCTTTTTTTACCGCTTGTCTGATAACCGCGGATGCCTGCGAAAACCGCATTGCCATACTGCAGGGCATTGGTCATGATGGAAACTTTGGCCAATTCCGCCGGAATTATTTTGCCCTGAAAATACGCGAACGGCAAAAAGGAATCGCTCATATTATTATTTCAAAGCATCTAACAACACCCGCCGCAGCAGCCCTCATCATCGGCGTGCCCGTGGGAAGAACTTTTATAGGCAATGCATTCAATCTCGATAATGGCATCTTTGGGCAGCCTGGTCACCTGGACGGTGGCTCTGGCAGGATAAGGCTCTGAAAAAAATTTACCGTAGATGCCGTTTACTACCGGAAAATCTTCCATGTTTGTCAGATAAACAGTAACTTTGAGCACATTTTTTTCTGCGGTACCGGCTGCTTTGAGAACTTCGTTTAAGTTTTTTAAAACCTGGCGGGTTTGTACATTGATGCCGCCTTTGACCATCTCGCCCGTCTTAGGATCATTGCCGATCTGGCCGGAAACAAATACTAAATCTGAGATTTTAACCGCCTGGGAATAGGGCCCGATGGCTTTGGGACTTTTATCCGTAACAACTGCTTTTTTCACGTTTTTTCCTTTCCGTTCCTAAATCTTTGATAAACAAGTTCATTATACCCTTTTTCATAGGCTTCGATAGAGGCGACAATGATATCCGGCGAAGTCCCTTTTTCCACAACCTGGGTGCCGTGCTCGTCCTGCAAAACCATAGTGGCCTCAACTGTTGCATCCGAACCGGTGGTCGGAATCTCAACGGCAAAATCGGTCAGTTTGAATTTGACCGGATCTTTTTTCTGAATGGCGGCGGTGATGGCGCGGATGGCAGCATCAACCGGGCCGACTCCGTCGCTCTTTTCCGTCGTTTTACGCCCTTTTATATCAACCGTCACAGTGGCCAGCGGTTTCTTTTTCTTGAAAGTTTCGACGTGAAAATCAAGCACTTCCAATGTTTTTTTCCGTCTTTCATCGGCTATGACCGTCTCAATAATTGACTGCAAATCCGCCTTGACGATCTGTTTGCCTTTGATATTGATGAATTTGGCGATAACGTTGCGGATGATTTTGAGTGTTTCTTCATCCAGATTCAGGCTGAATTCCTTTTTGATTTTTTGCTTAACTTCCGACAGAGCCGGGACTTTGGTAAAAATCAGCTTTTCCTTTTCACCGACACTGCCTGCTCGCAAACTCAAAAAATCGCTGTCCATCACTCTTTCGACTTCGGATAAAACCGGCTCTATGATCGGCGGTTCGGCAATGACTTTCAAAGTGGTGGCCGGATCTTTGAGCCCGGCCCCGGTGGCCACACAGACAACCGTGTCGTTTTCTTTGATCAGACCTTTTTTAATTAATTTTTTTAAAGCTGCTATAACTGTCGCCGATGAAGGCTCGACATAAAGAGCCTCGAGTCTGGCCAATTCCTGCTGGGCTTTTAAGGTTTCATCATCAGAAACGGCAACGGCCTGCCCTTTTGACTCTTGTAAAGCGGCAAAGACTTTGGGTGCGTCAATCGGATTGCCGACAGCAATTGCCGAACAGACGGTTTGTGGTTTATTTACCGGTTCGAGTTTACTCTTTTTCTCAAAAGAGGTGACAATCGGGTTCGCTCCGTCTGCCTGGACAGCGACCATATGCGGCAGTTTGGGGATAAGTCCGAGGCGGTAATATTCCTTGAAGCCTTTCCAGATATAGGACAGATTAGTGCCCATACCGACCGGGACCAGGACCCAATCAGGCGGGGAAAACCACAATTGCTCACAGACCTCGTATGATAACGACTTCTGTCCTTCACCCCGGAAAGCGTAATCACCGGCCAGATAGAAGCGGTAATGGGCGGCTACCTTCATCGTCAGATTATAAGCATCGGAATAAGTGCCCCTGACCTGGATAACATTAGCTCCATAAGAAATGGCCTGGGCTAGCTTTCCCCGCGGCGTATTTTCCGGCACAAAGACAAAACAGGTGAGTCCTGCCTGGGCGCTGTAGGCAGCCACTGAAGCCGCCATGTTGCCGGTTGAAGCCACACAAACTTTGGCAAAGCCCAACTCCTTGGCTTTGTTGATCTCGACAAAGCTCCCTCTGTCTTTGAAGGCGCCGGTCGGGTTTAAACCCTCGTTTTTGATGTAGAGTTTTTTAAGAGACAGTTTTTTGCCTAAGGATTCCGCCTTGTGGAGCTGTGTCGCTCCCTCATCCAAAGTCACTAAATGTTTTTTTTCTTTTAAAGGATAAAAATCCAGATATTTGATGACTTTGGGCGGGGCGTTTCGAAGCAGATAGGTATTCAAATCAGCCAGCTGGTCATAATCGTAAACGATATCCAAGGGCCCGCCGCAGCTGCAAACGGTCGTATTTTCCTTTTCATCCCAAACTTTTCCGCACAGAAAACAGCTGATATGGTAAAAATGTCCGTTGGTTGTCATTTTTTCTGCCATTTCTCAGGCCTAAGACTCCTGACTTTAGCTCCGGCCCGCCACATTTCACTGTTTTTAATCTCATCGAGTTCCCGCCTTAGATTCTTTTTGTAATCCGGACCGGAATTGGACTTGAGGACCCGTCTGGTCTCTTCTCCCTTTTTGACTTTTTGGTAAAGTTCCTTAAAGACCGGCGCAACAGCTTTGCGGAATTTGCCTTTCCAGTCCAAAGCACCTCTTTGGGCGGTCGTGGAGCAATTGGCAAACATCCAGTCCATGCCGTTTTCACCGATTAAGGGGATTAAAGACTGGGTGGCTTCCTCAACTGTTTCGTTAAAGGCTTCGCTGGGTGTGTGTCCGCGGCGGCGAAGTTCTGCGTACTGCGCTTCCATGAGGCCGGCAATTGCCCCCATCAGAACTCCCCTTTCTCCGGTCAAATCGCTGTAAACTTCCTTTTCAAAGGTTGTCTCAAACAAAAAGCCGGAACCAATCCCTATGCCTAAGGCTTTGACCCTATTAAAAGCTCTACCCGTAGCGTCTTGGAAAACGGCAAAACTGGAATTAATACCTGATCCTGCCAAAAAGTTGCGGCGGACACTGCGGCCGGCGCCTTTGGGAGCGACCAAAATCACATCGATACTTTTCGGCGGCACAACCCCTGTCTGTTTGTGGAAGGTAACGGTAAAACCGTGGGAAAAATAGAGGGCTTTGCCTTTCGTTAAATACTTTTTGACTGTCGGCCAAAGAGCTACCTGGCCGACATCGGATAAAAGATAGGCAATGACTGTCCCTTCTTCGGCTGCCTTTTCAATGGAAAATAAATTTTTACCCGGCTTCCAACCGTCAGCAAGGGCTTTATCCCAGGAAGGTGAGGGCTTCCTCTGCCCAATCACAACATTAAAGCCGCTGTCTCGTAAATTCATGGCCTGGGCCGGACCCTGGACGCCGTAACCGATGACGGCAATGACTTCGTTTTTAAGCACATTCCTGGCTTTTTTAAAAGGGAATTCCTCCCGGGTAACCACTGTTTCCAAAGTATCTCCAAATTTCATTTTTGACATAAAAATCCTCCTCTATCCCGATGACTATCGGGATTGAGCCCGCCATAGAGCGCTCCGTTGAGCCGTGTACGAATAGTACCTGAAGGCGAACGGCAAGCTCAGGCGGGCAACTATTTAAATAACGCTGTCCGGCCTGTGCGGACAAATTCCAGCATGACGAAATCCTTCATGTTTTCATAAAAAGCGTCGATCTTATTTTCATCGCCGGTGACCTCTATTATCAATGAGTTCTTGGCCATATTGATACATCGGCCGCGGAAATGCTCTATAACCCTCAGGATATTACTTTTTTCCCGGACATTTTTAACAGCTACCTTCATTAAAGCCAGTTCCCGCAAAACAAGCATTTCACTCTGTAGGCTTTCGGCTTTAACTACGTTCACCAGTTTTCTGACCTGTTTTACCATATTGGTAATTTGCTCATGGTGACCATAGACGGTAATGGTAAATCTGGATATGCCCGGAGTTTCCGAATGGCCCACGGTGGCCGATTCAATATTGAACTGTTTCCTTCTGAAAAGCCACAAAATGCGGAAAAAAACGCCCGGTTTGTTCTCCGCCCAGATAATGATATTGGATAATTCTCCGCTCATTTTTATTTCAACTCCTCTTTAGAAACAACCATTTCACCGATTCCCGCTCCGGCCGGTATCATGGGAAAAACATTTTCCTCTGCCTGGACGACAAATTCGATCAGAAACGGACCGCGGGTTTTACGGGCAATGCCAATTGCCTCACGGGCTTGCCTTAAATTTTTGGCTTTTAGCGATTTGATGCCGAATCCCTCACACAGTTTCTGGAAATCGGGATTTTTAAGCTGTACTTCTGAATAATTTCCTTTATAAAATAATTCCTGCCACTGGCGGACCATACCTAAATAATTGTTATTTAAAAGGGCAATTTTCACTTCCGTTTTTTCCTGAACGATCGTCGCTAATTCCTGCAAAGTCATCTGTATGCCTCCGTCCCCGATGGTTATCCAGACCTCACGGGCCGGATCGCCCAGTTTAGCTCCCATGCCTGCCGGCAGGGCAAATCCCATTGTGCCTAAGCCCCCTGAAGTAAAATGGCTATTGTATTTCCGGTACTGGTAATAGCGGGCGGCATACATCTGATTCTGGCCCACATCTGCTACAATGGTCGCCTCAAAATCCGTCTGTCTGGCTATTTCATTAATAACCTGGGCAGATTTTAATTTCGGGCTTTCCAGTTCCTTGGTAAAAACTTTATCCTTTTCTTCTTTTTTCCAAACCTCAAACTTTTTAAGCCAGAGGGGATTTTTCTTCTGTTGAAGAAACGGCAGCAATTGCTTTAATACCAATTTGGCATCCCCGACCACACCCAAAGCTGGCATGATATTTTTGCCGATTTCAGACGGGTCAATGTCAATATGAATGATTTTGGCCTGCGGAGCATAAAGAGAAGTTTTACTGGTTACCCTGTCATGGAAGCGCATGCCGACGGCCAGTAAAACATCCGTTTCCAGGGGCGCGCGGTTGGCGGCAACGTTGCCGTGCATGCCCGGCATGCCCATATAAAGAGGGTGATTTTGGGGAATAGTCGAAAGCCCGAGCTGGGTTAAAGTCACCGGAATATCCTGTTTTTCAGCAACAGAAAGGAGGGTTTTGCCGTCTCCTGACAAAAGGACACCGTGTCCGGCCACAATCAACGGCCTTTCGGCATTATTAAGAAGATCGGCAATTTCAGCAAGCTCTTCTTTAGTTGCCGTCAATTTCAATCTGTTTTTAAGATGTTCATTATTTTCCTTATACTGGAACTGCGCATAATTGACCTGGGCGTCTTTAGTGATATCGATCAGGACCGGTCCGGGACGGCCGGAGACAGCCAGAAAAAACGCTTCACTGAAAACAGAAGCAATATCTTCTGTCTTTGTCACCAAATAATTGTGTTTGGTAACAGGTAAAGTAACTCCCAACATATCCGCTTCCTGGAAAGCGTCCGTACCCAAAAGCGACGAGGGTACCTGGCCGGTGATCGCGACTATGGGAATGGAATCAAGCATGGCATCAGCCAAACCGGTCACCAAATTAGTAGCCCCCGGACCGGAAGTGGCGAAACAAACACCGGGTCTGCCGGTTACCCAGGCATAACCTTCGGCCGCATGGGCTGCCCCCTGTTCATGCCGCACCAGAACATGCCTCAATTCAGGATATTTATAGAGAGCGTCATAGATCGGAATGTTAGCCCCGCCCGGATAACCGAAAATTGCAGTGACGCCTGCCCGCAATAAACATTCACAGATGATTTCCGCTCCCTGGACTTTCTGACCCTGTTTTAATCTTGTTTTCATAGTTAACTGGTGATAGCGCCCAATGAGGCGCTTCCCACTAATTTGGCGTATTTGGCCAGGACCCCCCGCCGGTATTTCGGCTGAGGTTTCCGCCATAATGCCTGTCTTTTTCTAATCTCAGCAGCTGTTATTTTTAATTCAACTGTTCCGCGATCAGCATCAATATCCACAGTATCCCCGTCCTTAACCAAAGCAATCAGTCCTCCTTCATAGGCTTCCGGTGAAATATGGCCGACCATGATGCCGTGGGTGCCGCCGGAGAATCGGCCGTCAGTAATAAGGGCTACGTCTTGGCCAAGTCCGGCCCCCATCAAAGCAGAAGAGGGTGAAAGCATTTCGCGCATGCCCGGACCGCCTTTGGGGCCTTCGTAACGGATTACTACCACGTCGCCTTTTTTTATTTTGCCTGCCAAAATCGCCTCGAGAACTGATTCTTCATTTTCAAAGACTCTCGCCGGACCTTTGTGACGGGTGATTCCCGAACCGGCCAGTTTGATGACGGAACCCTCAGGAGCCAGATTGCCGTAAAGAATTCTGACATGGCTGTTTTTTCCGCTTAACGGTTTTTCCAGACTGTAAATGACATCCTGGCCGGCCGGCCTGGTTGGAGCATTCCGTAAATTTTCGGCTACAGTCATGCCGGTAACCGTCAGGCATTCACCATGGAGTAAATCTTTTTCCAAAAGCATCTTCATGACCATGGGAACTCCGCCGATTGTGTGCAAATCCTCCATGACGTATTTGCCGAAAGGTTTAAAATTGCCGATTAAAGGCACTTTTTTGGCGATCTTGGCAAAATCGGCAAGGGTCAGTTTCACGCCGGCTTCATGGGCGATAGCCAGAAGATGCAAAACGGCATTGGTCGAGCCGCCGATAGCCAGTACAAAAGTCACGGCATTCTCAAAAGCCTCCCTGGTCAAAATATCACGTGCTCTTATCCCTTTTTTCAAAAGATAAAACAGTGCTCCCACGCTTTTCCGGCAATCTTTTATCTTTTTTTTTGACAGCCTGTTTTGCCGGTCACCGGCCAGGTTTGAAGATGAATAAGGCAGACTGATACCTAAAACTTCAAGACTTGAAGCCATGGTATTGGCGGTATACATCCCGCCGCATGCCCCAAAGCCGGGACAGGACGCACATTCGACATCATGAAATTCCTTATCCTTCATTTTGCCGGCACTCCGGGCGCCGATGGCTTCAAAAATCGAAACTACGGTCAGATCCCGGCCGTGCAGCTTCCCCGGTAAAATACTGCCGCCATAAAGAACTAAACCGATGGCATTATTTCTGGCCAATCCCATGGCAGCTGCCGGAATGGTCTTGTCGCAGCCGCAAAGAGCAATTAATCCGTCAGCACTGTAGGCTTCATGCGAAGTTTCGATACAATCGGCTATCAGATCCCGGGAGACCAGGGAATACTTCATACCCTCCATGCCCATGGTTTCACCGTCGGTGACAACCGGTGTTCCGAATAAAAACGGTTTACCCCCTTGTTTTTCAATTTCAGAAGTTACCATTTCTCCCAACGCCTGAATATGGGCATTGCAGGGAGTGGCGTTGGTAAACGGACAGGCTACGGTGACAATCGGTTTTTGGAAATCCTCATCGCGGAAATTGACAGCACGCAACATCGCGCGGGCCCCCGCCCTTTTGACCCAATCGCGGCCGCCAACCGTCCCAGTCAGCAGGTGACTTCTCCATTTCAGTTTATTAGTACTCATATAATAAAATAAGCCTCCAATATTGGAGGCTTTAATCGTCTATTTAAAAAGTTCGGCCCGTCTGCCTCCCAATATTTATCCCTGTCCAATGACAGGGACAATAATCGGGAGGATATTGATTTGATTGTGACGCGCCATATTTATTTTATATATACCAGAAAGAATTTTCTTTTTCAAGCTTTTCTGCTTTTACGGACGGTTTTAAGAACCAATGTTTTCCTGCTTTTCAAAGCCAAATATGCCCCTCCGAAACCGGTAAAAGTAACCAGGAAAGTCACCAGCGGCTTGACCGGTAAAAGAATCAAAATCCAATATATAATAAGACCGGCTACCAATGACCAAATTTCCTGTCTCTCTTCACCGAACCGCCCCATTAGAAGCGATCCGATAAGATAAATCACCGGAATCCTGGCCAGGTACAATGAAAAACAGTATAAAAGGGCCAGGAGTAAAGCTAGTGGAATCCCCAGAATAGTCACTGCCAAAACTATAAAAACAAGCGTAAAAATAAAAATGCTTAATAAACCAAACAAAAATGACTTTAATGGCCGGGTTTTAATAAAATCGGATGCCCGCATGGTAAATTTCGGGAAAAACAGCAAAAAAGCGATTCCCATGATCAAGGTGAAGATGAAACTGCCGATGGAAACAGCACCGCCTGCTTTGCCGGCTGCATTCCTGATTTTGGACTCCGCTCCTTCCTCCGTCCGGTTGAAATATACCCTACCTCCTACCCGCGTATCATCAACCGAAGATTTTTCGTTGCTCCAATAAGTCATATTTCCGCTGATATTGGCATTTGGAGTCAGTCTTATGCTGCCGATGGCTGCCTCAACATCTCCTCCCACATTGTTGGCAATGGTCAAATTGCCTCCGGCTACTTTGACGTATTTTCCCACCGGTGAAGTCAAATTTAGATTTCCGAAAGCCGCAGCCAAACCACCGACTATTTCCCCTTCCCCTGTAAAGTCTACATTACCGGCAGCCAATGAAGCATTGCGGCCGATAGTCCCTGATATATTGATATTGCCTCCGGCCAAACGCAGATTCTGGCTAACATCCCCTGAAATATTAATCTGTCCGCCGGCTACCAGAAGATCACCGTTAATCGTCCCGCTAATATAAACCTGTCCTGCGGCGGCATAAACATCGCCGTTGACCGTGCCTTCTATTTCCACTCTTTCCGCCGCGGCAAAAACATCATGGTCGACAATTTCATCACTCTCTATGCGATAAACTTTAATTGAGGAGTCTGAATTCTGTGCCAATACGTGGGTGATCGGAAGGATAAGAAAAAGGAGAAAGAACAGTAAAAGCTTTTTCATAATGACTATTCTATATAATATCAGGCTTTGCAGTCAAATAAAAATTGACTTATAAAGCAGATTCTAATTCTTTCAAAATCTCCGAAAACTCAATCGGACTGACAATTTTAACGCCCTGGACATTTTTTATAACTTGCAGGTCTTTATCACCGGACACTAGGTAGTCTGCTTCTCCTACCACTGCGCATGCCAACAAAAAATCGTCTTTTTTATCCCTCGTCACTTTGGGTATCAGTTCAGTTATTTCGGGTATTACATCAGCAACTTTGGTTAACACTTCCAATAATTCTTGTGCGTCCGCTTTTGATATTCGGCTTGAAAGATACTTTTTTCCGGTGAGTTTTTGATTGAGCTCATTAATGACATTATGGGGCAATAGAAGTTTATATTTGCTCTCAAATCCCGCTTCAATTATGGTCGTGATTATCTTATCTTTATCGCTTTTTAAGAGATAGCTGATAAAAATATTAGTGTCAAATAAAACTCTCATGGGGAATGTAATGAAGCCTATCTTTCAAATTTAATTTTCCCTTCTTTTTCCAAATCCTCCACAAGCTCCCGGCTGAAGCGATTGGCTATATCATCTGCCTCCTGTTCAATCAGTTTTCCTTTAACCCGAACTTGTACCCGGGTACGTACCTGACGAAGTCTTGCCAATGCTTCCTTTTGTCTTGCCCGTTCCCGAGTCTCTTTTAATACTTTTAAATCTTCTATGGAAACAATTGCCACAACCGGCTCTCCGCGGTTTTCTACGATTACTTCGGGATATTTACCACGGGATACTTGACTGACAATTGAACCGAAGTTGTTTTTTACCTGGCTGGCCGGAATAGTTTTTGATGACTGCATTATTTATTTGAACAAAATATTAACTAATATATTAGCTATAATAATGGACAATTAGTATTTAGTCAAGACAAAGCCGGTTAAAAGCTCAAGGGTAAGATGGGAGCCGATAAACCCGGCAACTCCGGTAACTAGTATCTTCATTCTTCTTCGGAAATTCCGGCAGGAGATGTTGATATTTGCAAATTCTCCAAATCCGCAGATTCAGTGGCTTCTGTCGGAGTCGGTTCCGGTTCGGGATATTCCCATTGCTGTCCGAATGACAGATTACGGTAAAGAATCAGACTGTCATCCTCATATTCTTTTACAAAATCTGCATCCTTATCCAAAAACTGGTATTTATGCCAATCCGCATCTTTGGCCAAAATAATGTACTTAACATCGATAGGCGACAGATCCCGGCTCCAGTCAACCCGGTAATCCACGTTCTCCCCCAATAAATTCTTACCGGTATTCTCCATGGCCAGTAAGCCTTCCACATGAAGGGTTTCAGGATTCCGTTCAAAATTCGAAAGGGAAATATTTTCCAGGTTTTGCGCTGATATGACAGGCTTCTTAAAAAAGTAAACGGCCGGATTGGCAGAGACAATATTGTTATTAAAATGCAATTTAAGATAATGGTGCCACGGGAAAAAAAGCGTCAGGAATTGTCCTTTATCGTCCGATATAACTTTATTGACTTTCTGCCAACCCTCGGGGTAAAAGACCGGTTTTAATTGTCTATAGAAACCCCAGAAGAGGGGCAAGCTGTTAAAAATCAGCAAAAGTATTAAAACTGCCGAAAGGGTAAACTGCTTCCAACCTGATATTTTTGGGAATATTGAAGACAAGCCTAAAGGAGCAAAAAAAGCATAAAACAGAAAGATGGCAGACACCAGTTTTTGCGGTTCCCTAAACCCTCTCAGAATAGGTATTTTCTCGTAAAACCAAAGAATGGACTGTGACAGATGGGGGGAGGCAATACCAATGGCCAGGTCCAGGCCTAACAGAAAAAAAAGTGCCAACGCCACCAACAGGGTAGTATTTTTCCTTTTCAAAAGCTCTTTGATGAATCCTAAAATGGACAAGCTTAACAAGCCCAGAGTGACTGCCGGCCATAGGGGAAAAAGTTGCTTCGGCAATAAATAATATTTATAAAGCTCGGGCCAAAAGCCGTAACCGGACAGCAAGTTGAAAAGAACACCCAGTTTCGGGTCGGCTACAGATCGAAAAGCCATTAGTTCCTCCCGGGTAACCAAAGATAATGAGGCGGATAAATCGTTGCCGATAATAAAGCCTGTCAGCCAGTTGGCATTAAGCAAAAGGAAAATAATGAGAAAGCCCAGTATTTTTAAGAGAAAGTCCTTTGGTTTCCCGATTTGCTCCCCTTCTAAAATCAGAAAGGCCAAAAGATAAATCAGGAAAAAAATGGCAGCAATGAAAAAAAAATGCAGGGAAACGGTAGCTAAAAGTGTCCAGAATAAAGCCAGAAAAACAGCCGTCATAAATTTTTTTGACCGTAAAAAGAACTGTAAAAGAACAATCGACCAGGGCAAAAGGGCATAGCCGAACATTAAAAGCCACTGGCCGGCAACCAGCCTCTGATAAACAAAGGGATTAATAATGTAAATCAATCCTGATAAGAGCCTCACGGTTAGGTTATTTGAAGGAATCAGAAAATACATGCCGAATGCAGCCGTAAAGAATGTCAGAATCAACAGGAATTTATGAAGAATAAAAGAGGGGATAAAATTTCCCAGTATAGAAAAAAATGAACCGGAGAGAAAATCGGCCGAGGAGAACATAGGAGCGGGATAGTTCGGCCCCATCGGCAAATCAAGAGCGATGATATAGCCCGGCAAAAGAAGGGGCAGAACGATAAAAGCAACCATTAGGGTAATAAAAAAAATGGCGGTCAAGTGCTGGATTATTTTCATGAATGGTTAGGGATTGACACCGGCGATGATCAGTATATCAAAACCGGCAGGTACGGAAGCCTGGGAACTTTTCATATCAGAGAGCTTGAGAATATCCTGAAAAAGAGTTACAAAATTCTCTTTGTTGTCTTTGACTGCCACTTCCCAATTCGGATAATCGCCTTCGCTGTTGCCTGTTTCTATATTTTTAAAGCCGGCTTCTTTCAGTTTAGCGGCAGTCGTGGCTGCCAGACCTCTAATATCGGTCCCGTTTTGAACCATTATTTTCAGGATGCTTGTCTCATCTGTAATTTTGGCAACCGGAATTACTGTCGGTGTCGGTTCAGCTGTCGGAGTCGGCGTAATGACAGTCGGAGACGGCGCGGGAGTACTCTTTTTGGGCATCTTAAACATTTTGGCTAGTTTTATATCAGGAATTTTAGGCAGCTTGAATTTCAAAAGCCTGATTTGAGGATACAAGAAATATCCGGCAACGATAATTACCGCGGCTATGGAAAAAACGGTAAATAATCTACTATATCTTCCGAAAAATTTCCCTTTTTCTCTTAACGGCCGGACTTCCAATCTTTTTAAGGAAAACGATCCCCTATTGACTAAGCGTGTGCTTTCCCCCTCTGCCCGGGGTAGGGTATCGGGCGGGATCTGTCTGGATCTTATTAACATAATAATTTCCTGGATTGTACCGATAAAAAGAAATAGGAAAGTGTAGTTGCCCAAGCTGTCAGCTAATTCTTTTTTCTGAATTAATGTCGCCAGTAGTGCTGATAAAATCAGGGATAGTGCCACCATAATGGCGATACGGCCGCTAAATTTCCTAATAAGAAATGAGAGAAGAATATAACCTGCCAGGCTGGCAAGGAATCCTCCCAAAAGAGGATACAGAAGGACGGTCGTCACCAGGCTGATAAGGATTGCCGGGGCCACTGACTTTGTTTGCCTGTTTGATGTCTGAAATAAAAATTTCCTGATAAAATTGAGAAAATCTTCTCTGGTCTGTAAGTAAAGCAAGACCCCGCCGGTAAATAACAGGTAAGCATCAATCAACAGGTTTTTCAATAGATTTAATGACCAGTCAAATGATTCAATAAGGAAGAAGCTGAGAAAAACCAAACTGGAAGCGATAAAAAATTTATAGTAAATATTTTTTTCCTTCCCGAGTATGAAATAGGCGGATATAGCTGAAGTCAATGCCAAATCAAATGAGGATAAAAGCAAAACTGAAAGAAATACGGCACAGGCAATCGCCAGGCGGGCAGTCGGAGTAAGTATCATTTTGTCAGCAAATTAAAATCGTCAAAGAAACCGGCACCATTGGGAGCCACTGCAATACCAACTCCACCGGCATCAAACGTATTATCAGTAACGTTGCCCAATTTTGTGAAATCTTTGTTATCCAGGGAAAAATAATAGGTCAGGGAATTATCACGGAGAGTCGCTTTCAGCCAAAACGGCTGGTCTTTGCTGAAAGCAAAATTACTGATCTGACCGTTTATCAAAGCTGAAGTTTTCGGAGAACCTGAAGCAAGATAATATTTCGTGACTGACCATTCATTGCTGTCTAATCCGCCAACGGCAAAATAGTAACCGAAACCTGTTTTATAATCACCCCGGACAAATAAGCCGATGGAACCCGGCCTCATGGCTGTGATCTTTGTACTGAAGGAGAAATCTTTGACGCTGCCGACTTTTTTTAAGGTGGCGACCCCTTTACCGATATTATATGAGTACAGGGTAGTTTTACCATCCTGCGCGGTCGCCAGATTAAGAAAATGCTCATAACCGTCCCACTGCCATTCCTTATCAAAAAGTTCTTCTTTCTCTCCCCTGAGCCAACCGACTTCCAAATTGGCTTTGGTTCCTGGACGGGAAACCAGTTCAAGCTGGACCCTTTCCACTTTATCCCAGGTAAAGGGAATATTTGCGGCAGAAGACGTCGCTTTTTTTGTTTCGTCATTTGATTCTGCAGTATTTGACAGAAAAAAACGGTGTTTTGGGATACTCAAAAAATTCATGCCTTCGGTAAGATTTGTGGCCGGAAACCGATAATAATTATTCAGATCTTTATCAGAAAAGAGGATGTTGAATGATTCCAGATCATCCGGCTCAGTTTTCAGATTGACGGTCAATTTGAAGAGACCTACCGCTGCCAGATTAAGAGGCTTAAAAAGATAAACTTCGGCTTTTTGCCTGTCCCGGTCAATTATGGAAATGACCGATTCATCGCGGGTGGCTCCTTCCTCAAGACTGCCTTCCCCCTGCCAGGTTTCGCTTTTGTCAAACTTGGCGATATTTACCAGGCTGTCAGCAGGAACAGCTCCGTATGAGAGCTTGTACTCCTCATCGGCAAAGAGAATATCGACGACGTTCTTATTGCCGATATCAACAGCTTTCTCTTTTTTTCCAAATGTCGGAAGGGTAAATATCCCCTTTTTAAACATCAGATAACCGCCGAAAAGTACTGTCAGGGCTATAAGAATGAAAGGGGCATACTGTTGTATTAATCTGTCAATTTCGTTTTTGTCCATCTGTGTTAAGTTAAATCGTAATATACGCCTGCTTTTTTTAATTGTCAATCAGAGCGGCTTTTGGACAACCATAAATAAAATACCGATCCGGTCAATGAGATAAATGTGACGATTAAGCCGAAATTAAATAATCTTTGGGGATAAAACTCAATAATCATTTCCATCTCATGCCCGTTCTTAAAATCACCCGGAGACAGTTGCCAGGCATTGGCATAACCGTTGATAAAAAAGTGCTTGTTTTCAGGGACGGCTTTAAGGAACAAAGTTTCGAATATATTTCTGTCAGAAAAAGTCTGGCTGTGACTTTTTTCTATGATTTTATCCTCCAAATACGAAGCAACTGTTTGCTTTGCCTTAAGTTTTGCTTTTATATTTCCGTTATTTACCGGATAGAGTTTCCAGTCCGGATGGAAAGATTCGCTGAAAACCAAAGTTAAAGGATTTGTCGTCTTATTTATTTTCAGGTAATATTTGGTGTTATTGATTTTGCTGAATTCTATAGCAGGTACATCGTTTGGCTTTTCCGTCAAAACCAAGGTAATATCCCCGGCCTTAAAGGAATTTATTGCATTGCCGTCAGATATCACTTTCAAAGAATAACTCTCCGGCCCAAGCTCAATTTGACCGATATTGATCCAGGGAATTTTCCTTTCCTCTGCACTTAGTTCTTTCTCCAAAATTCTTCCGTCTATGTCAACTGAAATTTTTCCGCTGTTAGTAAAGAGTGTTCCGGCTCTGACCGATAGTGCATAGATGCCCTTTTTAGGGATTTTAAAACGGGATTTATCATCCAAAAAAACCTGCTTTATGCCGTCTTTTGCCAGATCGGTTTTTTTATCCCCTACAGTCGATTCAGTTTTTGGGAATTTATCGATTTTATCGCAGCATGGGTTGCCGGGCAGGAGAAAATAAGAGTTAAAATCCGCTTTGGGGGTCTGACTTTGAAATCCGATTTTGGCAAAGTAGTATGCCGGTAACTCTGTATTTGGCAATACAGGCAATACATTTATGAAATCCGCTGTATCGCCGTTTAAAAATGTAAGACTGTCGGGTATATAAAAATGAGGCAAATATAACAGATCAGAAAGAGAATAAATTTTCCATTTATCCAAATCCGCTATCTGCTTTAACTCCGGCTGGCTTTTTAATTTTTCTTCATAAAGCTCAGGACGTTCCGCCTTTACCCAAGGCAGAGAGTAGTTGACATCCTGACGGTGTAAAAAATATTTTATTCCTAAAATTTTGTTTAATTTCTGCCAAATTGGGGTTCCGTCAATAAAGGAATCATAATAGGCATTTAATATTTTCTCCTTGTCCCCCTGATTAGAAGTATCGTTAACGACGACCGATCTGGTTGTCAGTAAGCTGGGAACCGTCTGGAGGCTGAAATAATTCCAATTATAGACATCCCCATGCCAGGCACTGTCCAGCCGTGGTGTAAGCAGTATCCGCTGATTATCTTTCTTTATTGAACTGGGCCAATCCTTAAATTTAAGGACGTAATCGGGGACGGTTTCCATGGTGGATAGAGGCGGATTCCAGTCAAAAAAGCCGGCTGTCAAAAGCGGAAAATGCCATAAGATGATGCCGATTATAACTAATGCAGCTCCTGCCCTGGTAAGAGAGGCGGGATTATATTTTTTCCATAGAGAAATATATTTTGAGTTTTCGGTTAAGCTGCTTAATGAAAAAGCTGCTATTAAAGTGGCTGAAAACCAGTAAGCGCTGCCGAACTTTTGTATGGCTGAACGGAAAATCGGGTAACCGGGTACATAGCTTATCAGAAAAGCATACAGCTTTTTAAACGGCGGATGACTGCCTGCTGAAAAAGTCAGAGAGAGGAAAAAAAGGCAGAAAAATAAGAGCAGCCATTTTTTTTCAAATTTATGTTTGACTAAAAGATAAGAAAGTACTATTAATAGAGGCCATAGAAAACTCAAGGCAACCAGCAGTTTGTTTTCCAGAAAAACATTGATATAGGGGGCTTTAGCGGTAATTTCAAAAAAATCCAGCCCCTGCAGTTTCATCAGATTTAAGATACTGGCATTACGGTGGACCACATCCGCCCAGGAAAGATAAGAAGCCAGGCCACCTGAGGAGACTGCAGCTGAATAATTACGGAAGATAAAATGCAAATAAGGCAATATCCAATATGCTGAAAATAAAACTGTAAAAATAACGGAAGATAAAATCAGGGTTAGCGTTCTTTTAACAAAAATTAGGAAAATATTTTTTCCGAGATTTAAAAGGGCATAAAAAAGAATTATAGCCAAAATCAGGATGATGACCGAACCGAAAATAGGCGGTGAACCTCCGCCGTTGAATAAAAATAAAGTCAGACCGATGGCAATTGAGGTTTTTAAGCTGCGCCTTCTGCCTTCGAAATAATCAATCATCAGCCATAAGATTATCGGCAGAGCAATATAGAGGGAAAATCTTGTCCGCCATAAGACTTTCCAACCCTGCAACTGGTAAAAATTAAACTGGTAAAGTACCGCGGCGATCAGGGCAAAATAGGGTTTGCCTCCCAATTTAGGAATTTTTTTCAGGGCAAAATAGATAGCAAACATCGGCAGAAAAAACCACATTATGGTATAAATTTTCTGAGCCAGAAAGAGGCTGCCGGTGACAGATGTCAAGACTGCTTCCAGGCCATGGTAAAGAATTGAACCGGCCCAATCGGGTCTGGCCATACCGAAACCGCTGCCGGAATCCCAGGTAAAAAAGCGGTTGATGATCTGTGCTTGGGGATTAAGAAAATAACCGGTATCATTGCTGATTATCAGTTTTTTGCTCGTCAAACCGCCGTACCAGACAAGCGGCAGGAGGCTGATCAGCAAAATAAATAAATAATCTTTGTATTTTTTAAAAAAGACGAGCATTTTTAATTCATATTTTTCTGATAATTTTGGCCGGAACACCGGCTGCCAAACAACCGGGAGGCACACTCCTGGTTACCACTGCTCCGGCTCCGATAACACTGTTTCTGCCGATGGTTACACCTTTTAAGATGATGGCTTTTGTGCCAATCCAGACATTCCTGCCTATTTCCACATTTTCCCTGACGTAACCGCGCTGCAGCAGGGGCTTGCGGCCTCTTTCTATTTTATGATCATAGTCGGTTATATAAACGAAAGGAGCAATCAAAGTATGATCACCGATGGTTATTCGGCTATGAGAATCAATAATCGTGTTCTCGTATATCCTGACGTTTTGACCGATTTTTATATTGCCGCCGAATCCGGCCAACAATTTTACCCGTCTGCCCAGTTCACTGTTTCTTCCGACAAAAATCGAATTTTTCCGGCTCTGAGAGAAACTGTTTTCCCCACCAAGGCTGACAGTCGGATCTAATTGGTAGCCCCTGATGCGTAATACCAGAACACCGAGTTTCGACAAGAACATACCCCAAACCAGGAAACTAGCCTGGAAAAAAAATTCGAAGATGCCTTTCCTCCTGATAATCGGCAAAATTTTTTCCATCATCAGTAAAGGGTATCAATGCCTGCTTTCATCCTGACCAGAATTGCTTTGACAGCCAGTATACTGAGCAGTATTGAGTAAAACGGCAGTAAAATATGGTTTATTTTCAAGAGGGATCCGGCTGTCAAAAACCAGATGGCTCCCGGGATGCATAGAACATTCCAAAGAATATGCCAGATTTTAAACAGCTTATTTTGGGCCGGTTTTGCCACCGGATGAAGATGGCGCAACCTGAAAGTTACTTCTGTAACTTCTTTCAGGACTTTAACTTTATAAGCATGGCCTGTAGCCAATACCTGGAATCTGAGGGCGGAGGCCAGATCAATTACGATGACTGACAGCCCGGCAATAAAGCTTAAAAAGAGGATGATCCTTCTTAAAGAAAAGGTCATATCCCAAAAATCAACGGTCACCGACAGATAATTGACGGCATCAAGACCGTAGCTGAAAAAGATGATCGGGTGCACCAGATTGTGGGTCATTACATCAAGATAAAGGCCTTCTTTGGAGGAAGTCCTGGTGAAACGGGCAATTTCCCCGTCCACATGATCCAAAACATACCAGAATTGAATGAAAAAAAGACCGATCAGCGTGTAACTTACTTTACTTAATGAGATCAAAAAACAGCCTAAAAGGGCGGAAACAACCGACAACCAGGTGGCGGCATTGGCGGAAATACCCAGCTTGAGAAAGACATAGGTAACGAAAGGCGAAACTTTCCGGTAAAAAATACGGGAATAGAAATTGTCATTTTTGCCTTTATGCAGAGCTCGGATATCAGCCAGTTTCATAATTCTAGATCTTACTGCCTGTAACAACGGTAAATTTCATGTCAATAAAGCAGTCATTTCCTTTTATTTCCATATTATATGCTTTTTTTCCCTCTTTGCTCAGGTTAAGATGCATGGAAAATATTTTTTCCTTTATCTCCTTCTTAAGGTTACCGGAATTATTAAGCCAATTCTTGATGCTGCATCTTTTCAAATAGAAATTTCGGCTTTCTTTAAGAATCAGACCGCCGGATTTTATAATTTTTTCCAGATCTTCCGGAAAAAAAGTCTTCCGTTTTTCCTTCAGGGCAAAAACATCGCGGTAAAAAGTTTCAAGAATTCTATCCGGCGGGACTCCTTCGGACAGGCAGAAAAGGCCGCCGGGTTTGAGGACTCTTCTGATTTCCCCCATGGCTCTGTTTATTCCCCACAGCAGGTGGTGGAAGACCATCCTGGCGGTTATCCTGTCAAAACTATCATCGGCAAACGGTAGATTACGGACGTCGGCCCGCATGAAACTGATGTTTTTTCGGCTGTTTTTTTTGACAGCCTGACGGAGCATATCAGGTGACAAATCAACCCCGGTGACCTGTTTTGCCAGAGAGTCAATGGCAAAAACAACCGTCCCGGTACCGGTACCCAGATCAAGTACTTTTTCCTTACCGCTTAGCTGGCAGGCATCAATAAAAAACTGCAGATATTCCTGCCTATTCTGCCAATGCAGTTTATCATAAGCTTTGGCCCGTTTCTGCCAAAAATCATCGTGGAAAATCATTTCTAAATTTACAACTATATTAACTGAATTCTTTAACGGCAAATAGGTCAAAAGAGAGATGTGGGGAATAATACAGGAGATATTCGCTTACAAAAGAACAGAAACCCCAAAAAAACCAGGGTTTCCATTTAATCTCTGCATGTTCTCCCCGCAATTTCTGCCAGCCTCTTATACCGTAAATCCGGTAACCTAATCTTTTAAAATCATCTTTGGTCCAACCGGACTGGTGCACCTGGTAGGGATTACCGTCCAATTCATCCTGTTTATAATAACCGTTGGGAGTCAATATTACCACATTTTTAGTGGCAATATTTTCCATATCAGAGATAAGTTTCAGGGCTTCCTTTTTTTTCAGATGCTCGATAACATCCAGGGCTATTACCGAATCAAAACTCTTTGGTTTGTAATAACGGCTGAGTTTTCGTATATCGCCAATTTTGTAAGTTGAGTGGATGTGCTGTTTTTTGCTGTCAGTTATACTTTTCCGGTAAAGATCAATACCTTCACTCCTGCCCTTAAATTTCACTTTTTTTAGAGGCGAACTTCTGCCGCAGCCGACATCCAGGACACTGCCGCTTTTCTTCAGCTGTTTTGCCAACAAGCGGTAATAATATGAGTCGCCGATTTCTACCAGTTCCTGTTTCAGTTTCAAAAAACTGTTCATAACCAGCTGTTTTTATTGATTTTCATCATTTCGGCAAATGCCCGGTCAAAACTGTTTTCCCATAAACATCCGCGGGCAAAGTCAATTGAGGCTTTCCTTAATTTAGAATAGAGCCTATTGTCAGCAAAAATTTGTATAACCGCTGCGGCAATATTTTCCGCTTTATCCTTAACCAATATGGCGGCTCCCCTGCCGGCTGCTATACGGCCTAATGGAGGTACATGAGTTGTCACAATAGGTAGTCCTGCCCCCGCATAGGCTCTGATTTTATTGGCATCAGCATATAATCTGGGTGATCCTGGTATGTCGGGATAAGGAATAACACTGACTTTAATTTTTCTGAGAATAGCTGAAACTTCACTATTATCCTCGATAAATCCGTAAAATTTGACTTTTTTTGACAGTTTCAATTCGGCTGTTTTCTTTTTTAACCGTCTGATTTCTATATCCGGACCTCCGATTACATGAAAAATAGCCTGGGGATATTTTTTTAAAATAAGCGGCATGGCTTCCAACACCAAGTCAACTCCGTTTATTTCACCTAAAGTACCAAAATAAACTAATGAAAAAGGAAGAATTTTCCCGGCCGGCAGAATACCAAGCTGATCCGGAAATAAACCGTTTGGGACATGGATGACTTGAGTACTCTTTTCTTTATTTAATCCTGCTTTGATTCTGGCAGGTTGCATAGCCCGGGAAACATCCCAGATGAAATCGGCATGGACAGCGCAAAATCTGTCCAAAGACAGGTAAAGACGGTTAAACCATTTTTTACGGTAGCGGTCCGGAGCGTAATCGGAAATATAATAAATGACATTTCTAATTAAACCAAGCTTTTTCATCAAAAGCCCGGCCAGTGCGTTGACACTTTCAAGTCCGATAAAATAATCGTAACTGCTCCGGTCACGAAGACACCAGTCAACAACGGAAAAAAAGTCACGGATTTTAAAAATGATATGGGTATCCACCGTGTTTTTAAACTTTAAGAGCGGATACAGAAGATATAGACCCGGACCTGAGGATACAGTTTGCGGTTTTTGATCTTTGCGGTAAATTTCTATTTTGGGCATGACTGTTTCGCTGCCCGGCATAACCTGATCGATCATTACCAGTTTTTTGACTCTTGTTTTAAAGAAATCACGCAGCGGTTCGAAGCTGCCGTTGGTCGGCAGACGCCTGCCGTTTATCCAGGGTGAGAATGTGGCTACGAGTATCTTTTTATCATGAAAAAATGATTTATTCAAGCTGACCTTTTCCCTTTAATTCTCTGGCATCTTTTATCATATTAATAACACCTGCCTTTAAACTGATCTGCGGCAGCCAGCCGGGCAGCTTTCCCTGACTGGTTGCCGGCGGGCTTTCTCCTTTTTTCTTTCCGGGAATTATTTTTGCCTTAGTCTCCTTGGCGATCATTTCAGCAATCCTTCGGACAGTAACTTTCTCATAACTTGAAGCATCGTAAAGCTGATTATCCAGCTCTTGGTCGAAAACCAGCGTAAAAGCCCTGCTCAAATCAGCCAGATGGGTAAACTGGCGCCACTCACTTCCGTCAGTCATCATCTCTATACTGCCTTTACTGACTGCTTGAAAAACAAAATCTGAGATGACATGGCTTTTTATATCAAGTTTCTCCAAAATGCCGTAAGCATTCCAGATTCGGATTGACACTCCGCCCAGCTGAGCTGTCCATAATTCACCGAGCCTTTTGACTGTTCCGTATACGGTCGCTTCCTCGGAGAGCTGGCTCGAGGCGAACATGAATTTTTTGTGATATTTTTCAAGCTGCAGCATCACGTTTTCCAAAAGTCTTAGATTCCATTTCAACTGTGGCAATTGGGTTTTTGCTTGGTAAAGATATTTTGAACCGCCGACGTCCCAGGCTAAAAAATAAACCCGGTCAATTTGGTAAAAATCGAACCGGAAATGTCTGGCGTCTTCTTTGGGATTTCTTTTTATGTCAAAAGGGGTAACCTCTTGCCCCAGTTTTTTAAGATAACGGCAAAAATACCGGCCGATAAAACCTTGCGAGCCGATCACTAAATTTCTGATCATTTCTTTTTGGTAAGCTGATCTTTTATCCAACGGTAAGTGAAAGCTAAACCGTCTTTAAGTTTCATTTTCGGTTCCCAACCAAGCTTTTGACGAAGCAATCGGTTATCGGAATTTCTGCCTCTGACGCCTAAGGGACCTTTTATATGTCTGATTTTAAGTTTTTTATCTGACAGATCTATGACCGTTCTGGCCAATTGATTGATGGAGACCATTTCCTCAGAACCGATGTTAACCGGTCCGAAGAAACCCTTTGCATCCATCAGTTTCCTCACTCCGTCCAAACATTCATCAATATAGAGAAAGGAACGTGTCTGTTTGCCGTCTCCCCAGATTTCTATCTCTGCCCCCTCTCGGGCTTGGGCGACTTTCCGGCAGACAGCTGCCGGTGCTTTTTCCCGGCCGCCTTCAAAAGTGCCTTCGGGGCCGAAAATGTTATGAAATCTGGCAATTCTAGCATCAAGTTTGTAATTTCGTCTGAATGACAGAAACAGCCTTTCGCTGAAGATTTTTTCCCAACCGTATTCACTGTCAGGATTGGCCGGATAGGCGGAATCCTCGCTGCAGTTGGGACTGTCCGGATTTATTTGATTATATAAAGGATAGATGCAGGCAGAGGAGGAATAAAAGATTTTTCCTATTTTGGCTGAGACTGCGTTATGCAAGATATTCAAATTTATAAGCGCCGAATTATGCATGACATTGGCATCATTATCCCCGCTAAAAATATAGCCGGCCCCGCCCATATCGGCAGCCAATTGGTAAACTTCATCAAACGGCATATCGAGAACTTTCCGGCAAAAGTCAGGTTTCCGCAAATCGCCCTGCATAAATTCATCAGCTTTTGTTTCTGAAAATTGGGGAAATTTTAAGTCTGCTCCCCTGACCCAAAAGCCGTCTTTCTTCAGCCTCTGAACCAAATGTGCTCCGATAAAACCGCCGGCTCCTAATACTAAGGCTCTAGCTTTTTCTTTTTTTGGCAATTTCGGCATAAAAAGATGGACTTAGAATACAATATCCGAACGGAAATTTGCAATCATGTTATTTGATTTTTTCAAAAAATTCAGAAAATATACGGCAGACATAATCAATCATTTCCGAAGTTAAACCGGGATAAACCCCTATCCAAAAAGAACTAAGCATAACTGCATCGGCATTCTCAAGTTTGCCTATTTTCCGGTAGTTTATCACTTCATAGGCCGGATGATTTAAAAGATTTCCCGAAAATATACTGCGGGTAATAATTTTATGAGACTCCAGAAAACCAACCAGATCCTCCCTTTTAAACTGCGCATTTTCTTTAACGGTCATCGGCAAGCCGAAATATGATACTTCCTCCCGTTTATTTGTTTTTGGCAGAATCAGATATTTCCGGAATTTGGAAAGATACTTAAATAATTTGAAATAATTCTGCTGTCTTTTCTTTATAAAAAGCGGCAGTTTTTTCAGCTGGGCCAACCCGATAGCCGCCTGCATATCCGTCAATTTCAAATTAAAACCCCTCTGGCTGTAACTGTACTTATGATCATAGCCTACGGGTAACCTGCCCAATTTCCAGCTAAATCTTTTGCCGCAGGTATTGTCCTGACCCGTATCGCACCAGCAATCCCTGCCCCAATCCCGAAACTGTCTGATGGAACGGTGGATTAAAGGATTATCGGTGACAACCGCTCCGCCTTCACCCATTGTAATTTGGTGAGCCGGATAGAAAGAGAATGTTGCGATATCTGAGTAGGTACCTGTCAATTTACCGTCGTATTTTGACCCTAGCGCATCACAACAGTCTTCAATCAGCCAAAGATTGTTTTTTTTAGCAATTTTAGCAATTTTATCCATTTCATTGGGTTTACCTAAAGTGTGAGCCAGCATGATAACTTTGGTTTTTTGGGAAATAGCCCGTTCTATGTCGGATGGATTCGGGTTTAGAGTGTCAAGATCCACATCGAGAAAGACCGGTTTCAAACCGTAGAGAATACCCGGATTGACAGTGGTCGGAAAAGCAACCGAAGAAGTAATAAACTCGTCACCGGCTTGAAGCCGTCTGTCCCGAAAAATGGCAGAAGTCAAACAAGCCAGGGCTAAGAGATTGGCTGAAGAGCCTGAATTTACCAGGGAAACATACCGGCGGCTAAGATATTGAGAAAAAGCCTTTTCAAACATTTTGGCAAACCGGCCTTCCGTCCACCAGCCGTCCAGAACCGCTTCTGTAGCATAAAACAACTCTTCCTCATCAAAGACTTTACCGGAGACAGGCACACTACTTTGTCCCGGGATAAATTTAGGATGAATATTAAATTTTTCCTGGTAATATTTTCTGATGCCGTTTTTCAGCCTTTGATCCATAAAATTTAATACTTTCTTATTTGTCCGTAAGGAGTAAATTGCGGTCCAGCTTTCTTTTGTTTTCTTTATACCAGGCAAAAAGTTCTGATATCGCTTGCGGATGAGAGGTAAAGGAAATATGCCCGATTTCATCCATAATTCTGCCGTTATCTCCGCTGTATTCTTTTTTCAGACCTTTTAGGGCAATTTTAACATTTAATTTTTTTCCGGTTACTGAGAGAATAATCCCGGCCAGTGTTTTAAGATCTATTGTCTCACCGCGGCAGATATTGTAGTGACGGTACTTTAGTTTTTCCTGTTTTAACATTAACTTAATTATTCTGACGAGATCACCAATATAGAGATAGTCAAAAATAACATTCTGTTTGATGGTTATATCCAGATTAAAAATGGTTTTACAGATGGCATTGGAAATAAATCTGATCTGCCAATCCTCATATTTGCCGAAAACTCCGAATAACCTTAAACAGACAACATTATCTAATTTGCCGATACAGGTTGACATTATATATTTGGAAAAACCGTAATCATCTGCCGGAATGTGTTTTCCAAAATATTCTTCCTTCATCCTAGGTTTATAGTATCGGCGGTCGTATTCCGCCCCAGAACCGAAATAGAGCATCCGGCCGTAATAATCTTTGAATTTCAAAAGATTAAAAAACATTCTTAAATTATTTTCCAGTACTTTATTGAGATCTTTCTCGGAATTTCTGGTGGCGCTATGGGTAGCGCAATGGAGAATCTGGTCAAAGCTGTTATTTTTAAGATAAGAGAGGACTTCCCCTTCATCCAGTAAATTCAATTCTTGGGAATCAGGAGCAAAAACGGCATAATCATTTGCCAGCTGTTCTTTCAGGTTTCGGCCGATGAATCCCTTACTGCCGGTTATTAAAATCTTTTTTTTCATTTTGATCAGTGAGTATTCCGGCCGTCCATTTTGGCAACATCGGCTGTTCCGGATCAATCATCAGCTCAACAACAACCGGACCCGGATGATTCATGATTTTTTTAATTTTAACTAGATCTTTCTCTTCCGATATTTTTTCATAGGGAAATCCCCAGGCTTTAATCAGTTTGCTATAATCTGGCAGACTGACTCCTGTAGAGGGATCTGCAGCAAAAATCTTGCCGAAATAAGCTAGATGTGTATTTCTTATGGAAAGGTAACCGTTATTATTGAAAATAAACAGTTTTAGCGGTAAGCGGTGATGTTTGACTACCTGCAATTGCGAAAGATTAAGCATCAAAGAACCATCCCCTTCCATACAGACAGTGGTTTTTTTCCCGGAAGCTATGCAGGCTCCAATAGCTAAAGGCAAGCCCGATCCCATCTGGCCCAATCCGGCATTGGTCAATAATCTCTGGTTATTTTTTATTCTGGCAGATTGATTTGTCACCAGGCTGGCCATAGCGTCGGCGGTGGCGATGTTTATCCCATCAAGATGCTTATTTAATTCTTCAAAAAAAAGATAGGGATTGACGTATTTCTTACCGGTAGAAAAATCATGCAAATTAATTTCTTTCTTCGAAACCTGCCACTTAGGCAAAAGCAGCTTTTGCTTCAGAAGCCCCTCAAGAAAATAGCGGGCATCACAGACAACAGGTAAATCTACCCGTAAAGTTTTTTTATTTATCTCATTTTTGTCGATATCGACCATGATAATATAGGCATTCCTGGCAAAATCCTGATATTCATATGAAGTTTGAGTCAGCTGCATTCTCTCGCCGATGATCAATAACACATCACAATTATCAACGGCATAATTAGCTCTTTCATTTCCCCACATGCCCTGTCTACCCAAATAATAGGGGTTATCAGATTCGACCAGATCCGATGCGGTAAAAATGGGGGTAACCGTATTTATTTTAAACATATCGATTACTTTTAAAAGTGATTCCCTGCCGGATGCCAGTCTGATACCGTTGCCGGCCATCAGTAACGGTTTTCTGGCTGAAGTCAATTTATCCGTTATTAATTTCCAGGGTATTTTATAGCCGGTTTTATTCCCGTTAGTTTGAAAACCGTGAAGTTTTTCTGTGTTTATTTCTTTTGTCTGGATATCAAGAGGAATATCCAGCCAGACAGGTCCGGGACGGCCGTTCGTGGCAAGATAGATTGCCTTTTCAAGGTGAAATCTGATATCCTCCGGATTTAAAATCATTTCGGCATACTTGGTTATCGGCCTGACCATATCGATGATATTCAATTCCTGGAAGCCTAGACTTCTCAGGAGCGGTTTTCCGTTTTTCCTCGGAAGCAGATTGTCGGTTTTAACTTGGCCGCTTATCACCAACATTGGAATGCTGTCGAGCCAGGCTCCCGCAACTCCGGTTATCGCATTGGTACCTCCGGGACCGCTGGTAACCACGACAACGCCGGGAGATCCCTTAATCCTGGCATAACCTTCTGCGGCTGTGGCGGCTGCCTGTTCATGATGGCAGCAATAAACTGCTAAACTGCTTTTTCTCAAAGAGTCTACCACGTGCATAATGCCGCCGCCGGACAACAGGAAAACAGAATCGGTAATTTTTTTCAGATAACTGACCAGGTAATCGCTTAATTTCATGATTGAAATATACTATATTTCCATTAAATCCTGGAATTTTATTATTTTCCAAATGCCGTAACTTAAGAGGGTTTTTTGAATTTCTTCAACGGAACTGGTGGCCAGAATAACCGCCGCATCGGGAGAAAATTGCCTTAAAATACCGTGTTCCACTACTTTTATCCCATGAACTTGACCGGGAAAGACAGATAAATATGTATCAATAAGATAATCAATCCTGTCGGTTTTCAATTTTCCGTATCTTACTAATGCATCAAAAATCCTGCCGGCCCCCCAGATAACTATCTTCTGGCGTCGCTGAAGTTCATTTAATTTATGGCCGATTTCCGGTAATTTCTTAATATTAGATCGGAAACGCTTTTTATAATCTGCGATCAGTTTCCGTGTCTGATTTATCAACTTGACGCTTGTTTTGAATGAAGGTTGTGCAGAAGAATTTACGGCCTTTTTCTTTAAAATTAAAGTAATATTAAAATTATCTTTCTCAATAGTTTTTAAAATTTCAAAACCCAGGAAATCCAAAAAACCTGTCAATATCCGGCGCGTAAAATGAAAGGTATGTTTATCGATAAAAAATTCTTCTACTATAAATTTATTGCTGGTATATTCGAGATCGGGTACTTCCAGAAGACAAAAACCTGACGGGGATAGACAATCATAGATTTTTTCCAGCATCTGCCGGGCTGAATGGGCGTGTTCCAGGGTATGCAGGCAATAGATGAAATCGAAATGTACAGCCGGTAAAGCGATGTCTTCGAATCTGTCTGTTATCAACAGTACATTGGAAATGTTTTTATATCCTCCCACCAGGGTTTTATCCGGTTCGACCGCAGTTATCTCTGAAGAAGTATTTTTCTCCCTTATCCATTTAACGAAATCCCCGCGGTTTGAGCCGATGTCAAGAATGCGTTTTAGACCTGTAAAATCAATCTCGTTATCCATTTCATTCCGGATCTTTTTAAAACGCAAACTCTTGCCCTGCCTGATATTCCCCCAACCGGCATCACTGGAGGTGCTGACTGTTCTATTTTTAATTATTTTTTGTTTACTGATACTCTGGGCTAATCCGCAATTTAGACATAAACAGACCGAAACTCCCAGATTGGAAGTGGGAACTTTATAAATCGCAGTCAATTTCTGCCGGCGGCAAAAGTCACAAACAGGCTTATTCTCTTTATCAATATCTGACTTCATATTCTTTTCCTTTATATCCGTATTCTTTCATTGTTTTAGCGCAGATATCTTTGAACATTTTTGATTCAATAGGAGTCATTTTAAAATCAACCGGCATGATGACATTTTGTGGAGTTTGGGTATACCTATAAAGCTGTTCCTGGTAGTCGACTTCAACAAAATCAAGAAATTTCTTAAAAGTCTGCCGATTTCTGACTAAATCTTCCAGTTTTACAATCAGTTTCCGATTGTCCGGAATTGTTTTCAGAGATTCTTTTATGACTCTTAGAATTTCTACCCAATGGTAACAGATTCTTTGAAATTGATTATAATCTTTAAAATCTCTGTCATAAGGCTGACCTTGACGGGGAATATTCCACCAGTATTTTTTTTCGGGGGGAGGCTCAGGCAGTTTATTATCAACAAGCCAATTTTGCAGAATTTGAACTGACTTATCATCATACATCTCAAACGGGAGCTTATGATAAAAAGAGCTGGCCACTTTTCTGCCGTCCCTGATGATATGGACAAATTTACTTTCAGGAAACAGCATGGATAACGGTTCGATCAACCAAGATAACTTATTGGAGCAGTCAATCCAGTATTTGGCAGGACTATAGTAAACCGCCGAAGCATAACTGTTCTTTAGTACGGCTAAGATAGCTTTCCTGCTTATTAAACCCATATAATATTTAGCCGCCAGTGGCTGAATTGTGCTAATAAAATATTCATGATGGATCTCAATCCCGTTTAAACCGGAGAGAAGCTTATAAATCATTCTGGTGCCTGAACGGCCAGATCCGACAACAAAGACGGGAATAGTATTTTGGGACATATTATTTTCTGACAGATATATACCGGTTTTTTTTCAGATATTTAATAATTATTTGACTATTTTCCAGTGGATTTGATTTTACCGTATCGATGACTATTTCGGAATTTTCGGGAAATTCATAAGGGTCATCAACTCCGGTCAGACCCTTGAGAAGCCCCAATTTTGCTTTCCGGTATAAACCTTTTATATCCCGCTTCCGACAGACGGATACGGGTGTCGAGACATAAACCTGAATATACTTTCCGCTTTTATTAATAAGTGTCCTGTTTACCTGACGTGCTTCCTGGTAAGGGGCGACTGCCGAACAGATGGCAATACCGCCCATTTTCGTTATCATATTGGCTACAAATCCCAGTCTTTTTATATTCTCATTTCGGTCCTCTTTGGAAAATCCCAGGCCTTTTGAGAGATTTTGCCTGATGACATCACCGTCTAACAAGACAACTTTCTTATCCTGTAATTCCAACAACTTATAATACAAGATTCTGGCAATAGTTGACTTACCGGCACACGGCAATCCCGTGAAAAAAATTGTCAGCCCGTCTCTCTTGTCCTTTTCAAGACCTTTTCTAATTTCTTCGATTATCTCCCGATAGCTGAACCAATCAGGAATTTCTTCGTTATTGGCGATTTTACGGCGGATTTCGGACCCTGATATCCTTCTGACGGTTTTATTTTGAGAAACCTGTCCGATCGGAATAAACTTCCTGTCTTCCTCGACGTATACTAATTCCTCAAAAGGAACCATTTTTATACCGATTTCTTTTTCATACTGTTTTACCAAATTCTGGGCCTCGTAGGAACCGTAAAAACTTTCACCGTTAATTTTGCTGGGGCCGGCATGATCGCGTCCGACTATAAAATGCGTGCATCCGTAATTTTTCCTGATAATGGCATGCCACAGGGCTTCGCGCGGACCGGCCATCCTCATGGCCAACGGTATCAAGGCTAATTTGGATATCCTGGAAAGATGGTTTTTATACATTTTGATATAACACCTCACACGGGTAAGGTAATCTATGTCGCCCTCTTTGGTTAAGCCTACCACCGGATGGATTAAAACTTTGCTTTTGTACTGCACAGCTGCATTTTTAATCAGATAATAGTGTGCTTTATGCAGCGGATTTCTGGTTTGGAAGCCGATAACATTTTTCCAGCTGTTCTTACTAAACCAGTCTTTAAGCTCTTCAGGAGTCAAACGGTACTCCGTAAAATCATAGTGATCTACGCGGTCTAAAGCTATTATTTTACCGCCGAGATAATATTTCCCCGTCTGGTAAAAGAGATAATTGACTCCCGGATGGTTTTTAGAAACTGTCTTATAAATTTTTTTAGCTTCTAAATTTTTATCGGGTGTAAAGACAGAAGAGATTTCCATGACCGCTAAAGGTTTTCCGTATTCATCACACAGCAGGATTTCATCACCGGTCCGGAAATTATTTATGCTGCCAAGATCCAACACTACCGGAATTGGCCAAATACTTCCTCCGGCCAGTTTCATCTTCGTCAAAACAGCGTAATAATCCGCTTCATTCATAAAGCTGTCCAAAGGATAAAATGCGCCGTCCATCAAAAGTTCTAAATCGCAGAGTTGCCTGGAATTAAGATTTATCCTGGGTAATGACAAAACTTTATTGAAAAAAGAAGATTTACTTATCCTTGACAGATTTTGCATATAAGATCAAATAGAGGGGCATCCGGCTGGAAAATCAGCTTATAATTCATCTCCCCATAAAGTCAGGACGGTTTTCCGGTTTTTATTTAACATAATACTGCTGTCAATATAGTATGAGTCCTCACGGTAATGGGTTGAAGAAATCTCTTCAATAACACCGTCAGTGTTAGCCGATATTTCATGTTTAGTGCCCCGGGGCAAATTAACCATATCACCCTTATTAAATATCTTTTCAACACCGTCGATAGTCACTTTAAAATTCCCCTTTAATATATAAAAAGTTTCCTCTTTGGCTTTATGGTATTGGGTCGGATGAATTTGGCCTTTGAACATGACGATTATTTTTTTACAGTAATCCCGATTGATACAATTGATAATGACCGCTCCGAATTGACTGAATTTTGACAGACCGTAATGGTGAGAGATTTCGACTTCCAGCTTATTGGGGAGAATGATGTTTTCTTTTTTTAAAAGTTTCTGTGTGACAACTATAATTTTATAGATTTTGTCCCTATTGTCAGTTTTTTTAACCTTGATGACCGGCGCGTTCTTATTGACTGCCGACAGGGTATGATAAGCGGTATACTTTGACAGATCATTGGCCAATAACTGTCCTTCTGCATTTGGAAAAGCCAGAAAAGTATTTTCCCGATTGACTGTTTCTCCTTTTTCAATTTTTAATTTAGCAAAAACTCCCCTTTGAAATTGCCTTATATCATGCAGTTCCTTTTTTGCCGGTTTGATACGCTTTCCTTTCAAACCGCAAAGCAGCAATGCTCTCTGGGCGGTTTTTAACCAGCTATCAACCTGGTCGGGTGAGGCTGAATATTTATTGGGCTGATACTTAGGGGTAGCCAGGGCAATATGTTTTTCAAAAACGGTCGCACCTTTAGCTATGGCCAAAGCCACACTTTCATAAAGTGCCGGATCTTCATGGGTGGAAAAGCCTACCGGAATATTTTGGTATCTTGATAATAAAAGATCTATCTGATTTATCTGTAAATGTTCCTCTTTGGTGGGATATTCGCCAATACAATGCATCAAGACCAGTTTTTTATCCCTGTGCTGGAGAAAACTCACCACCTTATCAATTTCTGCCAGACTGATTCCGGCAGTCGAGGCAATAACGGGCTTATTGCTTTTAACAATTCTTTCCAAAAGAGGCCAATCATTAAAGGAACAGCTGCCTATTTTAATAATGTCCAAATTTAACTCATCAATCAAATCAACCGACTGTTCGTCAAAAGGAGTAGCCATGGTAATCATTCCTAAACTTTTTATTCTTTCGGCCAACTTTTGATATTCATCTGTGGTTAATTTTGTTTTAGTGAATCTGTCAATGTAAGGAATATCCGACCGCTGTTTGTAATCAGGGTGGATGAAAGCAGATAAATGACGGAATTGAAATTTAAAGGCAAATAAAAAGGGATATTTCCTGATTTTTTCATAAAAATGGGTAATCATCTCTGACGCGTGATTGAAATCACCCATATGATTATTAGCCATTTCCAGAATAAATAAGAAATCTCTCTCTGATTTATCTGCAGCAAAAATTGAGGTTATATTTTGCGCCATTTAAGATTTTAAATTTTCCAGATACCAATTATATACTCCTTTGATTGTTTCAACAATTGAATATTCCGGTTGCCAGTTTAAAATTCTTTTAATCTTCCGATAATTTAGTACCTGCTTCGGAATCTCGTTTTTCTGATTGTTGATTATTTTATAATTGATTTTCTTATCCAGTGATTTTTCAAATAAATGCAGTAACTCCAGGACAGAATAAATATCAGGCGAGCCGAAATTAAAAGCTTCACCTTTGATTTTGTCCAAATTTTTCATCAGCATCAGATAACCGCGCACTACATCATTGATGTAAAGATAACTTCTGATAAATCTGCCGTTACTGCGAATATAAAAATTTTTATTCAGGACAACTGATTTCATTATACCGGGAATCAGTCGCTCGAAGTTTAAATCACCCTCGCCATAAACATTGGCAAAACGGGTCGTGACAACAGGTAAACCGTATGTTTTGAAATACATTCGGCTCAAAAGATCAGCAGCTGATTTTGATACTTCATAAGGATGATCGCCGACCAGCGGATCATCTTCCATGTAGGCACTTTTCTTTTTACCGTAGGCTTTATCACTGGAGGCAATCACTACACCTTTTATATAGGGACAGGCTCTGGCTATTTCCAGGATATTGACGGTGCCTAATATATTTGTTTCGAGCGTGTCTTTGGGCTTTTCAAAGGCTGTGGTTACCTGGGTTTGAGCGGCCAAATGAAAAATAAAATTAATTTTATGCCTGCTGATGACTTCCTGAAGAAATTTATATTTCCTGACATCGCCAATTATCAGACTACATTTCGAAGCCAACTTTTCGAGATAAAAATATGACTCCCGGCTTTTATTGATATCCGTAGCATAGATCTCTGATTTCGTTTTTAACAACGCTTTCACCAGGTGACTGCCGATGAAGCCGCAACCGCCCGTAACCAGGATTTTTTTATAAGGAATCATAACATCACCGGAAAATAGGATAACTATATGCAATATCGCTGTATCTCCGGTAGATTTGAGTAAGATTCCCCAGATTGTTAATTTTATTTTTCAGTCTGTGCTGGATCAGCCGCATCAGAGCAAATATAAAGCGCGGAATCAAAAAAGAAACAAATAAATATACCCAGAACAGGTATTTATTTCTGATTGCCGGTTCAGCTATAATCAGTCTCCGGCTAAATTGAAGAAGATTTAAATTATTGGAATAAAATTTTACGCATGGTAAGAGCGGTATAAAGCGATGATAATAATCAGAGGTATATTTTTTAAACTGACCAGGAGGCAATAAATCAGCAATATTATCCATAAAATATTCATACATCAACCGTTTATTTTTAATGGCATCATAGGCGGGATAAATATCAGTTATGACGGCAATACTAATCACGACATAATGGGAACTAAGAAATAAGGCCCCGTATTTTTTAGTATTTTTAAACAGAATTCTAACCCATGGAGATATTTCACTGTCAAAAAAATCTTCTTTTTTTATTTTCTCATTTTTGAAAACAAGACCGGCTAAATGCCCGATATGGATTTCTTCAAAAAAATCAAGTATTTTTTTTGACTGGCTGCCCCTGTCAATCACAATATCATGCCTATTATCATGGTAAATTTTTTGCAGGCCCGGTTCATAAAATTTCCTTTCCAAGAAATTCAAGCGGATAAAACCGTATTTCTGTTTTTTAATAATTTCGGCTAATCGCAAAAAAGTACCTTTAAATAAAATGTAATCATCATCCCCTAACAGGAAAATATATTTCCCACGGGCATGCAATATTGCCTTTTGGATGTTTTTATAAAAAGGTAAAAAATGCCTGTTTCTGTAATACCTGATTCTAGGATCATTTAAGGATTTTACTTCTTCTTCTGTCCGGTCGGTGGATGCGTTATCTTGAATAATTATTTCAAAATCAGTAAACGTTTGCTCTCTAATTAAGCTTATTACTGACTTAATATAGGCTGACCTGTTCCAGGTAGGCAAAACAACAGAAAAAAAAGGGGGCTTCATTACTTTTTAACCTTTCCAGACTTTCCAGGCCGGTTTATTCTCCCACATTGTATTTAACATATTGACCTCCCTGTAAGTATCCATGGCGAACCAGAAATCATCATGGATATAGAGGGCTAACTCGCGTTTCTTGACCAATTTTGCCAGGGTATCTTCAAGCCATTCTTTTTCGTCCAAATAATCAAAAAATTTACGGTTAAAAATCATGAAGCCCCCGTTGACATACTGGTTATAGATTGGTTTTTGCTGAAAAGAGGTAATCAGGTTATCCCGGTTGGACCTGATCAAACCCCAACGGATGGTCGGATGCACACCGGTAATTGTTCCCGTGAGTTTCATCCTGTTGTGATAGGTATAAAGTTTTCTGATATTGATATTGCCGACACCGTCGCCGTAAGTGACCATAAACTGATCTTCCTTGATATATTCCTTCACCCGCATTACCCTTTCTCCGGTTAAAGTTTCGATACCCGTATCGATAAAAGTAATCTGGAAATTATCGCTGTTGATTTTTTTACTCCTGAAGATTCTGGTCTTGCCGGTGGCTGTGTTGAGATTAAAATCATGCATGAAATAATCCTGATTGAGAAAATAATCCTTGATCATCTCGCCTTTATAACCTAAGGCAATAATAAAGCGGTTAAATCCGTGATGGGCATAAATTTTCATGATATGCCAGAGGATCGGTTTTTCACCGATTAAAACCATCGGTTTGGGCTTGAATTCCGTCTCTTCTTTTAATCTGGTGCCGGCACCGCCGCAGAGGATGACAACCGGAATATTGTTGTTCATATTACTGATGATTTAAAATTTGCCTCATTAAACTGCCAATTACCTTTTCCTCATCAAATCTTTTTGAATATTTAAGCGCATTATCCGAATACAACCGGTATAAGCTGGTATCGCTAAAAAAAATCTTAAGAGCATTATACCAGCCGTTATCATTTTCGACTATAAAGCCGAATTTATTTTTTTCGAGTATTTTTAGGTTCCGGTAAGGGAAGGTAGAAATCAGCGGTAACCCCCGGCTGATATAATCAACCATTTTAGTGGTCAAATTATCAGCCTGGAATAGATAATCAGAAGAAAGTAATGGTGTCTTTGTAACATAGGGACAAACTCCGATCATAAATGACGGCAGAATCTTATCAACCAGGTTTTCGTAATCGGTGATCCCCTTTAAGCGGATATAGCGGGCTAATGAATACTCGCTTATTTTCTTCTTTAACTGCCTTTCCTGCCCGTCTTTTCCGTATATATCAAATATAAAAGGAATCCCCTCTTTGTTCAGTTTGTTTAAAGCTGTAAACAGATCGTCAAAATTAACCGCCCCGGAAAGGGTTCCGCAGTAGATTAGAGAGTTTCGAATTTTTGGGCTTTTCTTAGGTACTCTTGGCCGGACCGTATGACTGACCAAAAAACATTTTTCTTTCTTTTTTAAGCGATTATCAGGATCTAAATCTTTCCGGAATCCGGAGGTAATGGCAAAAAAATAATCACAATGCAGGTAAGCAAACAAATTGAGGCGCTGATAAATTAATTCCAGAAGAATGTTTCCGTATCTTTTTTTGGAGTAATCTATATTGTAATAAACTACTTTTCTCAGCGGGTAGAATGATTTATAGATATATGCATTGAAAAAAGAAAAGGGATCGAAACAAACGGCCAAATCATATGGAGCATTATTAGCGTTCAATCTGCATATGATTAGTGAAATTATGCCTTCCAGCATAAACTGCAAAGGCTGCCAAATTTTAAAATTTAATTTTTTATCTTTCATTTTTATTTCACTTGTTAACCTGCCGGCGGGTATTAAGGGATGGAAAATATAATCAACGTCATATTTTTTCCTCTGCAAAAAAGACAGCCATTTATGAGACGGGCCGGGAATCTCGGTATAGTGGGAGAAAATAATTATTCTTTCCATAAAAATCTCCCGGCTTATTTTAATTTTTGATGTATGTGTTTCAGCTGGGATATTTTTTTTATTATTCTGGCAGGATTACCAACGGCAACTACTTCATCCGCTAAGTTATGGGTCACAACACTCCCGGCCCCGATTAAACAATTCTTACCGATGGTAATACCGGGTAAGACAGTGACATTGGCACCGATAACCGAAGACTTGCCAACGACGGCACCTCCAATTTCCCCGACGCAGATTTTACAGGGCGGGTATGGATCATTGGTAAAAGTTACCCCCGGGGCAATGATGACTCCGTCTGCCAAACGGCAATTTTCCACAAAACAATTGGTATGTATCCGCACATTGTTGCCGATAATATTACCGGGTCCGAGATAGCTGCCGACCCCCACAATAACATTATCGCCTATCCTGTTTTCCTCCCTGATGACGGCGTTATGACCGGTAATAAAGTTCTTGCCTATCTTTGTCTTTTCATAAATGACCGTACCGCTCCTCAAATAATAATTATCGCCGATTGTGATAACCGCCTCAGGATTCTTATCCAGCCGTATAACTTTGACGCTCTTATCGGCAAATCCTCGGCTGTTATATTTTTTTAAGGGATTAATCATTATTGGCCTTCATTATCTTGTCTATATAAGTATCTTTATTAGACCATTCCCGGTTGGCATAATTTATCATTGAAGCATATTCTGACAGGCTTTTGAATGAATGGACAATAAAAGGTCCTATCTCCAATCTGATATATTTATCAGAGGCTGCAGCAAGATTAATTTTGGCAGTTTCTCCCGTCCTGACGTCCTTTAAATTTACCTCTAATTTCCCGGAAACAATGCCGAACCATTCACGCCACTGTTTATGATAATGGTTGCCCCGGACAGTACCTTTCTTTTTAAAGGTCACGAAATATATCTGCCCGAAAATTTTCTGGTTTTTCCCAAGTTCCTTTTTTTTCAGAAAAACCACCAGGTCCCCCCGGCGATCATTGTGCTTTTCAAATTCGGCAATTTTATAATCCATAAAAAGACCTGATATTATCCGCTACTTCCCTAATGTCATTTCTTTTTATTTCCGGATACATGGGCAGGGACAATATTTCTCCTGAAAGTTTTTCGGACACGGGCAAATCATTCCGTCGGTAGCCTAAATATTTAAAAGTCTGCTGCAGATGGAGGGGTATGGGATAATGGATAGCTGTCCGGATATTTCTTTTTGCTAAATATTCCATCAACTGTGTTCTTTTTTTCAGCCTGATGACATACAAATGAAAAACGTGCTGTCTCCCGCTTAGACTCCGCGGAATGATGACGTCCGGGTCAAAAGATTGCAGCAGTCTCTGATAATAGCGGGCTGCCTGCTGCCTTTTTTCATTCCAGCGGTCAAGATATTTCAGCTTGATCCGCAAGATTGAAGCCTGTATTTCATCCAGCCTTGAATTTCTGCCCATGGTGACATGATGATATTTTTTTCTCTGACCGTATTCCCTTAAGAATAAATATCTTTTTTTCATCTCGCGACTTCCGGTAATAATGGCGCCGCCATCCCCGTAAGCCCCCAAATTTTTACTGGGATAAAAAGAGAAGGCTGCAAAAATACCGAATGTTCCGACCGGCTGCCCCTTATATTTAGCCCCGTGAGCCTGACAGGCATCTTCTACCAGAAATATTTTTCTGCCGGTTTTTTTTATTAATTCCTTTATTTCGTCTATTTTTTCGGGCTGTCCGTAAAGATGAGTCATAACGACGGCTTTGGTTCTCTTATTAATTTTTCTTTTTAAGTCACTAAGATCCATGCCGAAATCGTGTTCATCTACATCGCTAAAAACCGGTTTTAAGCAGTTCTCGGTAATTGCTAACGCTGCCGCAATAAAGGTATTGGCTGATAATACTACTTCACTGCCGGGAGGCAATTGTAAAGCGCGTAAACCGAAGATTAAAGCATCGGTTCCGGAATTTACGGCTATACAATTCGCTGCCCTTAGGTATTTGGCAAATTCCTCTTCGAAGGCAAATACGTTTTTGCCCTGAATAAAATCAGCATCACGGAATACTGTTGTTAAACAAAGCGTTATCTCTTTTTCTAATTCCGAGTATTGCTGTTTTAAATCGACAAAAGCGACCGCCATAATAATTCAGGGGTTCAGCATAGAATTATACCACCGGTAACTGATTTTTAAGCCTTCTGAAAGGGGAGTTTCCGCCTGCCAGTTAAAGATTTTCTTGGCTTTCCCAACAGTCAAATATTGCCTCTCGATTTCCATTTCCCTTTTTCCGGTTTCTTCTTTAATAAGCACTTTTTTCCCGCTGACGGCAATAATCTTTTTAACAAGGCTGCTCACGGATATATGGCAGCCGCTGCCAAAATTAACTATTTTATTTTTATGATAATTTCTCTTCATTAAAAGTGAAAGGTAGGCAGCGACGGCATCACCGATATAGAGGTAATCTCTGACTGTTTTACCCAGCCAAAGATGCAATTTGCCGCCGGTAATAATCTGTTTCATCACTTTTGGAATCAACCTTGAGAAATTAACGTCCCCCGGACCGTAAATATTGGTAAATCTGGGGATTTCCACTGGCATGTTGAAAGTATCAGCGTAAGACTGGGAAATAAGATCAACGCAGGTTTTTGAAGTTTCATACGGGCGGGACGGCTGAGGGAAAAATTCCTCCTTAAAAGGAGGTTTCGGATTAGCCCCGTAGACATGGGAAGTGGAAGCAATGACTATCCTGGCCAACCTGTATTTTTTGGCCAGTTCCAATATATTGATGGCTCCTTTTATATTGATTTCGAAAGTATCTCCGGGATTCTTCTGACCGTCCTCAACCGTTGATTTACCTGCCAAATGTACACAATAAACAGGGCGGTATTTATAAAAAATCAGTTCCAACTTTTCCCGATCCCTGATATCTCCGTAAAAATCATGAAATTTTTTAGAGAGGAATTTAATGTCTAAGGGCTTCTTTTTTAAGGAAAAACCGACAACCTCCATGCCGTTCATTAAAAAAGCTCGGGTTAAATGCGAACCTACAAAACCGTTAAAACCGGTCACCAGAACTGTTTTTTGATTCAAATCCATACTCTTTTCTTCCCGAAAATGGTTTTAAACTGCTTTAAAAATCTGTCCGTCTGCCATTTAAATATGGTATACCCATAAACAACAACCATGCCGAAACACATAAGGGGGTGGAGAAACCACGCCGGATCACGGACTTTAAGATAACCTTTAACTGAATCGTAAAGCGGTTTAATAATTGTTAAACTGATGATGATGAAATAAATAAGGCGGGCTGCATCTTTTTTTTCATAGACACTATAGCGGCGTTTGGAAAAATCGGTGAAATAATATTTTTCCATAAATAGCTTGCGCCTTTTTAAATAATGCCAAAAATCCATATGATGCGTCTGATGAATTATAGAATTTTTGACAAAAGCATACCGACGGAACCCTTTGCGGATTAAGTCTACATTGACATCAATGTGGAAAAAATGTTCCGGATCGGTTTTGGCATGCTGCATAAGCAACTTTCTTCGGATAATAAAACCGTTGGCGCCCAATGTCGGAATTTTATTGCTGTCAAATTCCACCTGATAGTAAGTCCCGCAGTCGATAACTTTGCCAGGACCTTCATAAACGGCTGAGGCATATGAAGAGCGGTCAGCCTTTCCCAAATAATAAGGCAGGGGGTCGCTTATTCCAAGCAGAGAAAAATACCTGTCTAAAAGGGTAGACTTTGGATCATAATGGTAGCGCAGAGTTTCCACGGCTACGATTTGGCTGTCTTTTAATAACGGTTCAACCATATCCTGCAACCAAGATTTGTACGGCAGAATATTATCATGGTCAATCAGAAGCAACAGTTCGTTTTTAGCCTGTTTGACTCCCCGGGCACGGTTGATTTCAGCCCCCTGGCTCCCTTTAACCTGTATGATTCCGGCTCCGTAGCTTTTGGCAATTTTCAGCGTCTGATCTTTTGAGCCTCCGTCCGAAACAATAATTTCGATTTTACTTTTTGGGTATGTCTGGTTTTTCACAGACTCAAGACAGTCTCCGATGATCCTTCCTGAATTATAAGCGGCTATAACGATGGAAAGAGACGGATATTTCATCTTGCAACATATAGAGAGAATTCTTTCAGACTTTTATCCCAGGAGTTTTTCTTAGCAGACGAAAGACAAAATTTCTGCAGCTGACGGTAAAGTTTTTTATTGTTCATAAGCTTCAACACCAATTTGGCCATCTCTGAAGGATGGTTGCTTGTGCAAATCAATCCCGTCTTTTTATCCGTGACAGACTGGGATAACCCGGGTACATTATAAACTACAGCCGGTGTACCGCAGGCTGCTGCCTCGGAAACAACCAGTCCCCAACCTTCGCTGACTGAAGCGTGCAACAATAAATGGCATTTCTTTAATAAACTGATTTTTTTCACTCCGGAAACAAAACCGGGGAAATCAACCGCTTCTGAAAGAGAAAGTTTTTTCACCAATGAAAATAACCTGATAAAGTACTTTTTATCTTCAATATTACCGACAATTGATAAACGGGCAGTTTTTAACCTTTTTTTAATTTCGGCAAAAGCCTGAATTACCTCTTCCACATTTTTGCCTCTGACCAGCCTTCCTAAAAATATAAATGATGGATTCAGATTTTTAACAGGCGGGGTCTTAAATGGTTTAATATCAAATCCGCTGGTAATGATACGGATATTCCCGGGGGGTATATTAAACTTTACAAGATCATTTTTTGATGTTTGTGAAACTGTCAAAAACCGTGTTCTCCTGTAAGGGAGGTAAAAAAAAGGTTCAAAACTCCGGCCGATAAAACCCAAAATCGTGCCGAATTGCCTTTTCCAAATAGGTTGCGCTACTTCATGGATAAAGACAATGATTTTTTCTTTAACATATAAAGGTGTAAAAAACGGCACCCAATGTATCTGGTCTATTATCAGATCGACATTGTTTTTTAACTTTTTCTGATAATAAAAATAAACCAAAAGGGGGTGAAAAAGATAATTGTGGGGAAAGGGATAACCCAATCTGATGATTTTTATACCGCCCGCGGTTTCCTCTCTGAGGCTGCCTTTAAATGCCGGAGAGATAACTAAAACTTCGTGTCCATGATCAGCCATATAACCGGCATATTTATGAGTGACTATCTCGGCGCCGCCCGACCGGGGATTTTCCAGGTCCCGCCAGTTGAAAATCGCAATTTTCATTACACAAGCTAATGAATCTGTTTTTTAAAGAATAGCCATGAATTCGAAGCCAGTGAGGGTATTTTTACCGCTTTCCGGCGGGATTGATAAAACCTGAGGATATAAAGCCGGTAAAAAATAGCCAGGGTATCCCACAAAACAGCATAGACGGTTTTTAAGGTTGAGGCATGAGTCAAATCATTGAAATTGTATTTCAACTTGATCGGAGCTTCATAAATTCTCCTAAAACCAAGATGATGGGCTACAGCCAGCATTTCCAGATCAAAAGCGTACCTTTTAACCACCAGCCTGGGCAGCATTTTCTGCAAGACTTTCCTTTTGAAGATTTTAATGCCGGCCTGGGTATCGCGGACGTTTAGCCGAAACAGCAGAAAGACTAGAAGTTGATAGACGCGGCTTAAAAACCTCCTGCCAAGCGGATATCTGACAATTGAAGCCGGATGCCTCTTGGAGCCTACAATTATATCAGCGTTATACCATTCCAAATGTTCCAGCAGGATGGAGATGCCGTTCGGATCAATTTCCATGCCGGCATCTATAAAGGCAATATAATCGCCGGTAGCTTTAGTCATGCCTAATCTGACTGCATGCCCTTTTCCCTGGTTTTTAAGATAAACCAGGATTTTAACAGCCGGGGAAGCAATCCTTTTGATCGCCTTGTCAGTACCGTCTCCGTAACCATCTACCACTACGATAATTTCATACGGGTATCTGATATTTTTCAGCGTTTTCTCCAGCCTCATGATATCTCTGACAATGGTCTTTTTTTGCCTGAAGGCAGGGACGACTACGGATAATTTATGAAGTTTTCTATTAAACATGTATGGTATAGGCTCTGATTTTACGGATTATACTATAAATCTCCTCCGATTCCCGACGGTATAAATAAATAAGGGCAAAAAATAAATAAAATAAATTAATGATAATGTTGACATTGATGATTTGCGTCAGGTCCTGATGGAACATGGCCAATAAGACCACCTGCAGCAGGGGGAAAAACAGCAGAAAATAGAGAATCCGGTTGTAAGAAACCGATAAAAAGAAAAAAGTAAGTATGGCATTGAGGTTGTAAAAAACAATAAAAAAGCCGAAATGGACCAGGTGGGAAATTATTTTTAAAAATTCCTTGCCAAAAAGAAGACCTATGATTGTTTCCGGAAAAAAGGAAAAGATGAAAATTACGATCAGGGAAATGAAAAGGGCGAAGGTTAAACCGCTAAACAGAGCCAATATGTACGGCTCCCTGGCGGCTTTCTTCTTGGATATATATGGAAACATGATAGTTATTAAAGGTGTGGTGGCATAAAAAATAATTTTGGAGACAGTCGACAGGGCAACGTATTCCCCGGATACGGCATCGGGAAAGAAATGGCGCACCAGAATAATATCGATATTGATAATGGAATTGAGTATCAGCGTGGCTACGACTACCGGCATAATGTCCTTCAAATTGAGTAAGGCAAAACGGCTTTTTTCCCTGACAGTCTTCCTGAATATACTTTTAAGCTCTAAAATGCCGGCAGCCAACCTGAAAATACCGCCTAAGGCACTACCGATGACAGCTCCGATAAAACCGAAATAGAAAGTTAAGGCAACTGATGAGACCAGCTTCACAATGATCTCACCAATGCCGTTAAAGGCTAAGTAACCGAATGCCAGAAGGCCGTTGAGAATGGAGTTGTATAAGACGGAAATACCGCCGGCCGAGGAGAAAACCGCTATCAGGATTAGCGGGACCATATTATCTAAATGGAGAAAACCGGTTAAAAGAGGGGTTAATACCAATAAAATTATCGTCACTAACAATCCGAAGCCCAGGAATTTCCAGGAGAGATCCTGATAAAGGCTTTTGATTTTGCCGATTTTACCCACTCCCGAATAAGCGGAAACAGCTTTAATCAGATGTAAATTTAAAATACTTAAAGGCAACCCGACTATGACTAAAAGCGATAACAGGGATCCTAAAACCCCGTAATCCGCCTTGCCCAGAAGTCTCGCCATCAGGAGGTTATAGAGGAAATTACCGAAATTAACCGAAGTATTAGCGATAAAGATAAGAAGGCTGCCACGGGCTATCTGACTTTGATATATCCTCTTGAACATAAAAATTGCAGGCAGAAAAAAAAGCTACTCCCCGATCAAATATCGGGGGTAGCATTTCTTAACTGATTGTCTTGTCTTATTTGAAGAAAATCCTTAACAGCCTCTGCCAGAAACTCAACTTGGGTGTCGGTGTCGGGACAAAGGGCTTCGGATTCTCCGGTGCCTGATACTGTTCTACCGGAGGCACTTCTTCTGATGTACCTTGAACCGCTGGCGCTTCGGTTACTTCCGGTTCTTCAGCGGCAGTCGGCTGGGGAACAATCGTCTTTCTAACAGGAGTAAAGCCGGTACCTTGGACTCCTCCGGTTCCACCTCCTGATACACCCCACCATTCATTGGAAAGATCACTGGCGGCACAGCCTTTAACTGCCTGAACGGCAAAATAATATCTCCGGCCATTGAGATGTCCGACTGTAAAATTGTCGGTATCGCCGATATTGACGGCTGAAAAAATATAGTTTCTGGGTGATAAACCGTAATAAACATTATAACCGGTGGCGCCGGGCACTTTATGCCAAAAGAGCCTTATTTCACCTTTTTTGCCTTTTGGCAATAAAGGATGATTCGGCTGCAAAAGAATCGGTGCTTTATCAGGTTTGGCGTCGGTGCAGGTCGGCGGCCCTTTCCAGGAGTTGTCCACGTCCGGGCTCCAGCCGTATGGCTCTGCACTGACAGAAGCAACAAAAACTACCAGGGAAAAGATAACGGGAGTAGCCAAAACTCCGGTAAGAAGAGAGAATTTTTTCATAATATTAATTTTGCGTCTGCCTGTACGCATATTCCATCCTAAAATAATTTAATTGTGCTTGTCAAGTGGTTTAAGCGGATTAGCCTCAATTATTTGTTATAAGCTCAAAATTTCAATAAACTCTTTCGGAGTAGTTATCATTGTACCCTCATACTCTTTCAAAACTAAAAGATCTTCATCGCCAGTCACAATATAATCCGCTTTAGCCTCATAAGCACAGGCTAAAATTTTATCGTCTTTTACGTCACGGCCTATTATTTTTGACAATTGATTGCCGGCTGAAACCTCACCTCTTTCAATTAATTCTTCTAAGAAGCTTTTCCTTTCTTCTACGCTCATTTTTGTAATTTTCACGATTCTCTTACGATTTATCACTTCCCCTATCTCTTTAAGTATCAGAGGAGAATTAATTAGAATAAATTTTTGATTACGCATAGCTTTAAGGATTTTTCCAGACGGGGAATTTTTAATTCCTAATAGGCCGCTTATTAAGACATTGGTATCAACAACCACACGTGGATCATTTGCCATTTATTTTCAGAGAGCTTTTTATTGCTTTTTAAGCTCGTACGGCCTTTATTTCTTCGTCAATGATTTTATCCAAATTTTTTTGATCCTTTTCAGATATCCTGGACCTGATTTTATCGGTAAAGACAAAAAACTTATTCCAATCGCTTTTTGAGGCAAAACGTGTCCTCGGATCTCTTAAATTTTCATACTCCTTTTCGCTCAACACAACAACTCCAGTTTTATTATGCTTCTTTATTAGAAATGTTTGATCTCCATACATCACTCTGGCTATGATCTCGGAAAGATTTTTTCTGAACTCGTCTAATGACACTGTCGCTTTCATATTAATATATTAAACTATAATATATTAACAATGTCAAGTTTATGCAATTTATTAATATTTAAAAATTCAATAATTGAGATGTCTAAAATTAGGAAAACGAAGAGATTATTTTAGCCTGAGGTCTTTTTAAGAGCTTATTTATAGAGGCTGGTGATGCCGGCAATATCACCGGTATTGAGGTCGCGCTTGATTGTTTCGCCTTCTGAAGAGTAGCCATACATGGTTTCCTGGGTGCAGGAAAGGCTGTAGAGATCACCCATCCCGGCACTGTGACCTAATTCATGTGTAGCTATATTCTGTAAATCCATTTTCGCTGGATCAGAGTCGGCGTTCCCGAATTGCCAATCGGAGCCTGTATTTAAAAACATGTCCCATTCAACAAGCTCACGGGTTCTGGGAGGTCCTGAAAAGTAACCCCAAACGGTGGTGACTGCAATTACGCCCGGATCGGCATAATTTCCGAAGGCTAACACATTCTGTCCGTCAGTAACATTATCCCGGTAGACGGCTGCATCATCCGATATAGCATCACGGAATATATTCGGACCGCCGTAGTTTTCCCATTCGACTGCCCCTTGAGTTACCGCAGGCATTACAAACGAGCTGTCAAGTCCTGACAGGGAAGAATTAACGACGTAATCTTCCGGTGTCTTCCATTTGGCTCCCGAAGCCAGATAGGAATAACAGGCTGTTTGTTTTTTTGAGCCTCCGGCGGAAGGAGGCTTCGCCCGGCCTTTCCGGTAATGAATAAAGGTAAATTTGGACAACGGACCTCGGTCTGCCAATCCTTTTGGTAAGTCTGAACTAGCCAGGACGGACATCGGGAAAACCAGCAAAACGGCAACCAAAAGTAAAGCTGAACGCCAAAAATTATTTCTCATATAGATTGTGTTCTATAATACTTCTTTCTCTTCTAAAATGCAAATTAGGGCTTAGTAAGGCTTAGATCTCTCCTTTTTGGCATTATTTACCATTCCTTCCCCGATTGCCCAGGGTCGGAAAATTCCCCTGGGAAAAATCCAAGGCAGAAGAATTTTCAATGGCATTTTGAGGAATTAAGGCCGGCATTTGGATCCGGCTGTTCAGATTAGCCGCCGGTAAACGGATATTGGCCGGGAAAGCAGTCGCGCCGGTAGCTCCGGTTGGGCCCACAATTGCCGAGGAACCTGTCGGTCCGGACGGTTGCCCGATACGTCTCAATCTGTTTTGAAAACCCGGAGGCAAACTAAAGGTATTACTGGCTCCTGTAGGGCCTGTCGGTCCGGTCGGAGCTGAAACTACAGGATTGAACGATTGGGCAATATTTCTGACCTCCTGTCCCCTGACTAAAAATTCAGACTGATCGAGCGGAGACAAACTCTGGGGTGTTTGCCCAAGACCCGGAACGAAAGATGCTATTAATGCCATTAGTGAAGCAATTAAATCATGCATATAAACCTCCTTAATAAAAATAGCTGCCTTACGGGGCAGCAGTTGAATTAACATATTATACACCTTTAGATTGATTTGACAATATCATGTCCTGGTTCATAACCTCCCGTAGACTTCTCCTTTCTTTTTCAATAGATAATACTCCATCGGAGTCAGATAGTTAAGCGATTGGTGTGGCCGGTAGC
>Ga0209211_10001156_pt1 | contig 51295 bp, 42 predicted proteins | sample RifGroA2_FD_183992 | JGI IMG/M metagenome (GOLD analysis project Ga0209211, IMG submission 183992) | Groundwater microbial communities from Rifle, Colorado, USA - Groundwater A2 (SPAdes) (version 2) | ecosystem: Environmental > Aquatic > Deep subsurface > Groundwater | place: Rifle, Colorado...
ACTTCAATAAGTTCACTAATAGTGAGGTTAATGAAGCAAGTAATTCCAGCACCCGATTATAACTGTTTTCCGTCGGCATATGGAAAATTCCAAGTTTTAAAATATGCTTATTCACCGTTAATTCAGGGTCATGACACATTAATTCAACCGCTAGCGGTTGAATTGCTAATCACAAAAAAGGCCGGCAAATTTTTGCCGGCCTTTTTAATGTAGCCCGTTTAATTGTCGATCCTGCGCCAGTCGGTCAAGACCGGATCGAAGTTATGTTCTTTGAGGATGGCGATGATGTCTTTGACGCCGCGATGGTCCTTGATGTCAAATTGCGGGTCCTGTTTCTCTGCCGCCGTAACCGTGTAGCCTCCTACGGAAGTGTTGGACCCGGCTGAAATGCGCGTGATGCCCAATTCCAGCGCGTGGTCGCGCAATCCGGCATCTTCCCGCGTCGACAAATTGATCCCCATCCTCGGGAACTGGATTCTCGTCAGGCAGATGACCTTCACCAGCGTAATGTCATCGACGTCGCAATAAGCGAAATCTGTTCCCTTGATGGCGCGCAGCCGCGGGAACGAAACGCTGTATTCCACGCCTGGATGATGGCGTTCCATCCAGCGCAGGTGTTGATAAAGGGCGTGAAGGTCTTCGGCCGTGTCGGCCAGTCCCAAAAGGATTCCCAGCGCAATGTGGCGTATGCCGCCTTTGGCCGCGCGTTCGGGTGCCGCCAGCCGATAATCGTAATCGGCTTTTTTCCCGGAGATGTGTACTTCCTTGTAGCGTTTGCGGTTGTAGGTTTCCTGATAAACAGTGATGCCGTCAACGCCGTGCGCGAAAAGTTCGCGGTATTCTGCTTCCTCCATCGGATGGACTTCCATGCTGATATTCGAAAAATACGTTTTGGCGATTGTTGCGACTTCTTTGAGATAATCGAGGGGCGTCGCCTGATAGGATTCCCCGGTTAAAAGAAGAATATTTTCAATGCCTTGTTTGGCTAAAAATGACATTTCCTGGCGCATTTGTTCAGCGGTCAGTTTGAAGCGTTTGATCCGGTTATGACTGTGAAAGCCGCAATAGGTGCAATAACTGCTGCAAAAGTTCGATAAATACAAGGGGGCGTATAAGGTGATCGTCCGTCCGAAATATTGGCGCGTCAGGCGGCCGGCGTCTTGCGCCAACTGTTCCGTCGCTTCGGGATTGGGGTCATGCAGAATGTTCTTGATGTCAACGAGACTGATCATAGAGAAAGCCGGTTAAAGGCGAGGAGGCATCCGCGTTGTTTTTCGGGGGGGGCAATTTACTCAAATAGGCCAAACGTCCGGCCTCGACCGCCATCGCGAAAGCCTGCGCGATCAGCGCTGGGTTTCCGGCTGTAGCCACGGCGGTATTGACCAAAACAGCGTCGGCGCCCATTTCCATGGCCTCGGCCGCGTGGGAAGGCGCTCCCAAGCCGGCATCAACGACGATGGGGATGTCGATCTCATCAATGAGGATTTGGATGAACTCTTTGACTTTTAATCCACGGTTACTGCCAATGAGCGATCCTAAAGGCATCACGGTGGCCGCTCCGGCTTGAACCAAGGCGCGGGCCGCGTAGAGGTCGGGATACATATAAGGAAGGACGACGAACCCTTCGGCGGCCAGAATTTCGGTCGCTTTCACGGTTTCCTGATTATCCGGTAACAAATATTTACTGTCGTTGATGACCTCGATCTTGATCCAGTTGCCGTAACCCGCTTCCTTGGCCAAGCGCGCGATGCGTACCGCCTCTTTGGCGTTACGCGCGCCGGAGGTGTTGACCAGAAGGGTCACGTTCCTGGGAATGTATTCCAGGATATTTTCGTCGTGGCGTTCAAGATCGATGCGCCGCAGGGCGACGGTGACAATTTCCGTTTTCGAAGCTTCGATGCTTTGCGCCAGGTCCGTTTTATTCTTGAATTTGCCGGTCCCCAGCAAAAAGCGGCTGGTGAACATTTTCCCGGCGATCTCAAGGGGCGTATCCAATTTAACCTCCTCCGACAAAACTGACAAGTTCGATGGTATCGCCGTCATTGACGCTGACCGCGTCCCATTGGGCTTTTTTGACGATCGTGCCATTGACTTCCGCGATCAGGGCCGCGGGGTTGGAAGAGAACCGGTCGACGATTTCCCGCAAGTTTTGCGCCGCGAAGATTTCTTTTTTCTGGCCGTTAATCATGATATGCATGGGTTCATTTTAGGATATTTCCCGGCAAAAAGCAAATGAATGTCCGGCCCGGGGTGGCCCGGGGCAGGCCCGGGGACATTTCTAATTTGGCCGGACAAGAATATATTTTTTCTTGATTATATTTTTTTTGATGAGATAATAACGCTCATTTATGGAAGGACACATCTGTCCGCACTGCAAGAATCCGGTCTTCGATGAAGAGGCTTTGCTGTGCCATTTTTGCGGTGAAAGTTTGCGGCGCGCCGCCGGCAGGCTCCCTTTGGGAGGGCAGGGGTTCCTGGGCCGGATCCGTTACGCGAACCGCGGGGTCGTGTGGTATTTTTTGACGTTCCTCGTCCTGTGCGCGCTGGCATTTTTGTTCCTGAGATAAAAAGAATAAATTTAATAGCATATCAACCAAATTTATAGTATAAGGTAATTTAAGAAAATGAACAGCCCCGACAACATGTCTTTTGGATATCAACTTCTGCTGGATCTTTACGGGTGTAAACCGGGCGTTTGCGACGACTTGACGCTCTGCTACAAGTTCCTTGACGACGCGGTCACCGCGCTGGGCATGGAGAAACAATCCCCTCCAAATATTTTTCGCAGCGACGAAGTGCGTTTCCCCGACAAGGCCGGCCTTTCCGGCTGGGTGCCTTTGATTGAAAGTTCGATCGTCATCCACACGCTCACGCCGAAGAATTTCATTTCTATCGATATTTATTGCTGCCGCTGTTTCGACATCCAGAAGGCCAAAAAGATCTGTCAGGATTTTTTCGCGCCCAAACGCATCGACGCGCAGTATATCGAGCGGGGCATGGATTATTACAAGTCGGACAGCAGTTATCACACGGTTGTCGTCAGCAAGGCAAACACGCAATCCCCCGCGGTCACTGTCAGCCGGAAAAAAGAACCAGTCGTCCTTATTGAGCTTCCTTCTAATAGATAGAACTCCAAATCTCCCGATAGAGTCCATGAAGCCAGTGGGAGATTTGGAGTTGGAGGAATGGAAAAGCTCAATAACCGCTGATCGTGTTTCTCCCCTGACCTGGGGGACCCCCTCCATTTCAATGATGCCTTACACCACTCACGAAATCCACAGGATCGAAGAGAAGTGGCAGAAGATCTGGCAAGAAAAAAAGATCTTCAGCGCCGCGATGGACTCTCAAAAAAAGAAATATTACGTCCTGGAGATGTTCCCGTACCCGTCGGGCAAGATCCATATGGGGCACGTGCGCAATTACACGATCGCGGATGTGATCGCCCGTTTCCGGATGATGCAAGGCTGTAATGTCCTTCATCCGATGGGCTATGACGCCTTCGGCCAGCCCGCGGAGAACGCGGCCATCAAGCACAAGACCGATCCGGCCAGGTGGACCTACGGCTGTATCGACCAGATGCGCGTGGAACTCCGTCGCATGGGTTTTTCCTACGATTGGGACCGCGAGCTTTCGACCTGCGACAAGGCATATTACCGCTGGAACCAGTGGATCTTTTTGAAGATGCACGAGCGCGGCCTGGCCTACCGCAAAGCTTCTTCCGTCAATTGGTGCGAAAGCTGCCAAACCACGCTGGCCAATGAGGAGGTCGTCAACGACGCCTGTTGGCGCTGCAAATCCGACGTGGTCCAGCGCAAACTGGACCAGTGGTATCTGAAGATCACCGATTACAGCGAGCGGCTGCTGAAAGATCTGCATCATCTCGAGCAATGGCCTTCTCGTGTGGTGGCGATGCAGGAGAACTGGATCGGCAAAAGCCACGGCGTGAATATCTTTTTTACCTGGAAGAAAACCGGCGAGCGTAGCGAGCGCGTCACCGTTTTTACGACGCGCGCGGACACCATTTTCGGCGCGACTTATGTCGTGCTCGCCCCGGAGCATCCTCTGGTGGAGAAACTCATCGCGGGCAGCCCGGACGAAAAGAAGATCCGCGCCTTTATCGAGAAAGTCGCCAACGAAAGTAAAAGCCTGCGCGTGGCCGGCGACAAAAAGAAAGAAGGCATCTTTACCGGCCAATGCGCGATCAATCCTGTCAACGGCGAGGAAATTCCCATCTGGATCGCGGATTATGTCCTGATGGAATACGGCACCGGCGCCATCATGGCGGTCCCCGCGCACGATCAACGGGATTTTCTCTTCGCTAAAGAACATAACTTGCCGATACGTGTCGTTATTCAGGATCCGGCGGCCCCCGACGCAAAAGTTTCCGACCTGAAGCAAGCCTACGAGGGGCAGGGCGTTTTAGTCAATTCCAAACAATTTGACGGGACAGAGAACGAATCAGCTAAAAGGAAGATTGCCGAGTGGATGTCCGTCAATAAAATGGGCGAGGTCACGGTGCACTGGCGCCTGCGCGACTGGCTCATTTCCCGCCAGCGGTACTGGGGGACGCCGATCCCGATGATCTATTGCGAGAAATGCGGCATTGTCCCTGTGCCGGAGGACCAACTGCCGGTCGTCCTGCCTCCCGCGGAAGACGTGAAGATCACCGGTGAAGGCGGCAGCCCGCTGGCGCGGTGTAATGAATTCGTCAATACAACCTGCCCGAAATGCAGGGGCAAAGCCCGGCGGGAAACCGATACGATGGCGACGTTCTTTGATTCCTCCTGGTATTTTCTGAGATTTTGCTCGCCGCGCGATGACAAAGAAGTCTTCGAGAAAAAAGAAGCCGCGTACTGGATGCCGGTGGACCAGTACATCGGCGGGATCGAGCACGCGATCCTGCACCTTTTGTATTCGCGTTTCTTCACAAAATTTTTCAAGGACCTGGGATTGATCAGTTTCGATGAACCGTTCGCGCGGCTCTTGACGCAAGGGATGGTCCTCAAAGACGGCGAGGTCATGTCGAAGTCCCGGGGGAATACCGTCGACCCCGACGAGATCATCGAGCGTTACGGCGCGGACGCGTTACGGCTGTGTATTCTGTTCGCCGCGCCGCCGGAAGACCAACTGGAGTGGAGCAACGGCGCGGTGGACGGCTCCTGGAAATTTCTAAACCGCGTCTGGCAGTTGGCCGAGCAGAGGTTCGTTCCGGCCGCGGACAATATTCCCGCGGCAAGTTTCGATCAAGAAGACAAGGACCTGGAACGCGAGCGAAACGCGGCCATTAAAAAAGTCACCGAAGATATTTCGCAAGGGTACAAATTTAATACGGCGGTGAGCACCCTGATGATCCTGATGAACGCCGTCGATAAATACAAAGTCGTTACCGGCAACGCGACCAGGCAGGCGCTTTTAAACAGAGCCGTCCGGACGGTTGTGCTGTTGCTCGCCCCGTTCACGCCGCATTTGTGCGAGGAGTTGTGGGAGAAGGTCGGCGACGGGCAGGAGAGCGTGGCGCGCGCGGCCTGGCCGAAGTACGACGAGGCGGCCCTCAAACAGGATTCGGTGCAGGTCGTCGTGCAGATTAACGGCAAGCTGCGCGGCAAGTTCCAGGTGGCCGCCGGCAGCAGCGAAGAGGACGTCCGCGAAACCGTTCTGGCCGACGCCAAAATCCAGGAGTTCCTGGCCGGCAAACCTGTTAAACGGTTCATTTACGTCGCCGGTAAAGTAGCCAATGTTGTCGTTTAACGTTTAATCACCCGGCCAAAGAATTCCGGCCGGCCGTTAGGTTCCCTTCGGGAACAATCCGGGTAGGCTCCCTTCGGGAGCAATCCGGGTACCCGGAACTTCCCCCGTTTTTCCGTTCGATTCCCCCTTTTAACTCTGTCATTCAATGTTTCATTTCACAAAACAAGAGAAGCAGGTGCTCCTCCTTGTGGCCACGGTCTTTGCCGCCGGCTCGCTGACGCATTACGCCCTGGAACGCTGGCCCGCCATTAAAAATGCCGTCGGCGTTGTGGAGAGCGCTGAAATTTACCCCAAGATCGACGTCAATACGGCTTCTCTGGAAGAACTCGTTGGCGTCCCGTACATCGGCGAATACACCGCCCGCCAGATCATCGACACCCGTCAGCAAAAAGGGCCGTTTAAATCCCTCGAAGAGATCAAACGTGTGCGCGGGATCAAGGAAAAGAACTTCGCGAAGTTCGCGGGATTCTTAAAGATCAAATGACATCCGGAATATCTAAAAAGGAACGCACGCACCGCCCGTTGTTGTGGGTCACGCTGTGTTTCGGCGGCGGCATTTTTCTGGGAGCGTACGTCCCTGTCCCGTTTTGGGCCGCTTACGGATCGGCCGCGGTCTGCGTCATTTTTAGTTTTGTGTCGTTCCATAAAACCCGCGGTTTCCTTGTCTTTATTTTTATTTCTTTTATCCTTTTGGGTGTCATCCATTTCCGGATGTACAAGACCTTGCCCGCGGGGCATATCTCGCGAATAGCCAAATTTTATTACGGCGCGCCGGTTTTATTGGAGGGCGTGGTTGTTTCCGACGTTGAACAACGCCGGCGCGGGAACACGCGCAAGACGACCTTCAGGCTGGAGGTCAAGCGGCTCAAAGGAAAGAAAGAGTGGCAAAAAAGCCGGGGCGAGGTGCTGGTCAATCTTTTCCGGGGAGAGAACATTCTTTATGGCGACTATCTGGCCATTGAGGGGAAACTGCACAAACCGTTTAATTTTTCTTCGGACAGCAAGTTCTCTTACCGCGACTACCTCGACCGCAAAGGGATAAAATATATTTTGAGCGTCAAGAAACAGGGACGCGTGGAAGTCCTGGAGGGGAACCATGGGAATCCATTCCACCGGTATGTCATCCGGTTCAAACATCGTCTGAGCGTTATTCTGGCCACTCATTTTACCGGAGCAGAGAAAGGGATCATGGAGGGATTTTTGCTGGGGGACCGGTATAATATTCCTCAACATATCAATGAACTTTTCCAAATGGCCGGGGTCGTGCACATCCTGGCCATATCGGGGTTTAATGTGGGGATCGTCGCGTACGCGACGTTTCTTTTTTTAAAGATGTTTCCGCTGGGCCGGCGGGGCCATTACATCCTGACGATCCTGATCCTGATCGCGTACGCGGTCTTGACCGGCGCCCAGCCGCCGGTGGCGCGCGCGACCATCATGGCCGCGGTCTTTCTGGCCGGATTTATCCTGGAGCGGGAGCCGGAATCCGTCAACACGCTGGCCTGCGCGGCGTTATTTATTCTCTTCGTGAATCCGGTGAATCTTTTTGACGTCGGGTTCCAGCTGTCCTTCGTGAGCGTTCTGGCGATCATTGTTTTTTATCCGAAATGCGTGAGTGTATTATCCAAACTAGACGATAAAGCCGCCGAGCGCGGCAAGACAATCGGGGCAGTGATGTCCGTTTTGAAATACATCGGCCAATCGTTCATCCTTTCCTTTTGTGCCTATGGCGGGGTGGCGGTGATGGTCGCCTATTATTTCGAACTTGTCACGCCGGTCGCTATTCTTGCCAACCTGGTTGTCATTCCGTTGTCCTCCCTGATTGTTGTTTTAGGGTTGGGGGTTTTACTCACCGGTCTGGTGCTGCCAACGGCCACATTTTTATTCGCCGATTGCATCCGGGTCCTGCTGGCCTTGATGGTCAAGACCGTCTTTTGGTGCGTGCAGATCCCGGGGGCGTATTTCCGGGTGCCGGGGACACCTTTGCTTGTCGTGATTCTTTATTACGCGGCTCTTTGCGTGTTTTTGTATTTTTCGCGCTGGAAGGCGGATACGGCAATTGACAAATGCAACAGAGTATGCTAAAGTTTGCCAATATGCGTCGAGTTATAATATTAATATTATCTTTCTTATTCAGCGCCATGGCGTTAAGTCCTTCCCGCGGGTTCGCTTTCTGGGTCTGGACGCCGGAAACCAATAAGTGGGAAAACCCCAAATATGCCGTCAAGGACACCCCTTCCGAGCAACTCCAGCATGCCCTGACCTTTTACCAGTCCAAAGAATACAAAGAATCTGTCCGGGAATTGCGCAAGCTGATCGACCACTATCCCCGGGCCCGGGAAGCCGCCGACGCCCAATATTACATCGGCAGCAGCTGGGAACAAATGGATAACCCCCAGGAGGCGTTTAAAAACTACCAGGAAGTGATCGATAAATATCCTTTTAGCGAGCGTTCCGCGGAGATCGTCGAGAAGCAATACGATATCGCCGTAAAGCTGCTCGAAGGCCGGGGCAAGCGAGGGCTTTTGGCCCAAACATTTTCTAACATGGATTATCCGGCCGTGGATATGTTCAAAGCGGTCATCAAGAACGCCCCTTACGGCAAGCTCGCGGCGCCGGCGCGCTACAAGATCGGATTGTATTTTCTGGAAAACGCCATGTACCAGGAGGCCCGGGACGAGTTTGAAAAGGTGATGAACGATTATCCCGAGGGCGAATGGGCCAGGGCCGCCAAATATCAGATCGCCGTCTCGGACAGCAAGCGTTCCGCCGACGCCCCGTATGATCAGAAGATCACGCAGGCCGCGGTCAAAGAATTCAAAGAATTCGTCGAACATTATCCCGACGCGGAACTTTCCAGCCAGGCGAAAGATCAGATCCAGGGGTTGCGGGACAAGGAGGCGGAGAGCAACTTCCACATCGCCCAATTTTACGAGAAGAACAAAAAGTATGACTCGGCCAGGATCTATTATCAGATGATCGTAGATGAGTTCCAAAATTCCCGCTGGACGGCGCAGGCGCTCAATAAAATCCGCGAGTTGAACCAGAAGGTCCAATGACAAAAGACCATCGACCATCGACCATCGACCATCGGCAGGTGATAACCTCCGGCTTTGTCAGGTCCATGGTCTATAGTCTGTTGTCGATAGTCTTTTTTTCCAGTTGCGGTTACACCACCAAGTCAACGCTTCCTCCCAGTATCAAGACGATCCATGTTGAAACCTTTCCAAACAACATCGACTTCGCCGCTGAAGGAAGGCGCAATCTCTATTTGCCTTTATTGGAAATTAAAGTTAGAAACGCCGTTATCAACAGATTCTTGTTTGACGGAAATTTAAAGATTGCCGACGCGGACAAGGCGGACCTCGTCTTAAGAGGCCGGCTTTTGAGTTATGACCGGACGGCGCTGCGCTATACGGACAATGATGATGTCCAGGAATACCGCGTCCATATTACGGTCTCTTTGGAAATGTGGAACGCCCGGAACGGAGAGACGGACTGGACGGAATCCGGTTTTGCGGGAGAAGCGACGTATTTTGTGACCGGCGCGTCGGCCAGATCCGAAGAAGCCGCCGTCGAGGACGCCATTACGGATCTCGCCCGCCGGATCGTGGAACGCACCGTTGAAGACTGGTAAATAGTAAATGGTGAACGGCTGATCGGGCCCCTCTGCTTTATGACTTATCTTCTGTTAGGCGAAGATGCTCTCGCCAAAGATCAAAAGATCACCGAACTAAAAGATGAAACCCTTCCCTCCCGTGACGCCCTCGCCTTCGATTATGAAAGCCTTGATGGTACCGAAGTGGAGGCGCGCGCGCTGCAGAAAGCGCTTTTGACTTTGCCTGTCATCGGCCGGCGCAGGCTGATCGTCCTCCGTGCCGTCCATAAACTCGACGCGCAAGCCAAAGAAATTCTTCTGCAAGGCGTTGCTCAAAAACGGGATGACGTGGTCCTGGTCCTGGAGGCCGGCGATACACAGGCCTCCAACGCCTTTATGAAGAGCCTGGCGGCGCATTCAAAAGTCATCACCGTCGCGACCCGCAAACGCCAGAACGTCTTCGATATAACGGACGCTTTATCGGCGCGCGACCCCGTCGAGGCCTGCGCGATATTGAATAATTTGTTCGCGCAAGGCGACCACCCTCTGCAGATCATGGGGGGGCTGATCTGGTTCTGGGGCAAATCACGGCCCCGGTTGTCCGATGAAAATTTTCGCAAAGGATTAGAGGTGCTTCAGGAGGCGGACCTGAACATCAAACGCAGCCGCTTGAAGCCGGAACACGGGATGGAACTTCTGGTCGTCAAGCTCGCGGGGTTATACGGCAAGGGATAATCCGGGATAATTTACGGGGTAATACTTTTGACGAGTTTGCTGAAACGGGCCTTGCGGCGGGAGGCTGTATTGTCGTGCAAGATATGGCGCTTGGCGGCCTTATCCAGCTTTTTGTAGATCAGCTTCAGGGCGGATTGCGCTTCCACGGCGCTTTTGTCGCTTACCAGGGCCAGAAACTTCTTGATAGTTTTGCGCAGGTCCGTCTTGATGTCGAGGTTATGCAGGTGTCTTTTACGATTTCTGCGCAGGTCCTTGATGGCCGTTCTTCGTTGTGGCACAGGGGTAACTCCTTTTAAGTGACTTCGTAGTTCAAAAAATTTATGCACAAATATAACAAATAAGGTTATCCGTGTCAACCAATAAATTGTCCCACAAGGATTCCCACCGATCCCTGATCAAATCGACATCGGTCCTTTCCCTGGGGACGTTAACTTCCCGTGTCCTGGGTTTTGCGCGCGACGTCATTGTGGCCAAACTGCTGGGGACGGGTTTTCGTGCCGACGCCTTTTTTGTGGCCTCCAAGATCCCTAATTTGTTCCGGGACCTGGTTGGCGAAGGGGCCATGAACGCCGCCGTAGTGCCGGTTTTGTCCGAGTACAAGGAAAAAGAGGACATCAAGACTTTTTGGGGATTTGCCAACGCGCTGTTTGCCTGGGCGTTGATCGTCTTAAGCGTTATTACCATCCTGGGGATCATCGCGGCACCTGTGATCGTCCGGGTGATCGCGCCGGGTTTTATGGCCGACCCGGAAAAACTGACGTTGACGATCAACCTGACCCGGTTCATGTTCCCGTACTTGGTCTTCATCGGGTTGACCGCTTACAGCATGGGGATCCTTTTCGCGTTCCGCTCTTTCGTCGTCTCCGCGTTCAGTCCGTGCCTTTTAAACATTGCCATGATCGTGGCCGCGTTGATTTACTCGCATACCATGCAGGACCCTGTTTTGGGCCTGGCCGTCGGGGTGCTGATAGGCGGAGTTTTGCAGCTCGTGGCCCAATGGATCCCGTTGACCCGGATGGGCATGCCTTGCCGGAGACCCGGGACTTTGCTCCATCCGGGAGCTGTCAAGATCGGGAAGCTCCTTATCCCGCGCATGCTCGGAAGCGGCGTGTACCAGCTATCCATTTTGGTCGATACATTTTGCGCTTCCCTTTCATCGATCGTCGGGCTGGGGGGGATCTCCGCCATTTATTACGCCAACCGTATTATCCAGGCTCCCATGGGGATTTTCGGCGTGGCGATGGCCTCGGCGGTTTTACCCACACTTTCCGGATTGTTTCACCGCAATGAAGTCGACTCCCTCAAGCGGACGATCGTGTTTTCACTGGAGAATATTGTTTTCGTGATGTGCCCGAGCACGGTCTTTCTGGTCTTGTTCGCGGAGCCGATCATCCGGATCTTTTTTGAGCGGGGGGAATTCGCGCTGTATTCGACCATGATCACCTCTTCGGCGCTTTCCTATTACGCGATAGGGCTGTTGAGCTTCGGCGGGATCAAGATCCTGGTGTCGGTTTTCTACGCGCTTCAGGACACAAGGACGCCGGCGCTGGTAGCGGCATTTTGCCTGGCCATCAACGCGGCGCTGAATTTTATTCTCATGTATCCGCTGAAGGTCGGAGGTATCGCCCTCGCCAGCGCCATCGCGGGCACGGCGGATTTTCTCATCCTGTTTTATATCCTGGATAAACGTCTGGGCGGATTTAAGGCGGAGCTTTTCCGGTATTTTTGTAAGGTTTTCCTGGCGTCGGTCATCAGCGGGGTGATCGTCTTCGCGCTTTGGCAGTATCTCGTTTTTGTCCATGAAGTCTTAAGGTTCGCGGCAACCGGCGTTGTCTGGATCTGTGTGTATGAAGCGGTTTGCCTGGCCTTTCGCATCGAGCAGGCGCGTAAAATATGGAGTTGGATTAAAAAAGGAGGCCAAGAATAGAAGCAAGACGCAGAGAAGCAAGAAACAGAGAAAAAATAAAAGACTAATGGAAGCATCTTCTTAAGGTTTTCTCGCTTTTTTGATTCTCTGCTTTTTCTTTACTTCTTTCTTCTTGTTTCTTTGCTTCTCATGCTGAATATTCAACAAAAAATCAAAACACTGCCGTTTACCAGCGGCGTGTACTTGATGAAGGATGCCTCCGGCCGCGTCATTTACGTCGGTAAGGCCATTTCGCTGCGCAAACGCGTGCAATCGTATTTTCGTTCCCGCCGGGGCGTTCCCTCCAAGACCGATGCGCTGGTCAATGAGATCCGCGCGATCGACCATATCGAAACTGCCAGCGAGGCCGGGGCGCTCCTGCTGGAAGCCGGCCTGATCAAAGAATACCGGCCGAAATATAATGTTGAGCTTAAAGACGACAAGAGTTATCCTTACATCGAAATTACCGGCGAACCGTTCCCCCGGATCTCGCTTGTCCGGCGCGTCGCCTTCGAACGCGGCCAGGAGCGCGCCGCCAAAGGCGCCGTCTACTACGGCCCTTATGTCAGCGCCGGGTTGGTCCGGGAGGCCTTGACGATCATCCGCAAGATCTTTCATTTCCGCACGTGCGATCCTTTCCCGCGTGAAGCGTGCCTGGATTATCACATCGGGCTTTGCGACGCGCCGTGTATCGGCAATATCAGCAACAAAGATTACGCCCGCAACATCCGCAATGTCCGTTTGATCCTCGGCGGGGAGAAGGATGTTCTGTACAAGGACCTCAAGAAGGACATGGAGGACATGTCCCGCAAGCATGAGTTCGAAGGGGCCGCCAGGGTCCGGGACCAGATACGGGCCATCGGCGCTTTGTATTCAGGCACCAGGGACATCAATTATTTCAAGGAAGCCGAGCAATTGCAGCGGGCGCTTAATTTGCCGCGGTTGCCCGAGCGCGTCGAGACTTTTGACATTTCCAACATCATGGCCGGTAGGCTCCCTGCGGGAGGCAACCAGGCCGTCGGGTCGATGGTCTCGTTTTTTAACGGCAAGCCGGACAAGGCGAATTATCGAAGGTTCCGCATCCGCGAGGTGGAAGGCATCGATGATTTTCAGATGCTTGCCGAGATCATCCGGCGCCGTTACCGCCGCCTGAAGCGCGAAGGACGTATTTTTCCGGACCTGATCATCGTCGACGGCGGGAAGGGACAGTTATCCGCGGCTGTGGAGGCGTTGGTGTCGCTGGAGGTGCGGATCCCGGTCATCGCCATTGCCAAGCGGGAGGAAGAAGTTTTCTTGCCCGGCAAGAGAGATCCCGTTAGACTAGCGCAAGATTCTTTGGCTTTGCAGCTGGTGCAGCGCATGCGCGATGAGGCGCACCGCTTCGCGGTGGCCTATCACCGGCTGCTACGGGAAAAGAAGGTGTTCGAATAAAAGAATTTTAGTCGTCGGTCATCAGTCGTCAGTCTTCAGACAAAAGTTGACGATCCCGACGTTCCAATAACTGGAAATCGGGACTCTGACAGAGCGTAAGCGAGCGTCGGAGCTGAAGTCTGATGACTGAAGACTGGAAACGAATGAACAATAAATCAAGAACCAAGCTGACAAAGTTCCAATGGAAAGTACTCGCAGTTACCGCCACGATCCCCTTGGGCGAGACCAGGTCGTATCAGTGGGTTGCCCGGAAGATCGGATCGCCGAAGGCGGCGCGCGCCGTCGGGCAGGCCTTGCGGCGCAATCCGCATCCCTTGATTATCCCGTGCCACCGGGTCATCCATGAAGACGGGTCTTTGGGCGCCTATGCCGGTAAATTTGACAAGCGCAAGGCGCGGTTGTTAAAAAAAGAGCGCGGGATCGCTGTCGAAATGACAAAATCAGTTGAATCCGCGCGTGTCGCGCAGTAGAATGGAAAATAATTATGAATCTTAAAGAACTATTCCAGCTCATGTGTGAAAAGGAGGCCTCGGACCTGTATTTGAGGACCGGCGCCATCCCGCGCGCCCGCATCAATGGTAAAGTTGAAACGATCGTTTCGGAACCTTTATCCAGGCCGGATATGCAGGGCATCACGAATCTGTTGTTGGCCAGCGAACTGCGCAAGAAGCATTTTATAGAGCATTACGACATCGATTTTATCCACGAGGAACCGGATGTAGGACGCTTCCGGATCAATATCTTTATGCAGCGCGGGACCCCTGCGATCGTCGCCCGTCATGTCCACATGAAGGTCAAGGATTTTGAACAGCTCCGTCTGCCGGCGGATCTGCTTAAACAGGCATGCGAGGAATCCAAAGGGCTTTTTCTGGTCTGCGGGCCCGCCGGAAACGGCAAATCGACGACGATCGCCAGCATGATCGAATACATCAATTCGATCAGCGCCAAGCATATCATCACCATCGAAGACCCCATCGAGTTCTTGTTCCAGGATAAAAAAAGCATTATCAACCAGCGTGAACTGGGACTTGACGTCCAGTCCTATCCGATGGCGCTCAAGCACGTCACCCAGCAGAGCCCCGATATTATTTTTATCGGCAATATCCGCGACGAACCCACCATGCGGGCGGCGATTACGGCGACCGAACTGGGGACGTTTGTCATCAGCACCTTTCATACCATCAACGCGGTCCAGACGATCATCCGCGTCGTCAATTTCTTTCCGCCGCATTTGCACGACGAGATCCGGATGCAATTGTCGCTGATCTTAAAAGGCACTATTTCGGTGCGGCTTCTCGCGCGTAAAGACGGCAAGGGCCGCGTGCCGGCGGTTGAAACGATGGTCGTCACCCCGACCGTGGCGCGCTTGATCCGCGACGGGGAGATCCGAGAGATCCAGATGTACATCGATGAAGGCGAGCTTTTCGGGATGCAGTCGTTTAAGAAATCATTGGTAAAACTGGTCAAGGACGGTCTGGTGGACCCGGCGGAGGCGCGCAATTACGCCGACAGCAAGGACGAGTTCGACCTTGAGCTCAAGGGGATCAGGCGGTATACCGATTCATAAAGGTGATAGTTGATGGGTGATAGGCCATAGTGGGAGAGTTTAATGATTGAGTTGGGTAAAGAACGCCGCGAGCTCCTGGAGCTTCTGGCCAGAGACGCTTATGTCCGTGGGAAAGTCATCCTTTCCTCGGGCAAGGAAAGTGATTATTACGTTGACGCCCGCCGGGTCACGTTGACGGCTAAAGGCGCGTATCTGTGCGCGCGTTTGATCCTTGATCAGGTAAAAGATGATCCTTATGACGCCATCGGCGGCCCGACGCTGGGGGCGGACCCGATGCTGGGCGCGATCGGTGTTGTGAGCCTGCAGGCCGGGCGGCCGGTCAGTACCTTTATTATCCGCAAAGCCCCGAAAGCCCATGGCAAGCAGCAGCAGGTCGAGGGTCCGGAGTTACGCAAAGGCGGCCGGGTTATCCTCATCGATGATGTCGCTACGACGGGCAAGGCTTTTCTGGAATCGCTGGATGTCCTCACGCCCATGGGGATCAGTGTCGTCAAAGCCGTATGCGTGCTCGACCGCAATGAGGGTGCTAAACAAGCCCTCGCCCAAAAAGGTGTCCCGCTCGTCGCGCTCTTTAGCATTTCTGAAATCCACAAATAGGTGAATGGTGAAAAAACTCATTCTCGCTTCGCAGTCTCCGCAGCGCCGGAAACTGCTCAAATTCTTAGGCCTGCGATTTACCGTCAAGCCCAGCCGTATTCAGGAAATCAGCAAGATTAGAACAACGTGTTCGGCGCTGGTGCGGGAAAACGCCCTGCGCAAAGCCCTCGATGTCGCTTCCCGCGTTAAAAAAGGGGTGGTGATCGGGGCGGATACGCTTGTGTATGTCGGCAACAAGCGGATCGTCGGCAAGCCGCGCAACTTTAAGGAGGCCCGGCAGATCCTTAAAGTCCTTTTTTCCCGGCCCCAGTGGGTCTACACGGGCGTTGCCGTCATCGACGTGGCGGCCGGCACGCGCGTCGTCGATTATGAAAAGACAAAAGTTTTTATGATTTCCCTGACCGGCAAGGAGATCGCGCAGTACCATCGCCGGATCGACCCCTTCGACAAGGCGGGCGGCTTTGACATCGAAGGCTGGGGGAGCATTTTCATCCACCGCATCGAAGGATGTTATTCGAACGTCATCGGACTTCCGATGGCGAAATTGGCAAGCATGCTGAAAAAGGTAGGAGTATCGATATTATGAGAAGAGAGAAAATAGAAGATAGAAGATGGAGAACAGAAGATGGAAGATTTTATTTTCCATTTTCCATTTTCCATTTTCTATTTTCTGCCTTCTGTTTAATTACGCTCACCGGTTGTTCCACCGAATACAACCTCGCCACGCAACAGCAGGAAACGCTGATTTACGGGACGGACAAGGAGGTGAGTATCGGCGAGGCCGTGTCGGTGAAAATGGAGCAGCAGTACGATATCGTCACCGACGTGGATGTCAACGAACGCGCGCAACGCGTCCTGGACCGTATCGCGGCGGTCTGCGACCGCAAGGATATCACGTATTTCATCAAGGTGCTCGATAAGGACGTGTTGAACGCCGTCAGTTTGCCCGGCGGCTACGTTTATATTTTCAAAGGGTTATACGACGAGCTTAAGACGGATGAACAGATCGCCGGCGTCGTCGCCCATGAGGTCGCCCACATCACGGCCAGGCACGCCGTTAAAAGGATCCAGAACGCCTACGGGGCCATGATCCTGCAGGGGCTGGCGACGCAGTCCAGCGCCAAGGTGGCCCAAGGGGTCAATTTCGCGCTCATTTCCCTTTTCTCGGAATATTCCCAGCAGGATGAGTTTGAGGCCGACCGCCTGGGCGTCAAATATCTCAAGAAGGCCGGGTATGACCCCAGCGCGATGGTGGAGGTGCTTGTCAAGTTGAGAGAAGACCAGGAGAAAAGCCCGGCGCGCGAATACAGCTACTGGCGCACGCACCCGTTTATCCCCCAAAGGATCTCCGTCGTCAACCAAGCCATTACGGGCAAGATGGATTTTAAGGATTATTTGAATTTGATGGGGGAATAATTAAGAGATGAAGAGGCAAAACAATAAAGAGGTAAGAGGTAGAGAGGTAAGAGGTAGGAAAAGAAAAAAAGAAGAATTTTTTTCTGTAATCTTTGTTTCTTGTTTCTTGCTTCTTTGTTTCTTTTGTGGAGGATGTTCGCGGCCGGACGCGCGGACGGCCGATCAGGTTTGCTTCGGGGATAAATGCGTCCAGGTGGAGGTTGTCCGGAAAGAGGAGGAACTCCACCGCGGGCTGCAGTTTCGTACATCTCTTGCTCCCGACGGCGGGATGTTGTTTGTCTTCCAGAAAAGCGGACCGTACGCGTTCTGGATGAAAGATACTTTAATCCCGCTGGACATGATCTGGATGGATTCCGAGCGGCGGATCGTCCATATTGAACACAACGTCCCACCCTGCGCGGCGGACCCTTGCCCACGCTACCCGCCTTCCGGTCCGGCCCTTTATGTTTTGGAAATCAACGCCGGTTTTGCCGCGAAACTCGGCTTAAAGGTCGGAGATACGATGGAGTTTAGATTAAAAGAGGCAGAGAAATAAGAAACAAGAAGCAAAGATAAGATGCAAAGAATCAAGATACAAGAAGCCCAGCAATAATTTTTTTAGTTTCTTTATTCATCCAAGAGTTTTTTATCTCTGATAACTTGAAGGGCATTCTCAGCGATTAAGGCATAGCCATATTTGTTAGGGTGCCAGTTATCCCTCAGCAGATAGGATTGAATGGTGCGGTTATCGATAAGGGTTTGGAATGTTTTGTCGTTTCGGATGAGAGGGATATTATTTTTATGGGCCATAGCAATGAATTCTTGACCAGAGAGATAAGTGGGATTGATATGATATGTCATTAAGAGGATGTTAATATTGTGCTTTCGAGCGGCGGAGATTATCTCTTGGACGTCGTATCGCCATAATTTTATAAAGGCGTCTCTGTGTGTGTCCGCGAAAGAATAGATCCACTTTTTAGGAGGCCATCGTACAAGTTCCGGTCCACCCCATATATAATACGTCCCCTTTAGGCCCTCCATGTAATTTGATTCTTCTTTGACAATAAAACTCAGGTATAGGTATCTCAACATCTTAAAAAGGCGTAAATTATTCAAAGAACATAATGCCATGATCTTTTGAGTCTGTAAGCTGTCCGGCTGCAGGAATTCCCCGATGTGGCTTTCCGCCAACGACCATTCATTGTTGTATCCGATCATGAGAATGATAAGGCGGGGAGAATAAAGTTCGATATACTGTTCGATTCTGTTGACCACCTGTGACGTGTTCTGTCCTACATGCGGCGGGACAATGACGTCGATGGTTTTTCCGGGATATTCTTTTTTAAGCAGGGTTTTCAATTGGGATGGATAGGAGTCTTCCCATGCGACGTCGAGACCGGCGGTTGAAGATTCCCCCAGGCAGATAATGTTTGTTTTACCAGGGTTGCGTTTACCCTCTGTGTGAACGTAGAGTTGTTTTAAGTAAATATCGCCGGCAATACGCAGGATCATTTCAAAGATACAAATCGTTGTCAGAGTTGCTATGATAAATATAATAATTTTTTTTGACATTTTCATAAGCAAGGTGAATTATTCCACCGTTATTTTTTAGGCCGGTAGATGTGCGTGGCGTGGCCGAAAAAACTTTCGGCGGCTTCCATGATCGTCTCGGAGGTCGTCGGGTGAGGATGGATGGCCAGCTTGACGTCTTCGACCACTGATCCCATCTCAACGGCCAGAACGCCTTCCGAAATCAGCTCTCCGGCGCCGGGTCCGACAACCGCCATCCCCAGGACGCGTTGCGTGTCCGGATCAAGGATCAATTTTGTCAATCCATCGGTGCGGTTTAAGGTCATGGCCCGCCCGGACGCGCCCCACGGGAATTTGGCGACCGTGACGGTGCGGTTCTCCCGCTTGGCCTGTGTTTCGGTCAGGCCGCACCAGGCGATCTCGGGATCGGTGAAAACGACCGCTGGGATGGCCTTGGGTTCGAACGCGGTTTTTCTGCCGGCGACGGCGTCGACGGCCACGCGGCCTTCGTGGGAGGCCTTGTGCGCGAGCATGGGTTCCCCGGCGACGTCGCCGATGGCGAAGATCGCGGGGTCGGTCGTCCGCCGCTGGAGGTCCACCTGGATAAATCCTTTGGGGGTGACGGTTACTTTCGTATTTTCCAGTCCCAGATCGCCGGAGTTCGGTCTGCGGCCGATGGAAATCAATATCTTGTCGTAAGTCTCCCGGCTTGTTTTGCCCTCCGGATTTTCGAAAGTAACCTTCACGTTCTTTGCCGTTGGCTCGACTTTGGCAACTTTCGTGCCGAGCATGATCGATTTGAAGATGGTCTTCAGGCGTTTTTCCAGAACATTGACCAGATCGCGGTCCGCCCCGGGAAGAAGCCCCGGCGTCATTTCCACAACAGAAACTTCGCTGCCTAATTCCGCGTAAACTGTTCCTAACTCCAGCCCGATGTACCCGCCGCCCACGACCAGAAGCGAAGAAGGGATGTGCTCAATATCCAGCGCGGTCGTGGAATTGAGGACAAGCGGCGAGTCCGCCGATAGGCTCCCTTCGGGAGGCACATTTGGTAAGGTAATCGGCCGTGAACCCGTCGCCAGGATCGCGTGTTCAAACCGGACGTTCTGTGGCGGGCCATCGGTCTTCTGTATTTTGACCGTGTTTGAATCGACAAATGCCGCTTTCCCCTGGATAAAGGTGATCTTGCGTTGTTTGGTGAGTTGCCCAAGTCCCCCGGTTAATTTGGCGACGACACCGTTTTTCCAGTCGCGCAATTTCTTGACGTCGATGGCCGGTTCCCCGAACGTGATCCCGAATTCTTTGGCGTCGCGGGATTCACTGACCACCTTGGCCGCGTGAAGGAGGGCCTTGGAGGGGATACATCCGCGGTACAGGCAGACTCCGCCGGGATTGGGTTCCGTGTCGACGAGGGTAACGTTCATCCCCAGGTCCGCGGCGTAGAACGCGGCCGCGTATCCTCCGGGCCCGGCGCCGGTGACTAATAATTGGGTATTCAACTGAGACATAATTTTAACTGAAGTCCATGTGTTATGTTTTATGTGTTATGTGTCATGACGCATAACACAAATCTTACTTTTCAAGCTCCATCATAAACGGCTGCTCGACGGCCTCGCAGACCCAGCGCAGGAAACGCGCGCCGTTGGCGCCGTCGATCAGGCGGTGGTCGTAGGAAAGGGAAAGCGGCAGCATAAAACGCGGCGCGTGCGCCGGTTTGCCGTCGGCGTGAAACGGTTCCCATTGCGCCCGCGAAACGCCGAGGATCGCGGCCTCCGGCCAGTTGACGATGGGGGTAAACTGCGTCCCGCCGATGCCTCCGAGGTTAGTGACCGTCATGGACCCGCCCTGGAGCTCATCCAGGGAGATTTTTTTCTCCCGCGCGCGTTGGGCGGTTCTATTGAGTTCATCCGCCAGCTGGAAAATCGTCTTTTTGTCCACGTCGCGGAGGACCGGCACGATCAGCCCGCGGTCGGTATCCACGGCCACGCCGATGTGGCAATATTTCTTGTAAACGATCTCCTGGGCCGTCATGTCGATGGAGGCGTTAAATTCGGGAAATGTTTTCAGCGCCGCGGCGAGGACTTTCAGAAGAAACGGCGTTACGGTCAGTTTACGGTCTGGCGTGGAGAACTTTTTGCGTAATTGCTCCAGGCCGGTAATATCCGCTTTGTCGAACTGGGTGACGTGCGGGATCGTTGACCAGCAAAAGCTCATGTGCTCGGCGGTCTTTTTGCGGATGTTGCTCATCGGCCGGCGGTCGATTACGCCCCATTTGCTGAAATCCGGCAATGGTTTGGCCGCGGCCCCCGCCGGCGCCATTGCCGCGCGGCCGGTATTAAGCGCCTTGGCAAAGGCCTTGACGTCTTCAATGGAAATTCTTCCGCCAGCACTGGTTCCAGGAACCTGGGCGATATTAATGCCGATCTCGCGGGCGAAACGCCGTACGGAAGGTGCCGCGGGAACATCGACGGGGGCCTCGGGTAAAATAGCCGGGGCCGCTTGGCTCGGTGCCACGGCGGGAGTGGACCGGGCGCTTTCTTTGGCCGCGGCAACAGTTGCCATCGGCGCGGATTGAGTGGCTTCTTTCGGCGTGGCTTTGGCGGCGCTGCTGGAGGTTTTTCCCTCCGCGATGCGCATGACGACCTGGCCGATTTTGACGTCCTCGCCTTTTTTGATCAAAATTTCTTTGATGGTTCCATCGCAAGGAGAGGGGATCTCCAGGGAAGCTTTATCCGTTTCCATTTCCAGGAGCGGCTGGTCTTTTTTGACAACATCCCCGGCCGCGACGAGGATGGCGACGATATTCCCGGATTTGATGTTTTCACCGACTTCAGGGAGTTTGAAATCTAGCATCTATTTTCTCAAGTTAAGTGATCAGTGTTCAGTGGCCAGTGAACAGATAAAACAGAAGATCTTTGCTGACCACTGAGCACTGACCTCTGATCACTGTTTTATGAAATCATCGGGTTCAACTTCTTCGGGTTGATTTCCAGCTTTTTCGCCGCTTGCTTGAGCGCATCGGCTTTAATTTTCTTTTCCTTCGCGAGGGTGACCAGCGTGCCGAAGACGATATGGCGCGCGTCGACCTCGAAAAAATCCCGGAGCGCCGTGCGGCTGTCGCTGCGTCCGAACCCGTCGGTCCCCAACGACAACATCGGGCCCGGAACCCATTTGGCGATGCCATCCGGCAGGATCTTCATGTAATCCGAGGCGAAGATGAACACATCGCCCTGGCCCTCGAGACATTTGGTCACGTAGGGAATTTCAGGTTTCTGCGCCGGGTTGAGCATATTCCGGCGTTCGACCTGCAGGGCGTCGCGGCGCAGTTCATTGTAGCTGGTCACGCTCCAGACGTCCGCGGCCACGCCGTAATCTTTTTCCAGGATATCCCGGGCCTCAAGGACCTGGTGGATGATGGCCCCGCTGCCGAACAGTTGCGCGCGCGCCGCCGTTTTTTTCTTGCCGGAGGCCTGGAATTTGTACATGCCCTTGCGGATACCTTCTTCGGCGCCTTCCGGCATCGGCGGCATGGCGTAATTTTCGTTGCCGACGCTGATGTAATAAAATATGTTTTCCTGCCTGGTGTACATGCGGTCGATGCCGTCGCGGATGATGACGGCCAGTTCGAAAGCGAAGGCCGGGTCATACGTGACGATGTTCGGGACCGTGGATAAAAGCACGTGGCTGTGGCCGTCCTGGTGCTGGAGGCCTTCGCCGTTGAGCGTGGTGCGTCCCGCGGTCCCGCCGATCAAAAAGCCGCGGCAACGCGAATCGGCCGCCGCCCAGACCAGGTCGCCCACGCGCTGCGGGCCGAACATCGAATAATAGATGTAGAACGGGACCGTATTGATCCCTTGCGTCGAATACGCCGTTCCGGCGGCGATGAACGAAGAAATGGCGCCGGCTTCATTGATGCCTTCCTCCAGGATCTGTCCGTCCTTGGCCTCTTTGTAATAGAGGAGGCTGTCTTTATCCACGGGTTCGTACAGTTGGCCGACATGCGAATAGATCCCGCATTGCCGGAAAAGGGCTTCCATGCCAAAGGTACGCGCCTCATCGGGGATGATAGGGACGATGAGCTTGCCGATTTCCTTATCTTTGAGCAGTTTGGTCAGGATCCGGACGTAGGCCATGGTGGTGGAGACCTCACGGCCTTCGGTCCCTTTATAAAATTCTTCGAACAGTTCCTCCGGCGGGGTTGCGAGCGGCCGGCTGGTCTCATGCCGCGCGGGCATGTATCCGCCCAAAGCCTCGCGGCGTCCATGCAAATATTTCATGGTTTCGGAATCCGCCCCGGGTTTGTAAAACGGTGTTTCGGAAACATCTTTATCGGAGATCGGGATATTAAAACGCGTGCGGAATTGCTTCAGTTCATCTTCGTTGAGTTTTTTCTGCTGGTGGGAGATATTTTTGCCCTCACCGCTTTCGCCCAGCCCGTACCCTTTGATGGTCTTGGCGAGGATCACGGTGGGCTTGCCCTTGAATTCGACGGCCGCCTTGTAGGCCGCGTAGACTTTGGCCGGATCATGCCCGCCTCGGCGCAGGTTTTCGAGATCCTCATCGCTTAAATGCCGGACCATCTCCAGCAGGCGAGGGTCACTGCCGAAGAAATCTTCGCGGATGTAGGCGCCGGACTCGACGGAATATTTCTGGTATTGGCCGTCGATGACCTCACCCATCCGTTTGGCCAGAAGGCCTTCGGTGTCTTTTTCCAGCAAGGGATCCCAATCTTCACCCCAGATGACTTTGATCACGTTCCACTGGGCGCCGCGGAAGATCGCTTCGAGCTCCTGGATGATCTTGCCGTTGCCGCGCACGGGACCGTCGAGGCGCTGGAGGTTGCAGTTGATCACGAAGATGAGGTTGTCGAGATGTTCGCGCGAGGCCAGATGGATCGCCCCGAGCGATTCCGGTTCGTCGCATTCGCCGTCGCCCATAAAGACCCATATCCTGGCGTCGTCTTTGGATTTTAACCCGCGGTCTTCCAGATAACGCATGAAGCGCGCCTGGTAAATACCTGTCAGAGGGCCAAGCCCCATCGAAACGGTGGGGAACTGCCAGAAATTCGGCATGAGCCAGGGATGCGGATAAGAGGAAAGCCCGCCGCCTTCTTTGAGTTCCCGGCGGAAATTTTCGATTTTTTCTTCGCTTAAGCGGCCTTCCAAAAAGGCCCGGGCGTAAACACCGGGGGAGGCATGTCCTTGAAAATAAACGAAATCGCCGCAAAAACTGTCCGTGCGCGCGCGGAAAAAATGATTGAACCCGACCTCGAATAGGGTCGCGGCGGAAGCGTAGGTGGAAATATGCCCGCCGATGCCGGCTTCCGCGTGGTTGCCGCGCACCACCATCGCCATCGCGTTCCAGCGGATGATGCTCTTGATCTGGCGCTCAAGGTCGCGGTTGCCCGGATAGGCCGGCTGCTTGCTTTGGGCGATGGTATTGATGTAAGGCGTGTTGACGGTAAAGGGGAGTGTGACGCCGGCTTCCTGGGCGCGGATCTGCAGCTGCTGGAGGATCTTTTGAGCTTGTTCCATGGGCCCGTGTTTGAGGACGTAATCCAGGGAGCTCATCCACTCTTTGATCTCCAGCTCGTCGACTTCGGGTGTCTGACGGGGAAGCTCATCTGCGCTCATGCGGGTCCTTTTTTATGTTGAAATTGGCACCAATTTCCCTTCTGGGAAATCAGGTTGCCCCCCACTGTTTTGCTCCCTGATATTGATAGTAAGTCGCAAAACAAGCATGGGGGCATTAATTTCCCTTCTGGGAAATCAGGTTGCCCCCCACTGTTTTGCTCCCTGATATTGATAGTAAGTCGCAAAACAAGCATGGGGGGCACCAATTTCCCTTCTGGGAAATTGGTGCCGGAGGAGAGATTTGAACTCTCATGGGATCACTCCCACACGCCCCTGAAACGTGCGTGTCTACCAGTTTCACCACTCCGGCCCAAATATCTTCAAGAGTATATCGGCAAAGACTTTGGCTGTCAACTATTTGCTCTTGCTATATCAAATACATTGCCCCCCAAAACTGTTGTTGCTATAATCTACCCCGTTATGGGAGAGACGATTGCGACCAACAAGAAGGCGTTCCGGGATTACGCCCTCACCGACCGCTGGGAATGCGGTATTGAGCTTAAGGGTGGTGAGGTCAAGTCTATGCGGGCGGGGCATGTTAACTTCAAGGACAGTTTTGCCCGGGTTTCCGAGGGACAGTTATTCCTCTACAACTTGCAAATTGAGCCTTATCGGCAGGCCAGTTACCTCAACGAGGAGCCCGAGCGGCCGCGGCGGCTCCTGCTCCATAAGCAAGAGATCAAGAAGATCTTCGGTTATACCACCCAGCGCAACCTGGTTTTGGTCCCTACCAAGATCTATTTCAACAACCGCGGGTTTGTCAAGGTCGAAGTGGCCCTGGGCACGGGCAAAAAGTTTTACGACAAGCGCGAGGCGATCAAGAAGAAGGACCTCCAGCGCGACTTGAGCCGGCGGATGAAGAAGACCCGACGGTAATTAAAATTTGCCTATCCTTGGAAAATCGGCTATAATTATTTTGTTCTTTTTCATGACGAAGCCATACACTCTGCACGTCCTTTGATTATTCCTGAATATGGGGGTGATCGGTCTCGACTTGAGTTGGCAGGGTATAGGTGGCATGCCGGGGAAGCTTGGTCGGCCCCGTTAACAATCCAGGCACACAATAAACGCAAACGATACAACGTTAGCGGCAGCCGAGGCGATCGTAGCTCCGATTTTCGCAGCTCCGATCCTCCCTCCGGTTGCACTCGCCTTAGCTTTATAATAAGCTAAGCCCTCTTGCAGGCCTCGCCTGCGGGTTTGACAAGGGGACCTTGGCAGGCTGGTTAGAAACGAGTGTCTCGGCGTTTTTAATAAGATTTTAGAGACTGGCCCTAAGGATCCTGTCTGCCGGAGGAATTAGGGTAAGACCAAAAGACAGACTACGCATGTAGAAGCTTATATTCCGTGACCCAAGGACCCGGGTTCGATTCCCGGCACCTCCACCATTTTCTTCTAAAGCACAAAAAACCTCGTATCCCGAAAGGGACGAGGTTTTTTATTTTAAGGAAAAGAAAATGGCGGTGTTGGCGAAGTCCTATGAGCCAACACCGACAGATAGGCCCCCCCTTTGGGAGGGGCAGCGTTTGTTCCTCGGTTTTTCTTCATTTTTCTTCAGCCCTTTTAATGTATTTGGTTGACCTTTTACCGACCTGCGATTAAAATAACGGACGTGATTAACAAGAACAATAATTATGCTTTTATCGACAGCCAAAATTTAAACCTCGGCATCAAAGAGCAGGGATAGAGCCTGGATTTCAAAAGGTTTCGGGTTTATCTTCGGGAAAAATACGGCATCACAAAGGCCTTTTTATTTATCGGGTATATCCCGACAAATCAAAGCTTATACACGACGTTACAGTCATTCGGTTATATTCTGGTTTTTAAGCCGACATTGCAGGGGGCAAAAAGAAAGATCAAAGGCAATGTTGACGCCGAGCTTGTTTTACATGCCATGAAAGAAATGCCGCATTATGACAAAGCGCTTATCGTCTCCGGCGATGGGGATTTTTGCTGTTTGATTGAGCATCTCCAAAAGATGAATAAGCTTTTAAACCTGATGGTCCCCGACATGAATCAGCATTCTTCGCTGTTAAGAAAATTTAGTCTGGATATTGTTTTTATGAACAATCTGCGGGGAAAATTGGAATACAAGAGGGCATAAAAAAAGAGAGGCATTGCCGCGGGACGGAACCCTTTGGATAGCCTCTCATCGTGATACGACATAAATGTAGCACGTTTTGGATGAAGTTCAAGAATTAAATTCGGTGTCCACACAGTGCCCATCAAGAGTGAAAACGCGGGAAAATATTGCAGAAAGTGTAGTGCTCTCTATTAATTTGATTTTTTAAAAAAGGAGGGAAATACCATGCGTCAGATTATTTTTATCGCAGTAGGATGTGCCTTCATTTTCTCGTTCGTCGGGTGCGAGACCATTAAAGGGCTGGGCAAAGACGTCGAGAATACGGGAAGAAATATCCAGCAAGCCCTGTCGAAAGACAAGGGCGGCAGTTAGTCTTCGGGGAATATGCCGGAGAAGATTTACAGAGTCGATGTCTGCATCGTCGGGGCCGGGCCGGCGGGGATGATCCTGGGGCTCCTGCTGGCCCACCAGGGCATCAAGGTCCTGGTCCTGGAATCCCACCACGATTTTGAGCGCGAATACCGCGGCGAGGTCCTCATGCCGCGCTTTATCCAGATGATGCGCCAGACGGGGTTGTTGTCCCACCTTGAGAAATATCCGCATCTTAAATTAAAGAATTTTGAATTTCATTACAAGGACAAGGTCCTGGCCAACGTGGATTTCGCGGGACTTTGCCCGCAAGCGCCGTTCGCCTTATGGATGTCGCAGACCGTTATGCTCAACGCCTTGCGTGAAAAGGCCGTGACGTACCCGAACTTCCAGTTGCTGTTCGGGGTGACGGCGCGCGACGTGGTCCGGGAAGGCGGGAAGATCGTCGGGGTTATGGGCACGCGCCGCGCGCAGCAGATCGAAGTGCGCGCCCGCGTGACGGTCGGTGCCGACGGGCGCGCTTCTGCCATGCGCAAGACCGCCGAATTTAAAATGGAGTACGAAGATTACGATTTCGACGTCGTCTGGTTTACGGTCAAACGCCGCGAACAGTTTGAGAATACCGTCCGGGCGTTTTTCACGCCCCGGCGGACTTATTTGATCCTCCCCAAACATCCGGATCTGGTCCAGTGCGGGATTCTCGTGGGGAAGGGGGAATTTTCCCAAATACGTGAACAGGGGATCGGGGCGATGAGGCAGGAACTGTTAAGCGCGCATCCGGTGCTGCATGATTTCGCCCGGCAACTCACGGATTTTGAACCTTTCAGCGTGCTGCAGGCGCGCGTGTCGTACGTCGCGCGCTGGGCGAAAGAGGGGTGTTTGCTGATCGGGGACGCCGCGCACACCTGCTCGCCGGCGGGGGCCATCGGCGTGTCCGTGGCGGCCGCGACCGCCATCGTCGCGGCGGATGTGATCATCAAAGGATTCAAACGGGGCGACCTTTCTCTCGCGACCTTGAATAAAGTCCAGATGTTGCGCGGGTCCGATGTCCAGCGCATCCAGACCACGCAAGCCGCGTTTACCCGCGCGGCGTTGTTGCGGTATCCCCGTCTGCGGCCGTTGGCGTTGTTGATCATATTCACCCTGGCGCGCGCCGGGATCATGCCGAAATTTTTCCGTCGTATCGTTGTGATGGACGGACCGCTGCCTGTTGACCCCGCGATCTCGCTGGAAAATCCCGCCGTTGTTTAACTTGACCCTTCGACAATGCTCAGGGTCAACCCTGAGCAAGTCCCGTCCTTTGGAACGGGACGCGTCGAAAGGGACGCGTCGAATGGGTTGACTTTCAATGCCTGACATGGCAGAATACGGCCCTATGGAAATCGGGATCGTCGGATTACCTAACGTTGGGAAATCGACCCTGTTTAACGCCCTGACCGGCGCGGGGGCGGCCGCGGCTAATTTTCCGTTCACGACCATCGAACCGAACGTCGGTATCGTTCCCTTGGCCGATGAGCGCTTGAACGTCCTGGCGCAAATGAACAAGAGCCGCAACATCGTTCCCTCGGGGATCCGGTTCGTGGACATCGCGGGGCTCGTCAAAGGCGCCAGCCAGGGCGAAGGGCTGGGCAATAAATTCCTTGCCAACATCCGTTCGGTGGATTCAATCGCGCACGTGGTGCGCTGTTTCCGCGACGATGATGTCGTCAACGTGACCGGAGAGCTAAATCCCGCGGAAGCGATCGACACCATTGAAACCGAACTTCTCCTGGCGGACATCCAGCAGGCGCAAAAGGCCATGGAACGCGTCCAAAAGGCCGCCAAAGGCGGCGATGCCAAGGCCAAAGAAAAATTTTCCGCGCTGGAAGAGATCCTTAAGAATTTCGACCAGGGCAAGCCCGCGCGCGGCCTGAAGATCGCCCCGGAAATACTGGGTGAATCGCAGTTTTTGACCGCCAAACCCGTATTATATGTCGTTAATACCGACGAAAAAGGCGCGGACCCGCAAATGCTCGCCGCTGTCGAGCGCCGGGCCAAAGAGCACAACGCGGTTGTGGTGAGCCTTTGCGCTAAAATGGAATCCGAGATCCTGGAACTTCCTCCGGAAGAAAGGGCCTCCTATTATGACGCGGCGGGGATTTCTTCGCCTGGGCTCGCGCGCCTGGCCGCGGCCGGCCGCGAATTGCTGGGACTCATTTGTTTTTTTACCGCCGGTGAGAAAGAAACCCGTGCGTGGCTCGTTTCCAAAGGGACCAAGGCCCCGCAGGCGGCCGGGAAGATCCATTCCGATATCGAGCGCGGGTTTATCCGGGCCGAGATCTGCAAATATGATGATTTCGTCAAACACGGTTCCTACGCGGCGCTGCAGGAACGGGGGCTTCTGGCCATCGAAGGCAAGGAATACGTCATGCGGGAAGGCGACATCGCGCATTTTCGGTTTAGCGTGTAAAACTAATTTTTGACATTATCGTCGGATCATGGTACACTTTGTATCGTCATGAATAAATTAATGAATCACACCATGCACATCGTAGTTTCTTGCATTACGCTTTTCCCGGCGGCGGCCTGGAGAAAGTGCGCAAGAGAAGGTGTGTTTTGAGGTCGATTCGTTAATTAAGTAAACAAGTCAAGGATTTTTCAAAACCACCAACTCTTTAGTAGAGGCGGTGGTTTTTTTGTTTCCAGGTGGGTTACCTGGAAACAACCCCCAGCGCTTTGATTTGCCGAACGAAGAGAGGCAAATCAGCAAGGGGTGACTAGAGGATTAATTCGCCCCCACTGATTCGTTTTGATTCGCTTAAAAATGCGAAACGAATCAAAACGGTGGGGGCTCATTAAGGAGGTGAACGAAATGAACAATAACGCCGTTGCCGATAACCGGCACAATGATCTGGTTGGCTACGACCGGGTGCTCAAGGCGACGTCTTTGCTGTACTTCAAAGACGCGCTTTTGAACCAGCAGTACGAAGACTGCGCGGAGCTCATCCGCGCCGCCAAAAGCTTCGGCGCGCAGCCCGGCGAGATCGGCCGGATCATCGCTGAAACTGCCGGGGCGAACGCCGGAGGAAGCGGGGCTTACAGGACCAAAGGGAAAAAGCGGTTTTAACTTTTGGAGGAACTGATAATGCCTCACGCGTGTCCATAACCCCCACACCAAAGAATAAATTTTGCTCTTTGGTGTGGGGGTTTTATATGTTCACGCAACCTCTTATAAATCCATTTGACTTCCTGGGTTAGGTTTAGGACAATACACATTGTTTGCCGCAAGGAGCTCGATGGATTCTAAATTATTTTTTCCCTCATTGTTCGTTTTGATCTTCGCAGCGGTTTCCCCGGCCCGCGCGCAGGCGGTTTATGACGCGCGCACGGAAGTGGAGCTGGTCAGCGGCGTGGACGCGGTCGTCGCGGGCGAACCGTTCGAACTCGCGGTGCGGATGAAGACAGACCCCGGCTGGCACGTGTACTGGAAGAATCCCGGCGATTCCGGCCTGCCGGTGAGTGTTCGTTGGGATTTACCCGAAGGGTTTAAGGCCGGCGACGTTCATTGGCCTGTCCCCGATCGCCTGGAAGAAGCCGGCCTGACAACTTACGGTTATCCGCAGGGCGTCTTTCTTATTGCCGATATTACGCCGCCGGCTCCATCGGCAGGAGATACCGTGACGCTCAAGGCGCGCGTCGAGTGGCTGGCGTGTGAGAAAATTTGCGTGCCGGGCAAGGCCGATCTGCTGCTGAATTTGCCTGTCAGTACGGCCGCCTCTCCCAGTGCCTGGGCGTATGAACTGGCGCGGACGCGCGAACAATGGCCGCGGCCGAGCCCCTGGCCGGTTAGCGCTTTTGCGGACGCGCGGTCGATCGGCCTGAATGTCGAAGTTTTCGTCAACGAACAACCCGCGATGACTTCTTTGGAATTTTTTCCCGACCGCGACGATGTCATTGTCCACTCCGCCGCGCAGACGTTACGCGCCACCGGCCGCGGCCTCGAGCTGTCCATCCCCAGGTCAGAGGTCCAGCCCGGTCAAGTCGATTTTTTGTCGGGGATTCTGGTTGTCCGTGACGCGCAAGGGAAGCGGCGCGCCTTTGAGGTGGTGGTGGACCGAGTGGCGCAACTTGCCGCGCCTCGCCCCTCGCGAGGTCCAGCAGAAGCAGCCTTGCCCGAGGTATCATTATGGCTGGCGTGTCTGTTTGCCTTCATCGGCGGGCTTATCCTGAATCTGATGCCTTGCGTATTGCCCGTCCTGTCGATCAAAGTCCTTTCACTCATCGAGCATGGAGGGGACCGCAAAAAAGCGTTTCTCTCCGGCCTGGTCTACACGCTCGGAGTCCTGGTTTCGTTCTGGCTTTTGGCCGGGCTTTTGATCGCGTTTAAAGGCCTGGGCCGGCAGATCGGCTGGGGATTCCAGTTCCAGTCGCCGGCATTTTTGATCGCGATGTGTTTGATCCTGCTGGTGTTCGCGTTGAATCTGTGGGGGTTCTTCGAGATCAACGTGTCCTTTCCTCGGGCCGCGGCGTATATCAACCAGCGTTACGGTCATCCGAAGGCGTTCTTTTCCGGCGTCCTGGCGGTCGTGCTGGCGACCCCGTGCACGGCGCCGTTTATGGGCACGGCCATCGGTTTTGCCGTCGCGCAAAGCGCGTTCGTCAATCTTTTGATATTTACGTTCCTGGGGTTGGGTCTGGCATTTCCTTTTATCATCCTGTCCGCGTTCCCGCGATGTCTTAAATTCGTCCCCAGGCCGGGGCCGTGGATGAAGATGTTCAAGAGATTTCTGGCGCTTTTGTTAGTTGCGACGATCTTTTGGCTTGTCTGGGTATTAAGTTATGTCGTCGATACTCGGACCCCGGCCAAACAGGCCCAGAGGGATGAAACCGCGATCAACTGGCTTGATTACTCACCGGAATTGATGAGCGGGCTGGCGCGGGAGGGTAAAACCGTTTTTCTTGATTTCACCGCGAAATGGTGCATCAACTGCCAGGTCAACGAGCGCGTGGCTTTAAGTAACAGGGAAGTCGCGGATAAATTCCGGGAGCTCGGCGTGGTGGCGGTCAAGGCGGACTGGACGCGTTTCGACGGCCGCATTACCCGTGCCTTGGCCGCGCTGGGGAAAAACAGCATCCCCGTTTACGTGATCTATTCCGGCGAGAACCACCGGGACAGGAAGGTCTTGCCGGAAATTATTACTCCGGCGACGGTGCTGGAGGCGTTGGAAACAGTGCAATAGCGTATCTCGTATCCCGTATCTCGTATCTCGCAGGAATTCGAGATACGAAATACGAGCGACGAGATACGAGATCGAAAGGAGTACTAACATGCCCAAACTATTAACCGCTTTATTTCTAGCCGTCGGATTAACGGTTGGCGCCTTTAGTTCCGTATTCGCGCAGGTGGAGAGCGGGAAGGCCGCGCCGGAATTTACGCTGAAAGACAGTAACGGCAACGATGTCGCGTTGTCCCGGTATCAAGGAAAATTCGTCGTGCTTGAATGGTTGAATTATGATTGCCCGTTCGTCAACAAGCATTACAACAGCGGTAATATGCAGAGTCTGCAAAAAGCTTACACGGGTAAAGGTGTAACGTGGCTTTCGATCATTTCCTCGGCGCCGGAACAGCAAGGGTATTACGAGGCCGCGGATGTCAATCGGCTCAACGCTGAAAAGAAAGCTTCCCCAACGGCGATCCTGCTGGACCCAACGGGACAGGTTGGAAAATTTTACGGCGCGCAGACCACCCCGCATATGTTCATCATTGACCCCAAAGGGATCCTGGTTTACCAGGGGGCCATAGATGACATCCGCAGCACGAACCCGGATGATGTCGCCAAGGCCAGGAATTACGTCAGCGCCGCGCTCGAGGAAGCGATGGCGGGCAAGCCGGTCAGTACGCCATCGACGAAATCGTACGGCTGTTCGGTGAAATATCAGCAGTGATTAAGTGATTGACAATAAGCAGGAAATTATTTAAATTATTTCCCAATTAGCCGGGCATTGACACTTCCCAGACAGTGAGAAAAAATCCCCAACAATCCGGTTCTCAGGAATTTTTATCCACGTTCGTTATTCCTTCTTTCATCGCATCTTTTTTAATATCCGTTGTTTTTACCCCTCATCTTCACGCCGCGAACAAGGACGGAAAGATCATTGGGCGCGACCCCGCGAAGGCGTTAACGACATCGCGATCGGTCGAAAAATCTCCCGCGGGTCCAGACAAGTTCCGGTCACATTACGCAGGCAAAGAGCTCTCCCCCGCCACCGCCGGCTTTGAGGCCGGGTTTGAGCCGGGCCAAGAGCCGTCGTGGTCGAAGTGGCAGCCGCTGCCGGAGTTCGCTGCCGAAGGGCCGGAAGAATCCTATGCCGCCTGGACGCCGGCCGGGCCCGCGACTAACCTCAAGCCCCTTGACGCCTACAAAATTTCTCCCAACGAAAACCCGATTAACGTCGCTCTCAAGATCGACGATATGATCGGGGGCCTTTCTCCCGCGGTCGTCAACTCTGCCGTCAACGATATTACCCAAGACAACTTGCCCCAGACCATGACGCGCATGGCCGATGAGATGACGGGCCAGACCAACCGCGTGTACGGCGATATCCAGGGCATGTACGCGGACGTTGACGCCATGAAGGCCCAGCTCGCCCGTAATTACGAGACGTACAATAATTCCGAGCAAACGCCGGAGCTCGCGCAAAAGTTCAACGCCCAGTCCGAGACAATGGCCCAGCGCGTGGCCGGCATGCGCGGCGCTTTAGACGGAATGACGCAGCGGGTTCAACTTGACCGCGATCTCCTCGACGGGATGTTCGAGGTGCTTGATGAGATGGGCCAAAACGGCCAGGAGGCGGCGCAGTATTACGACCAGCTCGCCAAACATGTCGGCGCGGCCGCCGCCCAGCTCGAGGCGATGACGAAGGAGCTCACTCGCCAGAGCCTGGCGGGAACGCAGGCGGTTGCGCAGGCCCGTCGGTATCTTGCCGAGCTTCAAGAGTATGCCAAGGGCAACAAACCCTACGCGGCCCGTCAAGGGGATTATCTCAAACAGGTCAAGGAGTACCTCCAGAACACCCGGAAATTTCTCGACGATGTTTTAAAAGATTTAGAGGCGACGGCGGCGGATTTAAAAGAAACGGAAGAGTATTTCCGCAAGGCGAAGATTGATGCCGGCCCATCGCGGGAGATCATACCGCGGGAAGAGGCCGCGGCGGATGCCTGCGAGGACGCGAAGAAGGATGGGTTAAGTCCGCTCAAGGAGTGCGCGAAATCCTGCCGTACGGTCTGCCGGTGGAAGGAAAAGGTTAAGGGCGTTGACTGCTACGAATGCCCGTCGGGCTCGCCGGATTCGTGTTTCGACGTCGACGCCTGGCCGGACAACCATCCCTGGTGCCAGCCCGGCGGCGTCTGCCATTCGGACCCGATGCTGTACTGCGTGCCGTTCGGCACCATCGGGCCGAACCTGGAGCATTTATCCTGCACGCATTGCAAGAAACGTCCCGACGAGTGCTGGTCCAAGGTCGGCGACGGCACCATGACGTACACCAACTGCATGACAGGCTGTTGGGACGGCAAGTGTGTTTATAAGGGAAAGTATAAGGAAACGGAATGGGACGGCAAACCGGAGTTTATCCACTGTTATAAATGCGAAACGCCGCCGGGGCCGCCGTCGTGCGAGGATTTAGGGTGGGGATACACCTGGAAATCCGACTGCGAGAAGAATTGTCCTGAATCCGGGGAATGTCAATCAAAAGAGCATAAAGTGCCTGGTGCTCCTCCTGTTCCGCCGGCACCGCCGGATGGACAACAGGGCGGTGATCAGGGTGGCGGCGCGCAAGGCGGCGGGGCACAAGGTGGCGGCGGCACCACACAGGGCGGCGGTCAGCCGCAGGGCGGTGGCGGCAGTAAGGCCAATCCTCCCGGCGGCACACCCCAGCAGCCTACCGGGGGGGGCGGCGCCATCGCGGGCGGCCCGTCGCAAGGCGGCCAAGAGGGAACGCCCTCCGGCGGCCAGGGCACAGGCGCCCGGCAGGCGCCTCCGGCTCCGTCGACAACACAGCCCAAACAGCCGCCGCAGCCGAATCCGGGTGGACAACCGACCCCTCCGGCGAATCCTCCCCAGCCGCCTGACAATTCGGAGATTTCTTTTTATCGTAACTGGCTGACGGAGACCAGGGACCAGATCAAGGAACGTGAAGACATCCTCGCCGATAAAAAAGAAGGCGACGCGGTCAAAGAAGAGGCCGCCCGCCAGCTTGAGAGCCTGACCCGGGAGCGCGAGCACGTTGAGGGACGTATTAAGGAGGAGGAGCAGAAAGAGCTGGAGCGTCAGCGTCAGGCCGATGAGCAGAAAAAACGTCAGGAAGAATCCGGGCGGACCCGAACCCGCGTGCCGGACTACGGCGCCGAGACGCGCCGGCTGGAGCGGGAATGGCACTTGAAGAAACTCAAAGAAGCGGCCGACGCCTTGAGGGCGAAACTTGAGGAGGCCCAAAGCGTCCTGACCGGCCGGCAGGAGCGCCTGCAAAAGATCGACGAGGAGGTCGCCCGCTTAGAGCGCGAGAACCGGCATTACACCGAGGGGCAGGCCACGGGCAACGTGGATAAGACCGCCGCCGAGACCCATGTCCGGGACAACACCGCCCGCATCAACCAGTTAAAGCAGATGAAGGCGGAACTGGCGAAGAAACTCCACGAGCTTCAAAGGCAATACGACGAAGAATTTCAGCAGTTGAAGACCGAATACCAGCGCCGGCTCTGGGCGGTGGACGCGGGCGCCCGGCGCAAGGCCGACGCCGGACGGACGGATGAGTATTTCGAGCATTACAACGAACTACAGCGCCGCGAACAGTCGCGCGAGCTGAGGCGCCAGACCTTCGACTCCATGGTCAAGGGGCTGGAAGGGGCGCTCGCGCAGGCCGAGGCCGATGGAGACAGCGGCCGCGTCGACGAGCTAAAGCGGCAGATCGAGAATATCAAGCGCGGCCAGGCCGAATGGGACGCGTCGCAGGAGCGCCAGATCGAGAACCTCAAAGACCAGATCCGGGAACTCGAACTGCGTAACGGCTATGAAGGCGTGGGGCCCGGGAGCCCGGAGGATTTAAGCAAGAAGCTCGGCGAATACGGGACGCGGTTCCAGAATGAGATCGACAACGCCCAGAGGGCGATCTCTGAATTAGAGAAGATGGGGACCCGCACCGCTGAACAGGACAGGTTGCTCGCCGATCTTCGGATGAAGGCCAACGGCCTGCGCGGCGCGCTCGACGGGGTGAGGGCGCGGCAGGAGGAGATCCGGCAGGGGAGCCCTTTAAGCGCCGAAGAGAAGCAAAGGATCCATGATTCCGCGACGCGGGTCGCCGCCGGCGCGATGGACCAGGACGCGGATAAATCTTTCACCCGGCTGGCGTTGGAGTCCATCGCCGAGGAAGCGGTGCACAACATGAACCCCTACGTCATGGCCAAGAAATCCCTGGCCTTCGGCGTCGGCATGGCGCAGGGGGTTGGGTCCGCGGTCGTGGGGCTGGCGGAACTGGGGGTCGGGGCGGTGGCCGAGACGCTGGACACCGTGGCCGAGGCCATTGCCGTGAATTTAGGCGCCGAGGACGGATGGATTTTCGGCACGGAGAACCTCCAGGCGATCAACAACCTGCCCGACACCCTTAGCGCCATCGACGACAACGCGAATTTTGACACGGTTATTAAGGCCGTCGTGGCCGCGGGCGGCGCCATCGACGCCCAGCTTAAGGAATTGGCAAAAGGCGATATCGACTGGAACACGGCCAAATTCGGCGGCCGGGTCGTCGGGGAAACGGCCGCGGCGGATATGGTCATCGCCTCGGCGCTCGGCAAAGCGTCGACTCTTATCCGTGGGGTGGATGAGGCCTCCGACGCGGTCAGGGCGGGCCAAAGGGCGGTCGGGGCCGCAGAAGACGCGGCTCAAGCGGGGCGTACCGCGGAAAGAGCCGGCGGGGCCACGGGCCATCTCGACGATACGGTAAGGCTTCCTCCGTTTGAACCCCCGCCTTCGGGAGCGGCAAGCCATCTGGATGACACGGCGAAATTCCCGCCGTTCGAACCGCCGCCGGCGACAACCGCTGTGGATGACGCCGCGGACGCCGGGCGTCTGGCGAAAAAGGCTGACGATGTCCCGGCCAGCACACCCAGGGAGACACCGCCCGCGCGCGGGCCACCGGCCACGAGCATCGGCCCGAATTCAAACTTAACCTACACCACTCCGGACGGCAAACAGGTTTCCCTGCAGACGGGCGAGAAACTCGGACAAGGCAGTACCAGCACGGCGTATGTCAACGCGGATAACCCCAAACAGGTCATCCGTGTTACGGATATCGGCGGAGACGTGGCGGAGGCGCCCACGCTGGACAGGATGGGCCGCCAGGCCGTCGAGAGTGTCCAGCGGCCGGACGGGCCGGTCCGCATCGTCGAGAAAGGCAATCCGGTCACCGTGACCGACCCCAACTCGCCGTTACGGGGCAAGGTTGTAGAGGTGGTGGAGCGCGTGGAAAACGGCAGCGCGGACCAGTTCTTGGCCAGGCAGGGCGGACAGATGACGTCGGGACAGGCGCAGGCCTTTGACGCGGCCTGCAAGGATCTTAACCGAAACGGTTACGCCTGGCTGGACAACCACACCGGCAACTACGGGTTTGAAAGAATTCCCAACACCGAGGACGGCTGGCGGGTGGTGGTGCTGGACCCCGGCGGGATCGTGCCGATGAGGGGTACAACACTGGCGGAAAGGGCCGAGAACGCGCGCGCCATCCAGTCCCGCGTCAATCTCCCGACGGAAGATTTTTCGTCATCCATGGGTTTTGTTAAAAACCCGAAGGTCCGGAAGATGGTGGCCGGGGAGCAGTGGGGTAAGATCCTGGATGAATGCGGTGCCATGATTGATATCGATTCCATGGGCCTGCACAGCCCCACCGATGTCGGGTTTTATCCCGGCGGGCTCCTCGATTTTCCGGAGGCGCAGAAACTGTTCAGGACACCGTGAAGAGCTCCCTTCTCAACGAGAATCCGGGGCTCACGGCGCGTGAATTGAAGGAGAAGATTTTCTTAAGGTTTTACGGGTTAGACTTTTCGGAAACGCAGAAACAAAAAATCATCGCCGGATTGAAAGGATAGAATTCTTAAGAGGCGCTCCTGGCGGTGGCGGGCCGGGTTGCTTGAGCGTGGCACCAGCAGTAACGCCTCTGGATAAACGTTAAAATAAACAAATCTTGAGAAACGACAGCCATCCAGCCAGTCGTATATTAATTGTTATGCGTAAAAGAATGGAGTCCGACCAATGAAGCCAAGAATCAGCATGATCACGCTCGGTGTTCGCGATCTGGCTGCAGCAATCAAATTCTATGAGTATGGGTTGGGTTTTCCCCGAATGGAATCGCCTCCCGAAGTTGCGTTCTTCACCCTCAACGGAACGTGGCTTGGTTTGTATGGCCGAGAAGCATTAGCCGAAGATGCAACAGTATCTTCCAAAGGCGAGGGTTTCGAATCATTTGCGCTCGCCCACAATGTAAGCTCAGAGAAAGAGGTTGATGAGGTAGTATCCCAAGCTGTCGATGCGGGTGCCACCTTGGTCAAGAAACCGCAGAAGGTGTTTTGGGGCGGCTACAGCGGTTACTTCAAGGATCTTGATGGTCATCTTTGGGAGGTGGCTCATAATCCCCTGTTCTGGGTAGGTCTAGCAGATGAAAACGCATAACAAGTCGTTCCAGCGGACCGTCAAAAAGCTGCGCTTTTTGTCGTCCGCTGAGACTTCCGGGGAGAGACTTCCGCGAGACTTCCGGGGACACGTACCTGATTAGATCGGTACATGTCCCCGGAATAAGGGGAATAAGGGGATAAGACGGAATAAGACAACGGGGGGGACGGCTAATGCCATCCAAACAGCTGGCGAAAAATACGTACCGGAAACTTCTCGACGAGATCGCCGGGATCTGTGACCGCGCCGGATCTGGCGATGCTCAATTAAAATGATGAAACGGTTTATTATTTTTACATTAATGTTGTTACTTGCTGTCCCGATGACGGCCGAGGCGGGCAAGACGCCTGCGCCGCCTCCGGGGCCGAGCGCCGCCGAACAGCAGGTGTTCACTCAGCGGTTCTGGGAGGCCGTGGATGCTGGAGGGGACGCCCTTTCGAAGTTGAGCCAGGAGGTCACGGGTAAGCCTGGGGCGCAGGGTGAGATGGAAACCAGGATGCTGCATAATCTCCGGCAGGGCAAGGCCGCCGACGGCGGCGAGGCCAAGGGGTTCCACGGCGACCCCGCCGACCCGGGGCCGCAGGACTGGTCGGACTGGAATGTCGAGACGGACGCCGACGGCAACGTGACCGGATTCAAGGAAAAGGATTTCGAGCAGAAGGACAAAGACGGCGACGGCGAGATCTCGGAGGCGGAGCGCGCCGAGTGGGACAAGAAAAAGAAAGAAGAGGACGACGCCCGCGGCGGGCCTGTGGGGGACGTGGACCGTCCGCCGGATTGGGACCAAGACCGCGACGGCGAGCCGGACCCCGGTTTTACGCTGGACTGTTATCAATGCAAGATGCCGCCTTTGACCGAGCCCCCGTGCCAGGACGGCGAAGCCGGCCCTTGCGACAGCCATTCTTGCGATGAAGAAAAAGAAGAGTGTGTCGAACATATCGAAACATACGGCGCGCGGGAGCTCGTCTGTCACAACTGCGTCCCCAAAGAGGAAGTCGTTCCCTTCTGCGAGACCTGCGGATTTACTTCGGATTCCACCTGCGGCGGCGAGTGCAAGCAAGGCCCGTGTGTCCCCATCGATGTCAACGTGGATTCCTGCAAGATCACCCCTACGATGCAGACACGCGAGCGCGGCTCCACGCAAAAATGTTACGCCTGCATGAAGGTTGAGGAGATCGTCATTGAATACGTCATTATCATCATCGAAACGCCGTTTGAGCGTTATGTTTTGGGTAAGGGAGCGCCGGAGCGCTTCAACCCGTCGTCGGTGATGGCGCTGGCGAAAGTGGATAAGGCCAGCGGCATGATCCAAAACACTGCCGGAGAGCTTAAGAGCGCCGCGGATTTTATGGGCAGTTTTAACGTCGGCATGGGGTTGCCGGGGCTGGCGGGTCCGGGGAAAATCAGCATGGATCAGATGACCAGCCTTTTGGGCAGCGGGTTGAGTTCGGCCGGAAGTTATGGCATGGATTGTTTCGGGAATGTTAAAGAAGCCGCTCAAGGCGCAGAAGCCGCGCCAGCTGATGTGCCAGATGAGAAAGTATCCAAGAAGGATAAGAAAAAGAAGCAAGAAGAAGGCGTCAGCGAGGAACAGCTTAAAGCCGCGGATAAAAACGGCAATCCGGCGGTTTCGGGTCCGATTGTCGCTTGCGGAGAAGAAGACGGCAATAAAGTCTTGAAGATTTACAGCGCCGGCGGAGCCCTGGTGGACACCATTACTCAGGCCGCGCTGAAGTTAAATCCGAATATTATCCTGGAGAAGATGGGTGTCGCCCAGCAGTTAAGCGATATGTTCATTCAGAAAAGCGGCATCGATTTCGCCGGCTACGTCGAGAAGTTCACAGGGCTTCCCTTGAAACAGATTCAGTCCGCAGCCGCGCAGGTCGCGCAGATCAAGGGACAGGCGGACCAGTTTCTCGACAAGAAGAAAAAGAAAAAAGTCCAAGCGGAAGAACCGCCGCCGGTTCTGCCCAACGATCCATTATTTGATGAAGGTCCGGCCAAGAAACAGAAAAAATTGCTCGGCATTCTTGGCAGCAGCAAAGAGGCGCCGGCGAACCCTATGGGTTCTTTGATCAAGATGGGCATGGAGCGCCGGGCCGAGATCCAGGAGAACGCGCTGGACGTCAAGGACCAGTGGGGCATCCAGAAAGTGGGCTTCACGCCGTGGGACGATCCCAATTCCGCGTGGAACGTTGTTGACGCGAACCAGAAGAATGTCGTCGTGGCGGTGGTGGACTCCGGCTTGGACATGACGCACCCGGACGCGCCGCAGTTTATCTGGAAGAACCCCAAGGAAGTCCCCGGCAACGGCATCGATGACGACAACGACGGCTTTATCGACGATAGCAACGGCTGGAATTTCGTGGATGATAATCATGATTTCACGGACATCCGCGGCCACGGGACGTTCGTCGCCGGCATTATCGCGGCGAAATATAACAACGGCATCGGTATCGCGGGGATCAACCCCGGCGCGGTCATCATGCCCGTCAGGGTCGCGGATGAGGAAGGCGAAACGAACAGCCTCTTGATCTACCGCGGGATCAATTACGCCGTCGACCACGGGGCCAAAGTCATTAACGTGAGCCTCGGAGGGCGCAACATTTCCAAACTCGAACAGCAGGCCGTGGAGCGCGCGCACGCAGCTGGCGCGCTGGTTGTCGTTGCCTCCGGTAACGGCGATGACAACCTCGTCTCTTTTGGGCCGTCATCGTCGAAACATGGTCTTGCCGTCGGCCAGATCGATTACAGCGGTGTTCGTTCCACTGTTTCGAACTGGGGACCGAATCTGGGTCTTGTCGCGCCGGGTGAGCAAATTTATTCGCTGTGCTCGAAAGACAACAAGCACGTTTTGCCGTCGATCCGCAAAACCGGCTATTACAAACAGGACGGGACCTCATTCTCAACCCCGATGGTCGCGGCCGCCGCTTCCCTGATCTGGGCAAAAAATCCGGATTTAACGAACGAGCAGGTGGCGGACATCCTCCTGGCCACGGCAACCGACATGGGCGAGCCGGGATGGGACGCCATGACCGGCGCCGGGCTCTTGAATGCCTCGGCGGCACTGCGTTCGGAAACGACTGAAGGTCTGACCGTCATGTTCACCAACCTGCGTGTTAACCGCGACGCGCGCGACCAGGTCGTTTCCGTCGATGTTTTTGGCACTGTCCGTGGGCAGTTCAAGGAATTCGCCATTGAGGTCGGTAAAGGCAAGAATGCCACACGATTTACGACGGTCGCCGGGCCGTACGGTGAAGCCGTCGACTATCAGCATATCGCCCGTTTGAATGTCCAGGACGTCCTGCGCGGGGCCGACGACTGGATCCTGCGTATCAAAGCCATTGATGACACCGGCAAAGAGCACCTTGCCTCCACGCCGTTTACTCTGCCGAAATGAATTTCCTTTCCACCGAGTCGGTCACGGAACGAAACCGCGTCATCGATACTCATCGTGCATTGATCCTGGAGATCCGCAAACTAAACTTGAGCCGGAGATCAGCAAGCTTGCGGCCACTCGCGACCCGCGCCGGGGAATCAGAACAAAAGCAGGGATATTATGAATAACAGCATGTTGCCGGTATTGATCTTTGCCCTTTCTTATGTCTTTTTTATCCTGTTCCCGGCAAAAAGGATGTTCTTTGCCGTCGGGGCAAGTTTGTTGATCGTGTTGACCGGCATTCTCACCTGGCAAGAAGCTCTTGCGGCGGTGAACTGGAACGTCATGGGAATATTCGTCGGCATGTTATTCGTCGCCGATATTTTCCTGGACAGCCGGATGCCCGCCTGTATCGCCGAGTCGATCGTTAACCGGACCAGGACGATCGCCTGGGCCATCCTGGCCCTGTGCGCGCTGACCGGGATCCTTTCGATATTCATTGAAAATGTCGCGACGGTCCTGATCATGGCGCCGATCGCGTTATCTTTGGCGAAGAAGTTAAAGATCGACCCGCGCAACATGATGATCGCGATAGCCATCGCCAGCAATCTCCAGGGGGCGGCGACCCTGATCGGAGACCCCCCCAGCATGCTTCTGGGCGGGTTCGCCAAAATGAATTTCGGGGATTTCTTTTTCTATAAAGGACGTCCCGGCATTTTCTTTGCCGTACAATCCGGGGCCCTGGCATCTTTTGTCGTCTTATATTTTTTATTTAGAAAGCATCACCAGGAAACAGGACGGATAAAGACCGAAAAGATCATATCTTGGGTCCCGACGTTTATCCTCGTGGCTTTGATCGCCGCGCTGGCGGCCTCGTCTTTTTTCGATAAAGAATTTTCTTATCTGGCGGGGATGATCTGCGTGGTTTTCGGGTTTATCGCGCTTATATGGGACAGGTTTGTCCACAAACACCCCGTGCGCGCGACCTTGAGATCGCTGGACTGGGACACGACGTTCTTCCTGGCCGGGATATTCATCATTGTGGGCGGCCTGACCCGCAGCGGGTGGATCGAATCCGCCGCCGTCTATTTATCTGATTCCGTCGGCGACGATATTTTTGTGACGTATACCATCCTGGTCGTCGCTTCGGTCCTGCTGTCGGCTTTTATCGACAATGTCCCCTACCTGGCGGCGATGCTCCCTGTGGCCATGGGCATGGCCGATAAATTGTCCATCGAACCACAGCTGTTTTTGTTCGGGTTGCTGATCGGGGCGTGTTTGGGAGGGAACATTACGCCGATCGGGGCGTCCGCCAATATCGTCGCTTGCGGCCTGCTCAAAAAAGAGGGGTATGAAGTCTCATTCCTGGAATTTGTCAGGATCGGCCTTCCTTATACGATTCTGGCGACTTCGGCGGCCTATATTTTTGTCTGGCTGGTGTGGGCCTAAATCCTCATTGACAATCAGCGCCGATACGTTTATTCTCAATAATACATTTATCCGTCTAAAAACCAGAATCATCCGTTAATTACTGTAAAAAAGGAGTTTTTCGTGGAAGAGCCTAATTACAATTTCTACGGGCTGGGGATCGCGCCCAAGATTATCGAGATACTCGAGAGCCTGAAATTCAAACACGCCACCCCCATCCAGCACCAGGCGATCCCCCTGGCCTTGGAAGGCAAGGACGTGATGGGCATCGCCCAGACGGGGACCGGCAAGACCATGGCCTTCGCGATCCCCACCATCCAGAAACTGGCGCAGACCAAAGACCGCGCGCTGGTCGTTGTCCCCACGCGAGAGCTCGCCATCCAGGTGGAGGAAAGTTTTTTCAAGATCGGGCGGCCGTTCGGGATCAAAACGGCCGTGTTGATCGGCGGCGACCCCATTAAAAATCAGTTAAGGGCGCTCGCCCAGCATCCGCGGGTCCTGATCGTCACCCCGGGCCGGCTGATCGACCTGATGGAACAGCGCAAGGTACACCTTAACGATATCCGCATCCTCGTCCTCGATGAGGCCGACCGGATGTTCGACATGGGTTTCTCCGACCAGATCGAAACGATCCTCCGGGCCGTGCCCAAAGAACGCCAGACCCTGCTTTTCTCGGCGACGATGCCCGCGACCATCCTCTCCGTGGTGCGAAGCCACATGCGCATGCCGGTCTCCGTTGAGATCGCCCGTTCCGGCACGACACCCGAGCAGGTCACGCACGAATTGTTCATCATCCAGAATGACATGAAAAGGGTCCTCCTGGGAAAATTGCTCGCGCAGTTCCGCGGGTCGGTCCTGTTGTTTTGCCGCACCAAGATGGGCGCGCGCAAGATTTCCAGCGCGCTGCGCCAGCAGGGGCAGCGGGCCGCGGAGATCCATTCGGACCGTTCGTTGCCCCAGCGGCGTGAAGCGCTGGAGGGTTTTAAAAGAGGCAAATACCGGGTGCTCGTCGCCACCGACATCGCCGCCCGCGGCATCGACGTCAAAGGCATCGAGTTGGTCATCAATTACGACCTCCCGGATGACGTCGAGAATTACGTGCACCGTATCGGCCGCACGGGCCGCGCCGGATGCCCGGGCCACGCGATCTCTTTTGCCACCTCGGACCAGAAAGAGGATGTGGCCAGTATCGAGCGGCTTATCAAGGCGTCCCTGCCGATCTCCAGCCACCCGGATGTGCCCGCGGTCCAGTTCTCACAGGCCCGCGTGCGCGGCGGTTCCTGGACAAACAAAAGTTTTTCCCGCCGCGGCGGGGGATACCGAAGGCGATAAAAAAGGCCGCCCAAAGGAGTGCATAAATGCGTGCCGCGGTTATCGACATCGGGTCCAATTCCACCAAGCTGGTCATCGGGGAAAAAGCCGGGGATGACATCAGGGTCCTGGAATCCCTGAAAAATGTGGTCGCCATCGGGCAGAACACCTTTTACAAGGGACGGATCTCCCAGGAAATCTTCAACGAGATCATCCATGTCCTGGAAAAATATAAAACGTTGATCAGGCAGTACGAGGTCGCGGAGACGAAAGTGATCGCGACAACCGCGGTGCGCGAAGCCGAGAACCGGGATATCTTCCTGGACACCGTTGAGCGTAAAACCGGTTTCAAGATCGAGGTCCTCAACGTCGGTGACGTCGTTTATTTCATCGACGCCTTCCTGTCGTATAAACTCAAGAAGAAATATCCCATCAACGAAAAGAACCTGCTGATCGCCGAGATCGGCGCCGGGAGCCTGGACATATCCATCCTGGAAAAAGGCTTTACGCTGTTTAACCTCGGGATCCCCGTCGGGACGCTGCGCCTCAAGCAGTTCAAGAGCATGGTGGAAGGGAGCCAGCGGGAAGTTTACGAGGCGCTGGAGGAGTATGTCGAGAACGAAGTCGTCAACCTCAAAAGGAGCATCCCCGCCCTGAAGCTCGACGACATCCTGCTCATCGACGAAAGCTATTCCGCGGCGCTGCCGCACATTTTGCCCAACCTCAAGCGCGAGGAGAAATTCTTTCCGCTGCAGTTCCGGGAATCAAGGAAATTGCTGGCCCGCGTGATGCGCGCCGGCCCTGACGAACTTGTCGGGAAAAATAACGTCCCGCCCGATATCGCCGACACGGTCGATTGCTACGCGCTGGTCGTCAACAAGCTGTTCAAGCTGATCAAAAAACGTTCCATATTCCTGCTGGAGACGTCCCTCTCCGAAGCGCTGTTGGCCAACACGATCTTCGGGTTCGACCTGGCGGAAAAATATAACAAGACCAACCAGCTGGTTTCCGTCGCAAAATTCATCTGTTCCCTGTACGGGTCGGACCTCAAACACGCCAAACAGGTCGCTTTCCTGGCCGAAGGGTTGTTCAACCAGATGAAAGGCGTCCTGGGGCTCCAGGACAACGATCTCTTGTACCTTTTGCTGGCGGCGTATCTGCATAATATCGGCATGTTTATCAACAACCGTTCTCACCACAAGCACACGGAATATATCATTAATTCCTTGAGTTTTTTCCGGCTCTCCCCGCAGGAGATCAAATGCATCGCCTGCATCGCGCGGTATCACCGCAAGGCCCACCCGCAAAAGACGCACTATTTTTACGGCGGTCTGCCGTTAAACGAACAGCTCCTGGTCCAGAAACTCGCCTCGATTTTAAGAGTCGCCAACGCCCTCGACAGCGCGCACAAGCAGAAGGTCAAGAAGCTGGAGATCCATCCCGGCCCCGGCGGCGGGTTGACGCTGGTCGTTTATTCCAGCGATAATTTCGCCCTCGAGAAGATCTCTTTTAAGGACCGCAAGCAGCTGTTTGAAGAGATCTCCGGCAGCCAGCTCAATCTGCTGGTCAAAAAGCAGCCGGCATGAACCGATGAAAAAAGAATTCCCGGAAAAAGAGAAGTTTATCCCGAGGGACGTCAGCTGGCTGATGTTCAACCAGAGGGTTTTAAACGAGGCCCTTGACCACGCCAACCCCTTGCTGGAACGCTTGAGGTTCCTCGCCATTTTTGTCAATAACCTGGACGAATTTTATATGGTGCGCGTGGCGGCTTTGCTGAATCTGAAGAATTCGGACATCAACAAGCCGGACCATCTGGGGTATTACCCGCAGGAACTGCTGGATCAGATCGGCAAGCAGGCCCGGGAATTGATCAAACAGTTGTATGAGATCCACCGCGGGATCTGCGCCAACGAATTGGCCAAAGAGAACATCCGTGTCGAAAACGTCGCGGGTTTACGGAAGGAACAAAAACGGTTCGTCCGGGAATATTTTGAGAACACTCTTTATCCGGTCATGACGCCGCTGGGGGTCGACCCGGGACATCCTTTCCCCGTCCTGCCCTCCAGGACCATGGCCTTTGCCGTGCATATCAAACGCAAGGCGAACAGTTTTCTGGCCGTCGTTCCTGTCCCCAAAAACATCCCCCGCGTCATACGGGTCCCTTCCAGGAAAAACGAATACATTTTTGTTTTGCTCGAAGATATCATCCGGGAGCACGTGCGCGTTTTTTTTAAAGGGTACAAGATCGACGGCTTTTCCATTTTCCGCGTGATCCGCGACAGTGAGTTGAGCGCGGAAGAGGATTTTACGCCGGATCTGCTGAAATTGATCGAGAGCGAAGTAAAAAAAAGGAGGCTGGCCAAGGTCGTGTACCTGGAGGTCGATGAAAAATGCGGCGAGGAACTCCTCGATATGCTCTGCCAGGGCCTTAACTTCGCCAAGGAAGAAACGGTGCGCATCAGCGGCCATCTGGACCTGACGTATCTTTTCGAAATGATCCGTAAAGTCGACAAGCCGGAGTTGTGTTACCGCGGCCATATCCCGCGCAAACTCGAATTCGAGAATATCTTCGACAAGATCAAAAGCGGGGATTTCATCGTCCACGTTCCGTATGAGTCGTTCGAGCCGACGGTCGATCTGGTGCGCGCGGCCGCCCGGGACGAAAGGGTGCTGGCGATCAAGATGACCCTTTATCGCACCAGCAAGGATTCCGCCATCATCAGCGCTCTCAAGGAAGCGGCCGCCAATAAAAAACAGGTCACGATCCTGCTGGAGATCAAGGCGAGGTTCGACGAGGAGAACAACATCAAATGGGCCAGGGAGCTGGAAACGGCCGGTTGTCACGTGATCTACGGCATCCCGGGGCTGAAGGTCCATTCCAAAATGACGCTCATTGTCCGTGAGGAAGAAGGGGCCATCCAGCGTTATGTCCATTTGTCGACGGGAAACTACAACGAATACACGGCGCGGGTCTACAGCGATATCGGCTATTTTACCAACAACGACGATTTCGCCAAAGACATCTCGGATATGTTCAACGTCATCACCGGTTATTCGATGCCGCCGGCCTGGAAACGGATCGTCAGCGCGCCCAGGGACCTGCGCGGATACTTAATCGCGCTCATCGACAAGGAGATCCGGTTCCATAAAAAAAACAAGAACGGCCTCATCACCGCCAAAATGAATTCCCTCGAGGACCCCCGCGTCATCGAGAAATTATACGAGGCCTCCGGCGCGGGCGTCAAGGTGCGGCTCATCGTGCGCGGTATCTGCTGCCTTGTCCCCGGCGTCAAGGACCTAAGCGAGAACATCCACGTCAAAAGCATCGTGGGCCGGTTCCTGGAGCATACGCGGATTTTTACCTTTAATAACAACGCCGGCCCGCGCGTTTTTCTTTCCTCGGCGGACTGGATGAAGCGCAATTTCGACCGGCGCATCGAACTGCTTTTTGAGATCCATAAGGAGGAAATTAAATCGCATTTGAAGGAAATCCTGGAATTGTACTGGAAAGACAATGCCAAATCCTGGGAATTGACGCAAGAGAGAGCCTACAAAAAGATCAAGGCCAAAGACGATCCGTTCAATTGCCAGGAGTATTTGATCAAGCGCCACGGAGGCTAGGGTGGAGTACGTCGGGTATGTTAAAAAAGACACCGGAATCTATATCCGGAACATCCGCCATCATTATAACGGTCTTTCCGGCAGAGGAATAGTTGAGCACCTGCACCAGATCCGGGTCAACGCGCGCCGGTTGCGCAACGCCTTGTCCATCCATAAAAAAATATTCCCCGCGCGTCAATTACAGCAATGGGACAAAAGTATCCGCCGGGCGGTTGAGGCGTCTTCACAGGCGCGGGACCTGGATGTTTATCTCCGTTTCCTTAACGTATACGCCAGGAAGCCGCGGGGTATCCCCGAACGCCGGGTGCTCGCCGCGTTTATCGCCGCGCTTGAGAAAAAGCGCGAGAGGTTGCAACCGCGGGTCATCCGCGATTTAAATGATTTCAACCGGCGAAATACGCTCGAAGACATCGCCCGGAGCCTGCGTCACCCGATCGCTGGAAAAAAGGACAACGATCCCCAAAAGATTTATAAAGTCGCGAGGAAAAAGCTGTTGCGCCGGGTCAAAGAGCTGTTGGTCTTTGAGCCTTTCGTCCGCCGGCCGCGCCGGATCCGGGAACTGCATCAGATGAGGATTGCCGCCAAGCATCTGCGCTACACCCTTGAAGGCTTCGCGCCCCTCTACGGGCCGCGGCTGTCTTTGTTTATCGGGCGCGTCCTGTCGTTCCACAGGCAGTTGGGCGACATCCATGATTATGACGTATGGACAGAGCATCTCGCGCGATACGCCCGCCTGAAGGTAAAGTCCCGGAAAGAAATGGCCGTCCTGAACAAGGTCAAACGCCATTGCCTGGGTCTGCGCCAAAGGACATACCGCGTTTTCGTCCGGAACTGGTCCACGGCGCGTGAGAAGAATTTTTTTGAAGATTTAATGGAATATGTCTATGCCCATTGATGTGAATAAACAGAGATGAAAAAGAAAACAAAGAATAGAGTGTACGTCGGGATAGATATCGGCGGGACCAAGGTCGCCGTCGGGTTGGTGGGCCAGACGGGGAAATTGTTCGCGGTCAGGAAATCCCCGACGCCCGAAGGAGGGTCGGGCCCGCGGATATTCCGTTTGACAAAAGAATTGATCCAGGAGTTGTTGAAAGAGGAAAAGATTGCCCGCGCGCGGATACGCGGTATCGGTCTGGGTGTGCCGGGGATCGTCAAGCCGGACCACCGGGACATCCTCATCACGCCCAACGTGGGGTTGTCGGGATACCCTTTGGCCGCTCAGCTGGAGAAGTCTTTTAAAACCAGGGTCGTTTTGGGCAATGACGTGAATCTGGGTACGCTGGGGGAGAAGTGGTTTGGCGTTGGGAAAGGTGTCAAGAATATCATCGGGTTGTTCCCCGGCACGGGTGTCGGCGGGGCGATTATTATGGACGGAAAACTCATTACCGGATCCCAGGGGGCTGCCGGCGAGATCGGGCATATGGTCCTTGATATGCACAGCCCGCGCAAGAGCGCGGGGCTCTATGGAACCGTGGAGGCCCTGGCCAGCCGGCGGGCGATCGAGCGCGCGATCAAAGAGGCCGTCGAGAAGAAAGTACCGACCATCATCACGAAGCTGCAGGGAGGAAAACTCGTTGCCGTCAAAAGCGGCGTTCTCGCCGAGGCCCTGTGGAGAAAAGACCCGCTGACGATGAGGATCGTCAACGAGGTGTGCCGTGTTTTGGGGCAGGCCTGCGTTTCATTAAGGCACATTCTAAACCCTGATATGATCATCCTGGGCGGCGGCGTTATGGAGGCCTGCGGGGATTATATGCTGCCCCGGATCCGCAAGATATCCGCGGCAGACCCGTTTTTCAGAGGCATCGACGATTGCCGCGTCGAACGGTCCTTTCTGGGGGATGATGCCGTCATCCTTGGCGCGGTGGTTTTGTTAAAACAGGTCCTCGGGGAGAAGATATCCGCCGGCGCGGATTATTACCCGAAGGTGCGCGCGGACAAAAGCGGCAATGTTTGGGTCAACGACAAATTGGTCAGGAAAAATATTTATATCCGCGCCGATGGGAAGATGAAGAAACTTAACGGGCCAGCGGTTTCGGCTGATTTAGGGCTTTCCCGACGGTTGGGAATAAACGTTCTAAAGCAAGTGTGCAGAAAAGGACCGAAAGTCTTGATCGTCGGCTCCGTGCGCGGCCGTGTGCAGATCACCAGCGAGGCGAAGAAGTTCCTCCGGGAATATGGCATTGAGGCGCGTTTGCTCAACGTCAAAGAGGCGGTGAAGGCCTACAACGCGGCCACAGAACGAAAAACCCTGGTTGTCTACCGAAGAGAGGCATAACCCCATGCACGATATGGTTTATAAAATCAAGGCGGATTTTTTGAAGGTTCTGGGGCATCCCGTCCGCCTGAGATTGATCGAAGAACTTAAATCCGGCGAGAAAAGCGTGGGATACCTGGCCGCCAAATTAAAGATCGGGCAGTCGAGTATTTCCCGGCATCTCCTCGCCTTGCGCAACGCGGGGATCCTCTCTTCCCGGCAAGAGAAGACGACCGTTTACTACAATATCGCGGACCATGATGTTTTTCATGTGTTACGTCCCATCGCGGTCATGCTCCACAAAAAATTCAAAGAATCCGGGAAAGTCCTCACTACGTTAGGCAAAGAGTAGCATGTTGTTGAACAATTGGCGGACACCCGGACAACCGTTGCCTTGACAATCCTTTAGTTCCGAGTATGATACATGCTTATATGCGCATACTTGCATATTATATGGGAAACTGTAATGGTAGACTGGATTTATTATTGCTACTCTACTGGATCGGATTAATCCATGGATAAATTAAATTCTTCTTCGGCGAATAAATTGACGGTCCGCCTGGAACTGCTGAACAAGCCCGGCGTTTTTGCCCGGGTCGTCAAGGTGATCGCCGATGAAAACGCCAACCTGGGAGCGGTGGATATCGTCGAGGCCATGCCGGAGAGAGTTATTCGCGATGTCACCTTCGATGTCGCCGGTGACGAGCACGGCCAGCGGATCATCGACATTTTAAACAAGCTGGAAAATGTCAAGGTCGTTTCATTCTCCGACCCCATCTTCCTCCTGCATTTGGGCGGTAAAATACATATTCAGAACAAGGTTCCGTTGAAGACGAGAAACCAGCTCTCCATGGCCTATACCCCCGGCGTGGCCAAAGTGTGCGCGGCCATCGCGCAGGAACACAGCAAGGTGAACACGTTGACCATCAAAAGCAACAGTATCGCCGTTGTGACGGACGGGTCGGCCATCCTGGGGCTGGGGAATTTAGGTCCCGAAGCGGCCCTTCCGGT
>Ga0209211_10001157_pt1 | contig 51244 bp, 52 predicted proteins | sample RifGroA2_FD_183992 | JGI IMG/M metagenome (GOLD analysis project Ga0209211, IMG submission 183992) | Groundwater microbial communities from Rifle, Colorado, USA - Groundwater A2 (SPAdes) (version 2) | ecosystem: Environmental > Aquatic > Deep subsurface > Groundwater | place: Rifle, Colorado...
GATTGTGGTATTGGGTTTTTTACTAAAAAACGACATAGATACTTACAGTATACCACAGCCAAAAATACTAGTAAACAAAGTCAAAACGTGTTACAATGAATATAGAAACAAAAACCATGGATTTAAAACTCTATAACACCCTTTCCCACAAAAAGGAGTTGTTTGAACCACTCAAAAAAATAGTCGGGCTCTACACCTGCGGCCCGACCGTGTATAACTTTCAGCACCTGGGCAACTATCGTACCTATATTTTTGAAGACACGCTCAAACGCGTGCTGCTTTTTAATGCGTTTCGCGTTAAACACGTCATGAACATCACGGATGTGGGCCATTTGACCGATGATGCTGACAACGGCGAAGATAAAATGGAAAAAGGGTCGCGGCGCGAAGGGAAAAGTGCATGGAAGATTGCGGATTTCTACACCGCGGATTTTAAAAAAGATATTGCCGAATTGAATATTATTGAGCCGACCGTGTGGTGCAAAGCAACGGATCATATTAAAGAACAAATCGCGCTCGTCACAACGCTGCAAAAAAAAGGTTACACGTATGAAACAACGGATGGTATCTATTTTAATACCACACGGTTCCCCTCATACGGCGAGCTGGTGCGTTTAAAAAAACAAGAATTACAGGCCGGCACGCGCGTGGCCATGGGTGAAAAAAAGAATGAGCACGATTTTGCCTTGTGGAAATTTACACGTCCCGGAGAAAAACGACAAATGGAGTGGAATGCGTTTAGACACAAGGGCTTTCCGGGCTGGCATATTGAGTGCTCTGCCATGAGCATAAAATATCTGGGAAAACAGTTTGATATTCATTGCGGTGGCGTTGATCATATGTCTGTTCACCATACCAATGAAATTGCGCAATCAGAATGTGCAACCGGCAAACACCCTTGGGTGCGCTACTGGCTCCACGGTGAGTTTTTATTGATTGGCGCCGACGGGGCTGCTGGTGATGGGGCTGGTGAAAAAATGGCAAAATCAGGTGAAAATTTCATTACGCTTGCCACGCTCAAACAAAAAGGAATTTCGCCGCTTGCGTATCGCTATCTGTTATTGCAAACACATTATCGCAAACAGCTGGCGTTTTCCTGGCAAGCGTTACGATCCGCAGAAAGCGGTTTGCAAAATTTGTATCAAACTATAGCGCGCTATGATAAACCAAAAATAGGGTGTGCCGAATTTGAAGAAAATTTTAAAAACGCCATAAACGACGACCTCAATATGCCACAAGCGCTTGCTCTCATGTGGCGGCTCATAAAATCGGATTATCCAAGCAGCGCAAAACTGAAAACGCTGTTTGAGTTTGATAAAGTTTTGGGGCTCAATATCAAAGCAGAATGGAAACGCAGAAACCAAAAAGTGCCCAAACGAGTTATGCAGCTTGTACATGAACGTGAAAAAGCGCGGTTAGAAAAAAATTGGCAACGTTCAGATGAACTGCGTGAAGCCCTGGAACACACCGGATACCGTGTTGAGGATACACCTCATGGGCCCGTAACCGTAAAAATGGTATAATCTCCCTATAACGTATGGCTCAACAACCACCGAGCATGGGGCTTGAAAAACAACCCCTACTGCCGCAAGAAAAACGCCGCATGCGCGCGCCTTTTGAAACTGAACAAAAACCAACGCCAGAACGCGCGACCATTCCAGAAACAACCCCTCTTCCTGAACAGCAGTCGCTCCCCACAGAAAACATACCACACGTACAAGCGCAAGAAGGTCTGCTAGCGCGTTTTAAACAAAAAAAATTCAAACCATTGGCCATACCGCGGACAGGACAAAAAGATGAAACAACCAAAAAAATTGAAACCGTCATGTCTGAAGGCCTGGCGCAATTGTACCAGCAAATGCCGGAGTTTAAACGTGTTGAGTTTAAAATAAAAGGAGAAGAAACCGCGCGTGACATTCGCACACTGTTTAACAAACCAAAACTACACTTGAAAAAATTGCTGAAATTGCTCTTGGCATGGCTTAAAATAATACCCGGCGTCAATAGATTCTTTCTTGAACAAGAAGCAAAAATCAAAGCAGAACGTTTGATTGAACTACACGACGAAGAACACAACCGTACATGATATGCTCCAAATAGTGCCACTTGCATCGCCCGATTATTTCAACCTCCCGAGTGGCGGCGGATTGTTTGATTCGTTCATTCCACTGTTGCTTGTGGTTGCTGTTGTTTTGGGGATTCTCGGGGTGCTTTTTTTCTTGCGCAATATCGCACATGAAGTCCATCGCCACACGCAAAGCTTTAAACGCAACTTGTATATGGTGCGTGTCCCCAAAGAAAAAAAGAGTGAACAGGAAATGCAGGCAACTGAACGCATGGAACAAATACGGGAAGAAATCAGCATTGCTGAAGGGTTCTATACAGCCATTGGCGGATTAAAAGCACAGCGCGGTTTGATGGCGTGGTGGCATGGGCGCGATGATCACGTTTCATTTGAAATTGTTGTCCAAAAAAGTTTGATCAGTTTCTATGTCTCAAGCCCGGCGCACATGGATGATTATGTACAGCGCCAAATTCACGCGCAGTATCCGCATGCGCAACTGGATAAAATACAGGATTACAATTTGTTTTTGCCCAAGAGCTCGGTAGTCGCAGCGCGCTTAAAATTCAAACGCGACAGTGCTTTGCCTATAAAAACATACAAAAAAGCAGATAGCGACCCACTCAATACCATTACCAACTCATTAAGCAAACTGGGAGAGTATGACAGCGTTGCCATTCAGTTTATTGTACGCAGCGCAAAACGAGCGTGGCGCAAAGAAGGTGCGCATATCTCACGTGAAATTCAGCAGGGCAAAAAATTTGAAGATGTGGTTGATAAAAATCGCATACTCATGGCTGCTGGCAAGGTAACCCACGGCATCCTGAAGCAATTTGAAAGCAAAAAACAGGGCATGGGGCCTGAACCCAAAGAACAGTACCGCTTGTCCCCGCTTGAAGAAGAACTGGTCAAAGGTGTTGAAGAAAAAATCAGCAAAGCGGGATTGGACGCCAACATCAACATTATCGTTGCCAGCGAGACGCCACAAGGCGCCAAATTGTATTTGGACAACGTGGTCAATGCGTTTACGCAATTTAATTTGTACCATTACGGAAACAGTTTTTTTGCTATTGTGCCCTCACATCCCCAAAAATTGATTCGCGACTACTTGTACCGCGCTTTTTCTGAACATCATGAATTTGTCATTAATACAGAAGAAGCTGCGAGCTTGTACCACCTGCCGCTACCTTCAACGGAAACGCCGGGCATTAATTGGCTCGGCGCGCGCAAAGCACCACCACCGGTTAATTTGCCAAAAGAAGGCGTGATCCTTGGCTTGGCCGAATACCGCGGTGAGGAATACACCGTGCGCATTATGCGCGAGGACCGCCGGCGTCATGTGTATATTATCGGAAAATCCGGCTCCGGCAAAACCGTACTCATTCAAAACATGGCTCTGCAAGACATCAGAAATGGAGATGGTGTGTGCGTGCTTGACCCCAACGGCGACTTAATTGAATACATCCTTGAACACATGCCACCGGAACGCGCTGAAGATCTCATTGTGTTTAGCCCATCTGATCTTGAAATGCCTTTGGGCTTAAATATGCTTGAAGCTCAAACTGAAGATCAAAAGGACTTTGCGGTACAAGAAATGATATCCGTATTTTATAAATTGTTCCCACCGGAAATGATCGGTCCTCTGTTTGAACACCAGATGCGCAATGTCATGCTAACACTCATGGCTGATATTAATAATCCTGGCACCATTGCGGAAATTCCACGCATGTTTTCAGATGAAGAGTTTGCGGCCACATGGGTTGCCAAAGTACACGATCCGGTGGTACGCGCGTTTTGGGAAAAAGAAATGGCCAAAACAAGTGATTTCCACAAATCGGAAATGTTGGGGTATTTGATTTCAAAAGTGGGCCGTTTTGTGGAAAATGAAATGATGCGCAATATTATTGGTCAAAAGCGTTCAAGCTTTGATTTCCGAGAAGTGATGGACAACAAAAAAATACTTTTGGTTAACCTGGCAAAAGGTACAACCGGAGAAGTTAACGCGCAACTTCTGGGCTTGATCATTGTGGCAAAATTGCAAATGGCCGCGTTTAGCCGCGCTGAATTGCCGGAAGAACAACGCCATGATTTTTATCTGTATATTGACGAATTCCAAAACTACACTACCGACTCTATTGCCACTATTTTATCTGAAGCGCGTAAATACCGCTTGTGCTTGACCGTAGCACACCAATATATGGGACAGTTAGTTGATAAAGGCGACAGCAAAATCAAAGACGCGGTCCTGGGCAACGTGGGTACCATGTGTACGTTCCGCATTGGTCCTGAAGATGCTGAAATTTTACAAAAAGAATATGCGCCAGTGTTTTCCGCGTATGATCTTTTAAATGTTGAACAATTTACCGCATACACCAAACTTTTAATTAATAATACAGCCACAAAACCCTTTAACTTGCGCCCTTTCCCACCCACCAAAGGCAACCCTGAACTGTCCAAAAACCTCAAAGAATTATCACGTCTCAAATACGGCCGACCGCGCGCTGAAGTTGATGCTGAAATTATGGAGCGCACACAGTTGGGCGTTGCAAGCAAAAACGCTGATTTTACGGCTACTGAAGCAACGCGGTAAACTTATCCCCCGCCTCTCCACACTCTGCACACTTTGAGTATCTTGAAACAAGGTGATTATTTTGATACAATGCATAATAAGCTCGTCATTAATCAATTGTACCTTGTATGGATAACCATAGTGCATTTTCACCTCTCGCGCACCTCCTGGACGGATGCGTGTCACAATTGCCTTCACATGAAGAATCTTCCGTGAACCCGCAAACATTATTACAAGAAATAAAAGAAAAATTGAATCAGCTTGAGCAGATGATGATAGGTACAGGACGTGTTGCGCAAAAACCCGCAGAGCGTGGCCCGCAGTACGCTCTGCGCCCACGTGTTCATCACCCGGCCATACAGCGTATCATTGACGGAGTATTTGACGGCGTATCCATGCTTGACGCCGAAGGCAACAAATACTCGGTCCCGGTTAATTACGCTTCCAAATCAAAATTGGTGGAAGGCGATCTCATGCAGTTGATGCTTACGCCCGGAGGAAAAATGTTGTACCGTCAAGTGGAACGTGTGGAACGCACCATGCTGCAGGGCTATGTTATGGAAAGTAACGGAGAGTTTGCGTGTGAAGCCAATGGCCGATGTTACAAAATTTCACACGCGTCAATTACTTACTGGCGCGTTCAGCCCGGAGACCGCATGACGATTATTGTTCCAAAAAATTGCGAAAGCACCTGGGCAGCTGTTGAAACCGTATAATCATACATGTCACTTTATAGAAAGCACAGACCTCAAACATGGGAGGCGCTCGTGGGTCAGGATGTCATCAAAACCACGCTCGGCAACCAGATTATGACCGGCGGCATTGCGCACGCCTATTTATTTTCAGGCCCGCGCGGTACTGGCAAAACAACCACTGCGCGTTTATTAGCAAAGGCATTAAATTGTACAGCACGTGCGGAGGGTAGCAGCGAACCATGCAACACGTGCGCGCTCTGTATGGACATTACGCGCGGCACATGCATGGATGTTCTTGAAATTGATGCAGCAAGCCACACAGGCGTTGAAAATGTTCGGGAAAATATTATTGATGCCACGCAATTCAGACCAACATTCGCACGCTACAAAGTTTTTATTATCGATGAAGTGCACATGCTTTCAGCCGCGTCATTCAATGCTTTGTTAAAAACACTTGAGGAACCACCGGCGCATGTGGTTTTTATTCTTGCCACCACAGAACTGCACAAATTGCCGGCTACTATATTATCGCGCTGTGAGCGATACCAATTTAAACGCATCGGCGCTACGGAAATGCGCACGCGATTGCTTGGGTTAGCGCAGGCAGAAGGCGTAACCATAGAACCGGCAGTGTTGGAGCGTATTATTCAATTATCAGAAGGCGGCATGCGCGATGCCGAGTCACTCATGGGACAATGTTTGGCGCTTGGCGAAAAAAATATAACGCGCGAAACAGTTGAACATATTCTACCATCAACGTATGACCGTTCCATTATTGATTTTTTGGGAATGGTTTTTGCGGGCACCGGCGCGCCACTTTTAGAGTTGTTGGATCGCTTACATCTTGAAGGCACCAACTGGCCACACTTTATGAATGCGCTGCTTGAAGAATTTAAAAATGCGCTCGTGTATAAAGTGGCAGGTTCGCACAACGGGGTGCTCGTGGGCAATAAAGAATTGATGGAGTTGATCAACAACGTGCCACTCGCGCGGCTTATTGAATTGACTGACTCGCTTATTGCCCGTAAAGGACAAATGATTGCATGCCCCATCCCCCATTTACCGCTTGAATTGTGGGTGGCGGAACATTTTATTAGCGACGCAGCCATACCACTTCCGAACCGAGGAGCTACTATGGTAACCCATATTGAGCCCGCTGAGAAGGCGGCGCCGCCGGCAAAACCAGTTGCTGAAGCCCTTGCACCAAAACCGCTTGCGGAAGAAAAAAAAACTGAAGAAATAGTCGCAGAAGTGGTTATTTCTGAACCTGAACCGGAATTATTACAGCCCAGCACGCAACCGGTGGCTGACCTTGACACCGTGCGCCTGGCGTGGCAGAATTGTGTGGACCATATTTGCACGGAGTTTCCGTCGCTGTCTTTTATTTTAAAAGCCGCGGACTTGGATGCATGGGATGGTGAACGCCTGACCTTGTCATTTGATTACGCATTGCATAAAGATAAAATCCTTGAACACAAAATCCGCGGACGCATTGAGCACATCATTAAAGAAAAACATGGCTTGAAAGTGCTCTTAAACGGACGCGTGCGCAACACAAAAACAGTGATGGAAGAAAAAATTGATCCGGCGCTTGAAAAATTGAGCGCGGCACTGGGCGGGCAGATGGTTGGTTAATGTGTCTACAACTAAACATTCGGGGATCGTCTAACGGTAGGACTACAGGTTCTGGACCTGTGTATCTTGGTTCGAATCCAAGTCCCCGAGCGAACGAGCAACGCGAGTGAGCGAAGGGGCACGTGACCCAATTATTTGGGTCACGTGAAGGAATTCGAAAGTTGTCCTTATATGCGAAAGAATCCGGCCATTGCCGTGATTATTTTTTTAATTTTTGATATACTATCTACATGTGGCGCATTATTAAAACATTTTGGCAGGAATCAAAAAAATATTCATGGCTGTGGATACTATTTTTGGTGTTCATTTTAATTGCGTCAATGTGTTCGCTTATTGCCCCCTACCTCATGAAACGGGTCATTGATGCGCTCATCTCGGTCAATAATCTTACCACTGCCGCAGGGCCCCGCATATTACTCATGCTTATCTTCTGGTGGTTTATGGTGAGCCTGATATTAGTTGTCATCAACGGCGTCCGCAACTTTGTATTTTGGACCATGGTTAACAAAGTATATTACCAATTTAGTGCTGACGCCTTTAAAAAAATACTACGCAAAGACATCACCGTATTTAACAAAAACAAAAGTGGAGAATTACTACACGTGTTTGACGATGGCGGAGAATCAATCTGGGGGGTATGTCACCATGTATTCAATGAACTCTTTCCACAATTAGTCAGTTTTATCTTTATAACCGTCTTTGCACTTACCGTCAACTGGAAATTGACGCTCGTATTGCTGGCCGTTATTCCCATCCAGATCGCCTTATCATGGTATCATTATGTAGCGACTAAACATTTTTCTGAAAAAACACGCGCCCTATGGGACAAAGCTTTCGGCATTGCGGGCGATGTATTCCAAAATATCCACGCAACAAAAGCGTACGCGCGTGAACAGTATGAAAGCGCTCGACTAGACAATTGGTTCTTGCGCGCCGTCTCTATCCAATTGCGTGCTAATGTACGCTGGATGTGGGCGCGCATGTTTGATACGTATATTATCGGCGAGTTTGCGGTGCTCATTGCGGGCGCACTCCTGGTGTTCAACGGAGAAATCACGGTCGGCACGCTCGTCATGTTTACCAGTTTTGTAGGGACTATTTTATTGCCCATTAACATGTTTGCCATGGGGTTACAAAATAACCAAAAAGACGCCACAAAATTTAAAAAGTTGGAAGCATTACTCGCAGAGCCGGAAACCATTGTGAAAACATCCGGCACCCATACACAAAAAAAAGTACAGGGCGCTATTACTGCTCGCCATGTTTCATTTGGTTATGGCAAAAAGCAAGTACTTTCCAATATATCGTTCAATATTAAACCCGGAGAACGTATAGCGCTTGTAGGCCCATCAGGCGCGGGAAAATCCACCCTGGCGCTCCTCATAGCACGCTTCTACGATCCGCAAAAAGGCACGATTCTGCTTGATGGAGTGGATATGCGGGCATGGAATTACCAAAACCTCCGTGAGCATATCGCGGTCGTGTGGCAGGAAAATATGCTGTTCCATGAATCTCTCGAGTTCAATGTTAAATATGGCGATCTCCACGCAACTAAAAATGAAATCATGGCAGCTGCAGAACGCGCGAACATTAAAGATTTTATTTTAGGACAAAAGAAAAAACTCAAAACAGTAGTTGGTGAACGCGGAATTTATCTATCCGGCGGTGAAAAACAACGCGTGATGGTCGCACGAGCAATTTTAAGAAATGCAGATGTAATTGTTTTGGATGAAGCAACAAGTGCGCTTGACAGTATTACGGAACGTCATGTACAGGAAGGTATCCGCAACTTAACACAAGACAAGACCTCTATCATTATTGCGCATCGTTTGTCTACCATTAAACACGTTGATCGTATTTTTGTAGTGAAGAATGGCAAGATAATCGCTGCCGGACCCCACGAAGAACTCATGAATACGTGCCCCTTGTATCACCGCATGGTTGATTTGCAGATACATGGAGTATTGCAGGAAGAAGAGATTAAAAATCCGAACCAATAAACCCCTCCCTGCGCCAAGAGCGCAGGGTATTAGGTAATAAAAAGCGACGCACTCTCATCTCCTCCCTCATTAGCAATCACTATTTCACCGTTGTCAAGAAACGCAATGCCTTCCGGTTGATTAAACTCATTTTTATCCAACTGCGTGGCACGCATTATAGCACCGTCACGGTTGACCACAATAAGAATGTGATCAATGGCTGACAAAATATACAAATTTTTCGTGACCGGATGCACGGCAATTCCAGAGGGCCGGAATTTTACGGCTTTTTTAGAATCTTTTGCATCAAGTTCTATACCGTGCTCTTCTACATACGTTTGAATTTCTTCAACATCTATAACCAACACCGGCTCTTCACTTACTTTTTTTGTGGCTATATCAAAAGCATATACGTATCGCTTATCTTTAAATTCCTTGCCCGCAGCAACTTTGCTTTTGGTTGCTATAAGCAAACGACGAGCAGACGGATCATAAGCAAGACCCTCGCTATTTTTAGCATGTATGCCAAAATCATAGGAAAGTACTTCGCCATCTCTAAACTCAAACAATGCGCCATCGCTCCGCAATATATAAAAACTTCCCTCTACTGCCGCAATATCCTCATAATCACCAGGGGTACCAAAAGAAATTTTTTCAACAATGGATTGTGTTTTTAAATCATATACATAAAGGGCACCTGTCTCGTCTTCAATAGCAACCAAACGATTGTTGCCCAAATACGTGATCCCGAAAATTTCTTTTAAAGAAGATGGCAAAAAATAATGCTCTTCTGAAATAGAACGATACATCCCTAACAAAAAAAGGGTAACTCCCGTTAACGCGACAAGGACAATTATTACTCCATGTTTCTTTTTCATACATTCAATCCATACGCATGCCACGGCGTGACACCAAATGTTTTCTGTCCATGATAACGCGCCAGCGCGCGTACGAGTATTTTTGCTGTCTGCACATTAGTGAATAGCGGTACATTAAAATCAATTGCTTTTCTGCGCATAATATAATCATCTGGAATGTGTTCATAAAACTCCATATCTGATGTGTTAATGAACAACTCTATAGTACGATCTTCCAAAAGCGAAACAACTGCGGGTGCCAGATGATCACGTGGCTTGTATACTGGAGTAACAGGTATGGCATGACGGCTGTAAAATTCAGCGGTACGCGCGGTGCCATACAACGTAAAGCCCAGACGCGCCAATATTTTTACTGAATCAAGAAAGTCAGCTTTATTTTCATCTCCTCCAATAGATAGAAGGATATTTTTTTGAGGAACCACAAAACCCGTAGCCAATAAACCTTTCAAATAAGCTTCTTCCGGATGTGTACCAAAACAAGCGACCTCGCCAGTTGAGAGCATATTAACGCCCGTAACCGGGTCAGCATCATGTATTTTAACAAAAGAAAATTGCGGAACTTTCACTGCAACGTATTCTGTTTCAGGCGGCTCAAACGTGTCAGGCTGTAGGCCTACGCAAGCACGCGTCGCCATTTCAATGAAATTTTTGTTGTAAAACTTTGATATAAAAGGAAACGTACGGGAAGCGCGTATATTACATTCAATCACAAACACCTTATTTTGTTTTGCCAAAAATTGTATGTTAAACGGACCAGAAATCAAAAACTCTTTGGCAATTGCTTCTGTGATGGATCGCAACGCGTGCATTGTTTTGGTGTAAACTTTTTGCGCCGGTATAACCATGGTGGCATCTCCAGAATGTATACCGGCATTTTCAACATGCTCGCATACAGCGTACGCAACGAGTGTACCATTATAACCAACAGCATCCACTTCAATTTCTTTTGCATTATTCATAAACTGAGTGAGCACCACCGGATGTTCGCTATTGAATTGTGTTGCTGTTTCAATATAGTGCTCCAAATCCGTTTGGTTGAATGCAACAGCCATAGCACTCCCGCTTAATACATAAGAAGGACGCACTAAAACCGGAAAACCAACACGATGTACAAACGCTTCAATATCATGCATGTTAGCAGCTTCAACCCATGCGGGTTGGGCAATACCAAGTTTGTCTAAAACGGCAGAAAATGTTTTACGATTTTCCGCACGGTCTATTTGCTGTGCTGACGTGCCTAACACGCGCACGCCATTGTTACTTAATGCAAGCGCCAAACCATTAGGCACTTGCCCACCTACTGAGACCACAACACCCCAAGGTTGTTCTTTGTGTACAATGTCTAAAACACGCTCTAAAGTGAGTTCCTCAAAATAAAGCATGTCAGAGCTATCATAGTCAGTTGAGACCGTCTCCGGATTGCAATTAACCACAATGGTATAGTACCCGAGTAGCCGCAAAGTGCGCGTTGCATTCACACAGCACCAATCAAACTCAACTGATGAACCAATACTGTAGGGGCCAGAACCAATAATGATGACCTTTCTTTTATCCGTATATTCCCGCTCATCATCAGTGCTTGCGTTGTACGTCATGTAGCAGTAATTGGTTTGCGAAGGAAATTCTGCCGCAAGGGTATCTATTTTTTTAACACACGGATACACATTCAAATCAGAACGCAATTTTCTTATCTCCTCCTCTGTACGGCCCGTGCGCGTTCCAATGTCGTTGTCAGAAAATCCCTGCTGCTTCAAACGCAACAGCGTTTCTTTGGACAGCGGCATTTCCTTGGTAAGAACGCGTGCGCTGGCTGCAAGTCCGGCTAATTTGTGCAAAAACCATGTATTAATTTTTGTTTTTGCGTGAACAGCCGCCACATCAAGCCCTTTATCAAACGCATGAATAATCTCATACAACCGCTTATCATGTGGGTGGGTGAGATAGTCAGTGCTATTTTTACCATCCGCGTATCTTCCATTCCACAAATTTCCTTTAAGCATACGCGCACCTTTCTGCAACGATTCTTCAAACGTACGGCCAACTGCCATCACTTCACCCACGGACTGCATCTGCGCGCCAATACGCTTGTTTGTTGTTTTAAATTTTTCAAACTCCCAGCGCGGAAGTTTGGTAACAACATAATCTAAAGCCGGTTCAAAGCACGCAGTGGTGACTTGGGTAACGGCATTACGTAACTCTGACAATGAATAACCAAGTGCAAGCTTGGCCGCAACGGCAGCAATAGGATAACCAGTTGCTTTTGAGGCAAGCGCAGAGCTGCGTGATAAACGCGCGTTAACTTCTATTACACGGTAATCAGAAGGGTTGTTTGGATTAAGCGCAAACTGAATATTACACTCTCCCACAATCTGCAAATGACGCACCACACGCAGAGCAACACTCCGCAAAGAATGATATTCCGCATTGGTTAACGTCTGGCTAGGCGCCGTGACTATGCTATCGCCGGTATGGATACCCATAGAATCAATATTTTCCATATTGCAAATGGCGATGCAGTTATCATAGGCATCACGCATGATTTCATATTCTATTTCGCACCAACCATCCAAATATTCTTCAACCAACAATTGAGATGTTCTAGCCAATGTTTTTTTGCACGCCTCCTCTAACGCATCCGGCGTATCCACAACACCAGCGCCTTGCCCACCAAGCGCAAAACCAGCGCGAACAAAAACCGGATAGCCAATGTACTCACCGGCCTCGCGCGCTTCTTGCACACGGGTTACGGCTTTACTTTTGGGATGTGAGACACCGAGCGTTGCAAGTTCTTTTGAAAACAGCGCGCGATCTTCTGTTTTGCGTATACTTCCAATGGGATTGCCTAGCACAGTCACATTAAAACGCGCGAGCACACCGCGTTCTTCCAAAGCAAGGCCACAATTAAGCGCAGTTTGTCCGCCAAAGGAAAGCATAATTCCGTCAGGCCGCTCGTGCTCAATTATTTTTTCCACAAAATCAGGTGTAACCGGCAAAAAATAAATCATGTTAGCATACTGTGCATCAGTTTGATTGGTTGCAATGTTGGGATTAACCAAAACCGTTTGGATACCTTCTTCTTTCAATGCTTTCAGTGCTTGCGTGCCTGAATAATCAAATTCACCCGCTTCACCAATCTTGAGGGCTCCACTTCCCAAAACAATAATTTTTTTAAATGGTAGCTTCATGCTCTAAGCTGTTGTACAAATGAGTCAAAAATATATTCTGTATCATGCGGACCCGGGGTTGCTTCCGGATGGAACTGTACGGCTATACAGGGTTTACGCGTATGTTTAATGCCTTCTACCGTGCCGTCATTTGCATTCTCAAACCACACCTGCCAATCAGACGGTAATGTGGCGGCATCCACCGCATAGCCATGATTTTGTGTGGTTATGTAACATCGCTTGGTCCCCACCTCACGACATGGTTGATTTTGTGAACGATGACCATACGGAAGTTTATACGTGTTGGCGCCCGCAGCAAGGGCCAAAAGCTGCATGCCCAAACAAATACCAAGGACGGGCTGATCATTACGCAAAACAATTTTAAGTCGTGCAATAAGTGGCGCACATATTTTAGGGTCCCCAGGACCATTGGAAATGACCACACCATCATAACCACCTGCTAGAGATAAAAAATTATAATTCCACGGCACGCGCGTGACGCGCACACCACGCTCAAGCAACAACCTGATGATATTGTTTTTCACACCGCAATCAACCAATACAACGGTGCGATGGTAATGTTGGGGGGTATATGTAATGGCTGAAGCGCATGAAACTTCATTCACCAAATTTTCATCATACTGCGTGCCATATTCTTGCACACCTTCAATAATAAGCGTACCACGCATGGTACCGTGAGCACGCAGATGTTTGGTAAGTGCGCGCGTATCAATGCCCCGCAAAGCAGGTACACCCTGTTCTTTAAGCCACGCAGATAGTGAACGCTGTGCCTGCGGGTGCGCGTAGTGTTCCGGATAATGTTCAACAATGAGCGCAGAAACGTGCATGCGATCGGACTCAAAATGACGAAGGATATCATGCTCATCGCGCTCAATGCCCGGAACACCATAATTACCAATAAGCGGATAGGTACACACTAAAAGCTGGCCTTTATATGAGGGATCCGTAAGGGCTTCTGGATAGCCCGTCATACCCGTATTAAAAACAACCTCACCGTGTGTGTTTTTTGAGGCACCAAAAGAAATCCCTTCGTAGAAAGAGCCATCTTCAAGCGTGAGACCGGCTGTTTGTTTTTGTATATTTTCAGCACCTTCCATACAAGTACTCCTATACCACAAAAATCATAACAAAACAGAAGCAAAAAGACAAGACAAAAAAACTCATTGCAAAAAAATCAAAAAAATGCTATAAAATACACATTATGTATCTTCTCGTTATCATCCTCGGCATGTGTCTGGTCTACTTCGTCCTCTTTTTTCTGTTTCCACTTTTTTTCAAGCAAACACTCCCACCGCTCAAGTACCTCTCTGTGCGCTCGCTTGGTCTCATACTACTCTTGAGTTTAATAATCATGACCTTAAGCGTCAACATCGCAGACCGAGAGCTCAACAACAGGATTATACACACATTTGGGGGTGGCTTTCTTACATTCTTTATTTGTTTTCTGGCCGTTAAAGACACCAGAATATCTATCACTAAATTTCAATTTTTCGTGTTGAGTTTTCTTATCGTTACTGCTTTGGGAGTAATGAATGAAATTGCAGAATTCGTTTTGCAAAACTATGCGCAATTTGCTTTTGCCCGTAACGTAAATGACACATGGTTTGATTTAACAAGCAACGCCGCTGGCGCGCTCATTGCCAGCGTTTGTTTTGTACCATTTGTACGCACTATTAAAAAATCTTCTTGAAGTACTTCTATTCTATAGCAACAATAGTATAGCTCACTTTCCTATCGCCAAGACCAACGGTAACCGCGTCCCCGACACCGTGCCCCATAAGCACTGCGCCAAGGGGCGACGTATAAGAAATGACACCATGCGAGGGGTTAGTTTCTGTTGAGCCTAGTATTTGAAATTTTTTTTGTTTGCCCTTGCTTTCCACCGTGACCGTATGACCAATCTCAATGGTATCTTTTTGATCTTGCGTTTTAATAATAACCGCATGGTTAATCTGATTTTCCAAACGCGCAATGGTATTGTTAATACCACGCAGTCGCCCCTTGGCCATTTGGTACGCGGCGTTTTCTGAAAAGTCACCCATTTCAGCAAGCCGCGCCACTTCATTTGAAGCTTTGGGCTGGCTTACCTTCTTCAACGTTTCAAGTTTTTTTTTAAGTTCATCAAACTTCCACCCGGTTATGAGCGGATCAAGTTTGACGTGCGTATAGGTACCGGGTTTTCTATCAAGCGTGCGCATGTTATTGTTCGTAAATCATATCCTTACGTTCAACAACAATTTTCCACTTTCGTTCCTTAGCAATATCATACAACTCACGGCTCGGATTAAACGCAATGGGCTGTGTAACCATTTCAAGAAAAGCAACATCCCCTGCCGTATCGCCAATACCTATTGAACCCTCAAGCGTTAGATGATGTTCGCTACAAAATTTTTCCAGTATTTCACGTTTTTTATTATAAGCAGGAAACACAATCTCCCCGGTGTACACGCCGTCTTTACTTTCATATTCAGTACCATAGGCCCGGTCAAACTTCCAAAAATCCGTAAACACGTCAACCACCTCGCGCGGCGAGCCAGAGATGGCAAGCAAAATGTATTCATTGCGCAAACGCTCAATAAGGTCGCGCGTGTAAACGTAAATGTGCTCTCTCTTTTCCTCAACAATGTACCGACTCACTTTTTGAATATCATCAACAACCTTATTTTTTATTCCGTTTTTGTATGAGGTAATAAGTGACTGCTCAAAGTCACGATAATGTCCGCGCCGGTTGACCCAGCCATCATGGTACTCTTTAATTTCTTTAAGCACGATAAAGGGGAAGATACCATATTGCACAAGACCTTTTAATAATTCAAAGTGAAGGGTGGAACGAAAAATAGTACCGTCAAGGTCAAAGACGGCCACCTTTTGTTTTGCAAAACTTTTGGTTGTCATAGCTTCCGGCTTGAAAAAACAGTATACCACAAGCAAGCCCCTTGTTCAAGTATACAAAAAAAACTATACTAAAATCACTAGTATATGTATAAACAAGTGATTCTCCTCATATTGGACGGCTGGGGCTACCGTGAGGAAAAGGCCCACAATGCCATAAAACAGGCCTCTACGCCCTTTTTTGACCATATCTGGGCCACATACCCCCACTGCCTCCTGGAGGCCAGCGGAAAAGCCGTGGGGCTCCCGGAAGGGTGCATGGGAAATAGCGAGGTAGGCCATCTGACGATAGGTACGGGAACGATCCACCACACTGACTGTGTGCGTATTTCAGAGGCTGCAGTCGATAAACAATTCCACAGCAATGAAGCCTTACAAAAATTATTTGATCATGTTAAAAAACACGATGCAACGCTCCACATTCAAGGACTCTTAAGCGATGCTGGTGTGCACAGTCATGAAGACCATCTCTACGCTATTATTGATGCAGCGTACACGCGTGGTGTAAAAGATGTTGCGCTGCATATTTTTACGGATGGTCGCGATACACCGCCGCAAAGTGCACTGCATTATATAAAAAAACTGGAACAGCACCTCGCCGCCATGCACTATGGTCGCATCGCAACCGTCACGGGCCGATACTTTGCCATGGACCGTGACAACAACTGGGAGCGCACCAAAAAAACAAAGGACGCACTTTTTTTAGGTACAGGACGCGTGTGCCAAGCAGGCGCATGTGCGGCGGTGGAGGCGTGGTATGCAGAAGGTATACATGATGAACATATTGAACCCACTATTGTTACTGGCCCGCAAGCATGCGTCATTAAAAAAAATGATGGCGTATTATTTTTTAATTTTCGTGCCGACCGCGCACGCCAATTGATGCGCTTGATCCTTGAAGAACAGCCCTCACTCAATTTGCACTGTGCATCAATGACCGAATACGATCCATCATTTTCATGTTCTGTTGCTTACCAGCGCAAAAACCACACCGAGTCACTGGCACACACCATTGCCCAAGCTGGCCTTGCGCAAACGCATATTGCGGAAACGGAAAAATATGCTCATGTCACCTACTTCCTCAATGGCGGTGTTCAAGAGGCACACCACGGCGAACGATATTTGTTGATTGAAAGCCGAAAAGACATCAAACACCATGATCAAGCGCCTGAGATGCGCGCGCAAGAAATTGCGCAAGCCGTTGTACAAGAAATAGAAGTGGGCACACCATTCATTGTAACAAACTTTGCCAACGCTGATGTTGTGGGTCACACGGCCAAAATGTCAGCAACTATACAGGCAATTGAAACCATTGACCGGGCATTAAAAACAATTGTGCACAGCGCGCTCAAAAAAAATACTTTAGTTTTTATCACTGCAGACCATGGCAACGCGGAGTATCTTTTTGATAGTGCTTCCGGGCAACCGTGCACATCGCACACCACCAACCCTGTGCCCGCCCTGATGCTTGATAAAAAATTACACCTACACAATGGCACACTTGCCGATGTCGCTCCAACCGTACTGGCACGCTTTGGTATCACACCACCGCGCAGCATGACTGGCCGCGATTTATGTAATTAAAAACATCTCCGACTAAGTGGGGGATGTTTTTAACGATAGCGCAATGAAACAACGGTTTTACCGCTCTTCTTGCGGCGCTTTTTAAGTGCTTGTTTTTTCTTTTTGTACATATCGACGATTATGCTTTGATAATGGTTCCAATAAAGGGTTTGCCGGTTAATGCTTTTTTCACTTCAGCAAGGCGTCGGCCGTCCATAATGACCACTTCCATACTTTGACGCTCTGCCAAACGTGCGGCCGCAGGGTCAAAAGGATAATTACCCCCCGGCACCCGCTTGCCCCCTATAATAACAGTGTATTCGCCCCACGTCAACTGTTTGAATGGTTGGGCATCTTTATGCTTACGAGGGTCCTTATCATACACATAGGTAATATTGGAAAGGTTAAAAACCTTCCGTGCCCCTACTTCACGTGCAAGGGCAACCATGGCGCGGTCAGAACTACCCCCAGGCGCCGTGCCACCCAACACCAATACAGGATGTGTGCGCAACTGACGTTTCAAATTTCCATACGACAAATCATCAGTTGTATTTGAACCAAATATTGATTTAACCAGCGCTGCATTAAGGCGAGTTGCATAAATGCCAATCCAATCAAGATCACGGCTGCTCTTGACGCCAGCTTTTCTGGCATGATCCTGATATGTGCGGCACACTTCCCCACCGCCAATAACCACAACAAAACACATCCTTTGTTGCACCAAAGAGAGCAAACATTTTTTGAACGCCTTCAAAAAGGAAACTCGTACAGTTCCTTCCCCGGTAAAAACCGAGCCACCCAGTGATATTACAATAACATTACTCTTGTTACGCATAAATCTAATGCACCACTATGCTCACTGAAGGGATTGTTGAACCATCAAAATACATAGAGTATGTTTGTGGTTTTGTTGGTACCGTCACCTTATAATCAAGAGAATTTTTTCCGATTGTGCGGTCTGCATTCTCAAAACTAAAACGGACCGCGTGCGATACGGTTTGATAGTTATGCAACAGGAGTGTGCCCCCAGCGGCTATATCAAGCTGGGAAGGAAACACAAAACCCTCTGAATTAATAGTGATATCCACGGTGTTGGGATACGCTACGGTGACGGTAGGAGCAGGCGGCTGACACCAGCGTGACTCAACCGGAGGCACCGCCCCACCTTCACATTTCACGGTCTGACGGCACGTTCGTGTTTCAGTACCATTCTTTTGGTCACCCGGGTTGGCAACGCATGCAGACCACTCACCGCACTCCCAGAAAATGGTCTTACATGATGGTGTGCATTGTTCCTCCAGTGCCGGTTTGGTTGTGGCCTGCGCTTCGCATCCCGGCTTGGGCTCACAGGTGCGAATTTTCAAACTGTCCGAAAAACAAATGCTCCATGGCGTGCACTCCCACGTGTCCACAGCACAGAGAGCGGCCTGTTTGCGCGCTTCTTCATCGCGCTTCTGTTGTTCTTCAAGTGTGCGCTTCTTGTCTGCCTCTTGCTTGCGCTTCAGAGCGTCCTCCTCTTGCTTGCGCTTGAGTTCATCGTCCGCGCGCTTCTTGTCATCTTCTTGTTTCTTTTTGAGTTCTGCATCTTCTCTGGCTTTCTGGTCCTTGGCTTTTTGTTCATCTAATGTCTGCTGCTTGCGCTGTTCTTCTTCAAGTTTCTTGCGATTATCTTCAGCGCGCTTCTGTTGTTCTTCAAGTGTGCGCTTTTTGTCTGCTTCAAGACGCTGCTCATCTTCAGCGCGTTTACGTTCAAGCTCCTGTGCCTTGCGTTCATCTTCCTGTTCCTGCAATTTTTTCTTACGAACTAATTCATCCTGTGAGTTCCGTAGCGCGTTATACGTACTGACATCCAGCACAGGGCGCACATCATCCAAAACGCCCTCGTTATCAACACCGTCTCCAAGCAATACACGCAAGGTAACCTGCCTGTCATGAGAGACAGGAACATTTATCAAAGCGTCTTCCTCCGGTGTTACAGACACAGCGGCACCTAAACGTTCACGCATGGCCGTAACCGTCTTATCTTTAAGCACATCAATAACGGCACGATCTTCAGGTGCGACACTATCTTGAATTTCATCAAGCAAGCGCACATGCTGCACATCACTCACGTCGCGCAACGATGCATCAAAATACTCCTGTTGCTCTTCCGGCGTCTTTAAATTTTTTATACGCTCTTTAAATTTACCGGTAACTTCCTGTTCAAGAGGAGCCACCTGCGGGGCAAGCGCAGGAGCAACGACATCCAACACACTTTTAATCACGCGCACATCTTCAATAGTGCCCTCCTGTACATTCAAAAAGAGACCCTTTACTTTTTCCGGCGCTTTTTGCGCGACACGTTCAACTTTATCCTCAAGCCGGTTGAGTATGCGCACACGGGCATCTCCCAACACATCTAACGACTGTTCAGAACGCGCCTCATTTCTCACGGAATCAAGAACCTTAACATACATTACCTCATCACCGCCGACAACATCCATATATTCATCCAGCAGTTTTGAATTTGTCTTGCCGATACCGGCTAACTTTTGCGCTGCGCGCTCTGCAGCCCGCTCTGCGCTCTCGCGCAAAGAGTCCTTCATGGCGCCGGGCGCATGCGCTTCAGCGAGCTTCAAGATTTCAAGGTCACGTAACTCTTTAAACGGGCTGCCACCGCCCAAAAAGGCATCTTGGGCAGCACGCTGCACGTCTTTTATATCAATATTGTCCAATGTTTCTACAACATCCACCATAGTGTTAACACGGGTTTGTTTAACAATACTGCTGTCTTCAGGAGGAATACCCGCTTCAAGAACACCCAACACCTTTTGGTGCTTGAGTTGCCGTGTGAGTGATGCAAGCGCCAATGTTTTGGCAGCAGCAGGATTTTCTTCTTCAACTTTTTTCACCAGTTCCTTAGCCGCGCGGATATCTTTTTCATAACGCTTCAGATGTTTCAAAGCCGCATCCCATTTACCTTTTTGAGCCAACTCTTTTATTTCAAGAATTTTTTCGCTGGCATACCGTTCTTTCAGACGAACTTTTTTCTCCGTATTAAAAGTCAAAGCCGTCCTTAAAAATTCGCCAGCGCGCTCAATAGGATGTAACACGCTACCCGGCAAAACTCCCGGCTCCTCAACATCAAGGTCATCTGCCTCAACATCCTCGTCCATTTCAACCAATTCCTCGGCTGTTGTTTGCGGCGTTATTAAAAATACATCAATGGTATTATTATTTTCATTGCCCTCATCGTGAATATTGGCAGAGTCAAGGATGATACGCAGCGCTGCGGCATCTGCGGGTTTACCCGCAAAAAATTGCACTTCATCACTGCCCACAACTGTTTCTCCGGTTACAAAACGCTCAGAAAAGGGCCAGCTTCTACCGGCAGACAACATCTCGGAAATCGCATTTGAATGCACAAGCGACCCGAGTTCAAAGTTATAGGGCGCACCAAGCAAAACTCCATCTCTGTCCACCCACTGGAAAACAACCGGAATAAAAGACAAACGCGTGCGTTCACCGCCCTGATTGGCCACCGTGTAACCAAAATCAAGATAGTACATGGTGCGATTAAAAAATTCCTCAAAGGTCTCTTCCAATGTAAGCGACGCGCTTGAAACAACAAGATCTGGATACGGAAGCACAAACGTGTAGGTGTTGTTTGTCTCATCGGATTCGGCAAAGGTATTCCCGCTATCGGCAATAATACGGAGCGCCCACGCCTCAAGTGGACGCGCATCCACGACAATTTCACGGAAGGTCACGCCATCAAATGCTTCCGGGTATCCTTCATCCAATCGACGTAAAGAGACAATAATACCGGGCCGTATGGGTTTATAAAATCCGTATGTTTGATCTTGCACCGGAGCTGAAACTTGAGTTGGGGTCAACACCTCTCCTGCAGCATTCAACCATTGAAATTCATAGGAAAAACCGGTGTCGTTGGCAGCAACACTCTCCCCCGTGTCACTCACACTGACAACCCCGCGATTCCCCAGCCGGAGCACTACCGCGTCAGCGCTTGCCGTCATACCGTCAACATAAATATCCGGCAAAGCAATGGCAACAGTAGCTCTATTGTCTTCTATATTTGATTCCGGTATGTCATACACCGTGGCACCTGATGCATCAGTATGCGGTGGTTGCACGCGAATACGCAATTGGCTTGCGCTCGGCGGTTTGCGACGTAGGAATTCAAACAAAAAAACGCGTTGCCCACCGCTCATGTAATTATAATGATTCTGACCAACAGGTTGTGAGTTAAATTGGACTGCAGCGCCAGTAGCAAGAATCTCACCCTGTGGAACAACTTCCATGGAAAAGGCATAATCATAACTATTGACGAGGTTAGTTGCGGGACTACCATCTGGTTTTAACCATTCATACACCACATACACGCCCTGCTCTGGATTATACCCACCGCCCTGATTAGTCAATGAGTAGGTTAAAATGCCATTGTTGAGCGCGGCGTTACTGACAACAAAATTGGGTAATGGCGCGTCAAAGGTATACGTATTATTATCGGGATTGGTTTCATGACTTGCGGGGTTAAGCGTGATACGTAGTTTTCTTGCCTCACGTGGACGGAAACCGGTCAAAAAAGGAAGGATTGATTGGTCGCTCGTGGTGTCTACTACTACGGTTGCTCCCGGCAGAAATGGATCAGTCAAGAGAATCCTGCTGCGAGGCGCATATGAAGGCAACCTATTATTATTCTCATCAAGCCAATCAAAAACAATATACAATTGGTAGTAAGGATCATTTGGACGGTCTGTATACCCCATGGCGCCGCGCGTTCTCAACGATTCAGCAGGCCCTTCACCGGCATTGCGCACGGACAAACGGACTGAAGCAGCACCATCAAAAACAGGACTCTCAATCACAAAATCTGGATACAGCACCGGAGCCAAATCAAAGGAGGCACTATTATTATCTTCATTTGATTCTGTATTTTCTCTGTCAGAATCAACTTCCACTACCAAGCGCGTAGCAAAACGCGGCGGTGTGGCAACAAAACTAGCAAGCGCTGTGTTACCCGAAGCCGCAGAATCCACCAACACAGAAGCACCCGCGTCAAAGGATTGAAGATAAAGCGGAGGTGTTCTGGGATTGACATGAGAACCAAACAGCCGCCCATAACCGCGTACATTGCCGCTAAAACCCGAGGGGTTGACAACAGCGCCTTGTGCATTGAGCCACCTATGATTCACTGAAAAACCTAAATAACCGCCACGTGCCCTGTTTGTTATAGCACCACTACCACGGTTTGCAATGCTAAATGTGAGTCGGCCATTCTCATACGTAAACTGTTCAATGGTAAGATCAGGCAAAAACGAGGTAGGAACATTCAAAAAAAAGTTATTGTTTGATTCGTTGCTTTCTGCAAGAATATTTTGCTGGTCAAGGGCAATACGTAACTGAACGGCGTCAGAGGGACGATGGGGAACATAAGCACCCGATATGCTGATTTGGTCATTGGGATACACGGTACGTGAGTCATAATGCACAACACTGTCGGGCTGTATTTCACGCATAATGCGGGCTTGCGGGCGCGCCGTTGCGTTGAGCGCTGTGCCATCGGTCTTCAACCACTCATGATCTATAGTAAGAGCGGTACCGGCCGGCTTAGTCGCATCGCCTATATTTTTTACATCGTAGACAACGCTATTATCAGCACGCAATTCAATGTTTTCAATAACAAAATCAAGCCCCGTGGATGTTTGGGCGAGTGCTGGCCCTGACGCCACAGCCCAAAAAACAATGCCTAAACTAAACAATAACATTTTTGAGAATGCCTTCATATTTTTTGAGCAAACGTATTGTTAGCCCGTAAAACGGGATGCTGTGGGTTGTACCCGCGCATGAATACAGTATACCATGCCGGGTGTTCGTGCACAATGGCAGGCGAGGTAGGAATCGAACCTACAGTTCTGCTTTTGGAGAGCAGTGGTTTACCATTAACCGACTCGCCCATGTGATTGTCCAAATAACCGCCACAACGCATTTAATGCAAATGCAACATCCACATCATAATAACGTACTGACACACAACCGGGATAGTTTTCTTTTTTTCTCTTGCCCGTATGTGGCTTCTTGTAAACTTTAAAAAACTGATTAAGCGGAATTGCAGTCACCTGAGACCAAAACTGTTTTTGCCGCACTTCACTATGATACTCGTGCAAATGTAGACAGATTCTTAATTTTTTTTCATCCAGCGCAAACCCCGAACGGAAAAACTTGAGAAATGTGCTAACGAGTAACGGGTCAGAGTTGGAAAAACAAATCACTCCGTTACTTTTCTCTCCCTCACACCAATACAAGAGAGAGCACAACAAACGATCAAGCATTTTTGAATGTGCAATAGTACTCAAATCAGTTTTGCTGCTTCGCATGACCTCTTCCGTAAAAGCAATACGTTTCTCTTTTTTATTTTTGTTTGCCATTTCCCTTCCACGAACAGCACGCGCGGCTAAACGGTGCCGGGCTGAATGGTCAAGTTTTACACTTCGTGACCACAAAGAAACTGTGCTTTTTGAAACTCCAAGCTGACACGCGATCTCACCTAATGAATACCCGGATCGCCGTAGAATAATTGCTTTATTTTGCTCAAGTTGTTTCATAAATCGAACAGTGGATACTGGTTATAGTATACATATTCGATTTTTACTTGGCGATGGGCCCCACAGAAGAAAAATGGCCCGCTCAAAGCAGACCGCTTTATTCTAGCTTACTTTGCTTCTGTGTGCAACACGTGCCTTTTGCAAAACTTGCAAAATTTCATGAGTTCCAGCTTGATTTTGATGACTTTATTCTTGTAGCTGTAATAATTGCGGCGTTTGCACTCCTTACAGTCAAGTTTAATGAGGTTATCTTGTGACATAGTAAAAAATAGGTAGTAGCTACAGATTACCCTATCGGTTGGTTTTTGTCAAGACCCCGAGGAGCCATCTCGGGGGTTCGAACCCCGGACCTACGGTTTACAAAACCGTTGCTCTACCAACTGAGCTAAGATGGCAATACGAAACGACTTCGCTGATAACATTGGTGGGCCGGGTAGGATTCGAACCTACGAAGGCAAAGCCAGCTGATTTCACATGATCCAACGGTTTCCCGAAGGTGTGGACTATATCTTCACCGTAGCATACGCGCTTTAGGTGTTCCGGTATCTAGTCTCTACGGCGCTCCCTACACATGCAAGGTTCCCACGGTGTTCGCATAATTCAGACACTATTCCGAATGTTAGCATTCACCGTTATCCCGGAAAGTTTACTTCGGCGTTTCCGCCGAAGGCTGCCTTTTGACAGTCAGCCCCATTTGACCGCTTTGGTACCGACCCATTATTATTCTACTGTGCACGTATGCACATGGAGCCGTCTTCGGGATTTGAACCCGAGACCCCCACCTTACCATGGTGGTGCTCTACCAACTGAGCTAAGACGGCATATACTGTGTTAAGGGCGCTGAATTAGCCAAGCGTGTCCAGACGCTCTTTAAATTCATCCAATTTCTTATTCTCCGGATTCACCAAACGCAAGCGTTTGTAGAGCTCCATTGATTCTTTTTTGATGCCCTTCATTATACTGATTTCTAGCAACCCGTCAAGATAGCGAGGGTTAGCCGGCTCAAATGCCAGCGCACGCTTGCCTTCCGCGCGTGCTTTATCCAATAAACCCAATTCTTTATAAATACCTGCAAGCTCAAAGTGGCGAACAGGCACCTCTGCATTCATGGCAAGCGCTTGCTCATAATAACGAGCCGCCTGCTCGTCATTTCCGGCAAGCACAGCGGTCTTGCCCAATTTCACGTACACCGTGTCATCCTGCGGGGTTAATTTCAACAAAAATTCAAAGGTCTTAATGGCATCATCATACGCCCCATTTTTCATATATACTTTCCCCAAACCACGATACGCCATACTGTTGTTTTGATCCAAACGTACAACTTCAAGATATTTATGTTCAGCATCGGTGTAGCTGCCTGCTTCAAAATAAGCATCGGCATCAGCCAAAATACGTTCAACGCGGTCCGCTTTTTCAGCAGGTGCGACAACGGATTCCTTATTCTTACACGGCGCATACGTTTTTTCTGCTTTCAAAAGGAAGGCCTTGCTTGTTCCCACTTTTTTACGAAACCATGACTGCGCTCCATCCCATGCGTTCATGAGTGGCTGTACCACAAAACCAAACCGTCCACGCGTTTTTTCAATAACGCGTTTGAATCGTTCCTCAATTAACTTCTGTTTTGTCTTTGCTATCTTATCTTCAGGCAGACGATCCACGTCAAGATTGGCGACATCTGGAAATTTTCTAACGCAAATAACAACCACCACACCAAGTGCAACCAAAATGATAATAAGCGGAATGAGATTAAAAGGCATAACTACTGCGCAAGCGCTTCAAGGAGAGCTTGCAACTTTTCTTTGTACGTACTGGCAGCTCCCACCAACACCCCTTCAACATGATCAACCGTCATATAAGAACACACATTTTCAGGGGTGACGCTACCACCATATAAAAAATGCACATCAACTTCAGGGACACATTCACATACCCAACCCACAATATCTTGCATAACAACCGCCAAATCACGCGGCTCGCAATGCTGGCCGACACCGCCGCGGCTTATAGCCCACACCGGCTCATAGGACACAAAACATTCTTTAACTTCTTTTTTGTGGTCAACAAATATAGAGCCGAGTTGCTCCCGCAATACGTGGCTGCGTTTACCGGTCTCAAGTTCCTCGCGTGTTTCTCCCACACACAAAATAGGTTTCAAACCCCACTCCCATGCTGCAAGCATTTTTTTGGCAACCTGTTCGTTGGTTTCATGAAACTGGGAACGGCGCTCACTGTGGCCGACAATAACATACTCACAACCAACGGCCTTTAACATTTCCATGGAAACAGCGCCGGTATATGCTCCTTTTTCAATCCAGTATCCATCCTGCGCGCAACGTCCAACGCTTTTAGGTAACAGACGATTAACATCCGCAAGCGCGATATCTGAAGGACACACAATCAATGCGGTATTTTTGGAGATTGAAAATTGAGCAATGCACTCTGCAAGCTCTATACTTTCGTCAAAATCAAGATACATTTTCCAATTGGCAACGAGATACATATAGTTTAGTGTAAATGTTTTAAATACGCACGCGCCTGCTTTTCCAATATCTTTATATTCATTGTAGGCCCGATAATAGCAATACGCAAGCGATCCCAATGTATAATATCACGCGCCACACGTTTGATATCCACAGCCGTAACATTTTGAATAAGACGCAAAAAATGATCTGGCGTATGGAAGTGCTCCAAAAAAACCTGCTCTGCGTACCACTGCGCTTGCCAGCTTGAATCTTCACTCGCAAGCACCATCTTCCCCCGCCACTGTTCTTTTGCTTCTTGCAATTCCTGCGCTGATACGGATTTGGTTTTGAGCTTGTGCAATTCATTCATAACAACACGCAAAAGCTCGGAGACCTTTTCTTTATCAACACCCGCGTGCACATACAAGCTGCCGGTTTCAATATATTGATCAAAACCGGAGCGCACCAGATACGCAAGCCCGCGGCGCTCACGCACTTCTGTAAACAAACGCGAACTCATACCCGCTCCCAAAATGGTCTGCAGCACAATGAGTGGCGCGTTGTCTTTGTGATCATGCTGATAACCGGGGAAACCAAGCATCACTTGTACCTGATCCATCTTTTTTTGTTTCAAGGAAACGAGTGTTGACGGCTGCGCATCAACTGTAAATGGAACAAGCTCTTTGTGCGCGCCGGAACGTTCCTTCTTAAAATAACGTTTTATCATCTGCAACGCACCGGGAACCACACAGCCAGCAAGCACAATGGTGGTATTAACAGCATGATAATACTGATTGTGCCATGCAACCACATCATCACGCGTTAACGCACGCACAGTTTTAATGCTCCCGGCAACATCACGCCCTAAGGTATGGCCACCAAACAACGAGTGTTCAAACCAATCATAAATGGAGCGCAACGGGTTATCTTCATACATTTTAATCTCCTGACATACCGGCCCTTTCTCACGTTCAATTTCTTTGGCATCAAACACAGAATTGTAATACACATCAGAAAGCATATCAAGAGCAAGATCAGTATGCCGCGCGTCTGCTTTAATGTAATAACCTGTATACTCTTTGTTGGTGTAGGCGTTATAATCAGCGCCAATACCATCCAATGTGCGCGCAATAATTTTTGCCGTAGGACGTTTTTTGGTCCCCTTAAAACACATGTGCTCCAAAAAATGTGATATGCCTGCCGTGCGCTCCGGCTCATAGCGCGAACCAACCGTAACAAACACAAGCGCGGTCATGGCCTGTGTTCCCTTCTTCGGAGCTACAATAACGCGCATGCCATTTTTGAGTATGTACTCGGTAAATTTATTCGGCATACAATTTTTTGGTGATGTATTCTTTCAAACCCACAAGCGAGATGCGCTCTTGCTGCATGGAATCGCGATCACGCACCGTGACCGCATGGTCCTCAAGCGAATCAAAATCAACCGTAACACACAGCGGAGTGCCAATTTCATCTTGCGCATAATAGCGTTTTCCAATATTCCCACGCTCGTCCCATGTAACAGCAAACTGCTTCTTAAGATCCTGATAAATACTACGAGCTTTCTCTACAAGCTGTGGTTTATTTTTAAGCAAAGGGAACACGGCCACTTTGTACGGCGCAAACCGCGGCGGAAACGCTAGTACGGTACGCTCTTTTTCTTCACGATAAAATTCAAACAACGTGGCAAGAAACAACCGGTTAAAACCTCCGGAACATTCAATAATAAAAGGGTTAAAACGTTCCCCTTTACCTTGATCAAAATAGCGCAAGTCCTGTCCGGAAAATTTACTATGTTGATCTAAATCATAACTCCCGCGATGATGAACACCTTCAATTTCCTTAAAACCCATTTCAGCAAATTGAAACTCAACATCCCATGCATCTTTAGCATAAAAGGCGCGCTCATCTGCTTCATGCTGCCGCCAATGAATGTGTTCCGGGGCAAAACGCATATACTGTGTATAAAACTGCAAACGGTTTTCCTTCCACTCTTCATAGTAACGATCTGCGTCTTCTGGCCGACAAAAATACTGCACATCCATTTGTTCAAACTCGCGTGTCCGAAATAAAAAATTTTTGACCGTAATCTCATTACGAAACGCTTTGCCAATTTGGGCAATACCAAATGGCAACTTCAAATGCATAGAATCCAAAACGGATTTGTAATCCACATAAATATTCTGGCAACTCTCTCCTTTTAAATAAGCGACCGTAGTTTCATCTTCCACCGGACCCAAATGCGTTTTAACCAACAGATTAAAACGTTTTGCTCCGGAGAGCGCGTTGCCATCCGGACTTTTTATATTATTTTTTTTAATAATTCCATCCACCTCGTCGGGCTTTAACATACCGGCATTGTCCATTATCTGCGCTTCTTCTATAAGATGGTCGGCGCGGTAACGCTTGTGGGTTTTAAGATCCTCAACAAGAAGATCAGAAAATCCCCCCACATGCCCGGAGGCCTCCCAAACTTTAGGGTGCAAAAATATAGCGCCCTCTATTTCAACCACGTCATCCCGCATTTCCACGTTCCATGCGCGCCACGCCTTCTCAATATTTTTTTTAAGCAAAAAACCAAGCGGGCCAAAATCATAAGTTGCGGCAAAACCACCATAAATTTCAGAAGACGGGAACACAAAGCCCCGTCGTTTGCACAGTGCAATAATTTTTTCCATCATGTTCATAGTTCAAATCCGCATAATATCGGCCTCTTTTTCTTCACCGATCTGTTTTATTTTTTCATTATACTCTTTCACCAGCTTGTCCAACTTCTCTTGCTCTACATAACGCTCATCTTCACCCATCTCTTTATTTTTTTCAGCGCGAAGAATAGCATTTTTAACATCATCACGCAGCGTACGCACTTGTATGCGCCCCTCTTCCAATTTTTGGTGCAACACTTTTACAATTTCACGACGACGCTCTTCCGTTAACGTCGGGATGGGCACGCGAACCAGCACACCTTCAGACACTGGATTCAAATTGGTTCCGGATTCGCGAATGGCTTTTTCAACTGCTTGCGCAATACTTTTATCCCATGGTTGCACCACGAGCGTTTGCGCGTCAGGCACACTAATACCCGCAAGCGCCTTAAGCGGTTGTTTTTGTCCATAGGCCTCCACCGTGATGTTTTCAACAAGCGCAGGGTGAGCGCGGCCCGTGCGCAACTGAGCTATTTCATGCTTAAGATGATCAAGCGCGGCAACAAATCTTGATTGTGATGCTTCTGTAAATGACATGGTTCTATGGTATAAGAAAAAGGCCTAAAAATCAAGGCCCTAATCCGCCGGAGGCCTAAAATAGGTACCCAAGTATATGAGACCTTTTTTCTCTTTATCAAACGCTAAAGAGATGGAAATGCGGGTAGTGGGGACCTTTTTAATGGTCCAGTTCTCCCCTCCGTCCTCGGTCTTGTAGAGGACCGACCGGTTACCAAGCGTAGCGCCATACATAATAACTTTTGGATCGTGCGGATCCACTGCCACACTGTAAATACGTGCTTCACCCGGACTGGTCAAAATGGGAACGATTTCCCAGCTCTCGCCGTCATCCGGGCTGCGCATAATACCAACCTTAGTTGCATAATAGACCACTTCATTGTGAGACGGATCAAGCGCAACATCATACCCTGACGTAAAATTTGCTACACCGGCCGTTGCGGCTCCGGCAAGTTTTTTCTTGAGCGACTCCCAACTTTCACCGCCATCAATGCTGCGCCACAGACCCTTTGACAACAGCGCCGCATACATAATGGCAGGATTTTCAGGGTTGATAACAAACCTGATGACGCGATCCTTAAAATGATACATGGTCCGCCAGGTAGCGCCACTGTCAATGCTCTTGATGACGCGCCCGTCACTCAAACCGGCGTACAGTGTTTTTGCATCGTCTGGATGCATGGCAAGCGCACGAATTTGTACCCCTTCCTGTGGATCTTTATACACTTCAGTAAACGTGCGCGTACAATCCGTTGAACGCATGACTGACTTAAACCACGCCACATACACATTGCACTTATCCCGCGGATCAATGATAATTTCACGCACAATGTTATCTTTTATCTGGCGCGCATGCTGCCATGTTGCGCCCTCGTCATAGCTCACGACTAATCCATTTTGGAGCGTACCTGCATAAATGGTTTTACGGTCCGTGGGGTCTATAACAATACGTATGGCATCATAACGTGAAATAGTACCCACACCTTGCGACGTAGGATACACGTTGTGACGCGTCCATGTCTCTCCGCCGTCCGTTGTTCTAAAAATACCCCCATCATCAAGCGGGGCTGATGTGTCCTTGCTACATGCAGCGCCCAGCACCACCAGCGCGGCACTCATAATAATGAGCTTGGGTAAAGACGTATTCATACAGGTTAATACGTTATGAATTGATAACTAATTGTTCAAATAAAAGCCGCGGATTCACATGGTGGCTAAAATCAACACGCATATTCTGCATGTGTTCAAGACAACCGCGCAAACGCGCCTCAGAGCGTTGTTTTTGCGACAACGCTTGCCGCCAAGCAACGCGCGTTGTGTGCTCCCACACGTGCAACAATTTTTCCACATCAGGTCCACCGTCCTTACCTTTTTTTTTGAATACTGTCTCAAGCAGCGCCCATTGCTCTGTACGCGTACCGTTGATAAACGCCGTACACAGTTCACGCTCTTTCTTCTCTTCAGGTGCCGTGCCAACGTCAGAAAAATTCTGCGTTACATACACCATATGACAACGTGAACGTACCGTCGGAATAAGCAATTCGTGTGTTTGGACACACAACACAAACAATGTTTTCTTTCCGGGCTCTTCCAATATTTTTAAAAGCGCGTTAGCGGCCTCATGGGTCATGGTATGCGCTTGCTCCAGCACAGCAACGCGCCAGCCCTGCTCACGCGTCGCATAACCGGAAAAACGATTTTTCAAAAGACGTACATCGTCAACCGTGATTCGCTCTGTTTCACCCTCATTATTTTGGCCAAGCACAATCACATCCGGATGGCTTGAAAAATGCTCATTGGTTTGTATGCCAAGTTCAACCAAAAGAGCGCGAATTAATGCGCGCTGTGCGTCTCTTCCTCCTCCAACCAGGGCATACGCGTGGTGCAGAGTATTGTTTTCAAGGGCTTTTTTCCAATAAGCCAAAATAGCCCTCGGAGAACCGGGAAGCTCTTGTATTTTCATACGACCAGTATACCATAAAACACTACGGGCTTCAAACAAAAAAATGACACAATACCTGCCACACTTTTTGCGCGCTGGAAGCCCAGGAAAAACGGGGCAATTGTTGAATTCCTTTGCGTATAAGCGTTGATCGAAGCGTGGCATTATGTGCAAGCTCGCGCATGTGTTGCGTCCACACATCAATGGCGGTCGGCGCATACTGAACCGCTTCCCCACCAACCTCCCGGAGTGCAGGTTGCGGAGCCGCAAGGACCGGCACGCCCGCGGCAAACGCTTCAAGCACCGGCAAACCAAAACCCTCATACAAACTGGGAAATAAAAATGCCTGCGCACCGCGATACAACGCGGGCACATCAACGCGGGGCACATACCCCAGTATGCGCACGTGTGACTCAAGATGGTTGTCTACAATAAAAGTGCGCACATCGTCATATCCAAACCCGGATATGCCCGCAAGTACCAAAAGATCATCACCACCAAATTGCTGAAGGTAACCATGAAATGCTCGCACCAAAAACAATGTATTTTTTTTATGCTCCAGGCGCCCTACATACAAAAAATACGGTTTCTGAATATCATATTTTTTAAGCGCATCTACTGCCGGGGCTCCAGATATTTGGAATGATGTATCAAAACCAGAAGGCACAACGACAATTTTTTGAGCAACTGCATCGCCAAAAAACACCATCAGTTCCTGACGCGTAAAATGCGAAGGCGTAATAAGACAATGAGCATGCTTGACCGCATGAGCCGTGGTTAACTTCAAATATAGACGTTCCCGTAGCGGATATGCTTCCGAAAAACGCAGAGCGCCCACATCATGAATGGTTATAGCGGTCTTCACACTGCGCGGCATAAAAAACGGAAGCACGTGGCCGGGGACAAAAAAAGCACGCGGAGGGCGGAGATACAATTCATGCCCCACACCAACGTGCGTCCACAAACGACCGCCTATAGCCGGCACGACGCGTTCACACCAATGCGACGGCATCTGTGCAAGAGGTTGGCCAAGCGATTCACGTGTATATAATACGACCTCAATGTCAGAAGGGATAACCTGTTTGAGTGCTTCAATAAGGTGGTAGGAATACCATCCTACGCCGGTTTTGTTGAGTGCATTCGCACGTGATGCGTCAATTGCCAAACACCGCCGCATATTCTTTTGCAAGGGCCTCCCACACCTTATCAATAGTTGGACGACCATCAAGATGTTTTACGGTTGTGTGTTGTTCAAAATAAGCAAGGACCGGCGCAAGCGCTGCATTCCCCTGTTCTTTGAGGCGTTCTTTGACAACAGCTGGCGCGTCATCGGCGCGCGGCGCAAGAGTACCACCGCATGTGGTGCATGCTGTAAGATTTTTTGTTTCCTGAAACCATGATATTAATTCACCGCACTGTGTGCATACACGCCGTTTGGTCAGGCGTTCAAGCGCTTCTTCGTCAGATAGATCAAGTACAAAAACAGCCACCTGATCGATGATGCTCATGTCGCTAAAAAATTTCATGTACTCTCCAGCTTGCTCCACCGTGCGTATAGCGCCATCCAATACAACACCCTGATTATTTTTAAAAGCTGCTCGTATAGTTTGGAAAGCAAGTTTATAAATCAACCAATCGGCCACCAGTTCACCCCGCTTCATGGCGGCAAGGGCTTCTTTGTCTCCGGGATCCGCAGCAGTATCCTTATCCAGAGCGCGCAAAAGGTCACCGGTTGAAATGTGCTTTAAACCAAATTCAGCCGCGAGCTTTTTTGCTTGTGTGCCTTTCCCGGAGCCCGGCGGGCCCATGAGAATGATGATGGGTGTATTAGTATTTTTCGTACTCATGCATTGATATCTGCCCTTCAATCTGCTTGGCAATTTCAATGGCCACCGAGACCACAATCAAGATTGACGTACCACCAATTAAAAGATTTGTGTTACCGGTAATTTGTTGCATGATGAGGGGCAAAATCGCAATGGCACCCAAAAACAAAGCGCCGAAAAGCAAAATACGATTGGTAACGCGTGAAAGATACTCTTCCGTTTGTTTGCCCGGACGAATACCCGGAATAAAGCCGCCTTGTTTTTGAAGGTTTTCAGCAATCTGCTCGGGGTGAAATACCACGGCCGTATAAAAAAACGTAAAACCAAAAACAAGCAAAAAATAAAAAATGCCGTAAAATAATTGGTTCTGAAAAATGGCAATAATCCATTGCGCAAAGGATGCCACCCAGTCGGTCTGGGCACTAACAAAAAATTGCGCAATCAATGTAGGGAACAAAATAAGTGAGATGGCAAAAATAATGGGAATAACACCGGCCATGTTCACACGCAAAGGCAAATGAGTTGAAACACCGCCCACGCCACTTGATCCAATCACGCGACGCGCGTATGAAACTGGAATATTACGCTGGCCTTCTGTCATAATAACAACGCCAATGACAGTAATAATACCAATAATAGCAAAAATAATGAGGTTAATAACTTGAGCGCGGTCAAACGTAACAAACAAACTGCGGAGCGCTCCGGGCAGACCCGCGATAATACCGGAAAAAATTAAAAGAGAAATACCGTTGCCAACATGCTTTTCAGAAATCAATTCGCCAATCCACATAAGAAAAATGGTGCCTGCCGTCATAGTAAGCATCATGAGCACCATGCGAAACGGCGTGAGATCCAAAAAAATACCCCCTGCTCCGGCAGCACCGCCACGGCTCAAAAGGCCTATCAAACCGTAACTTTGAATAAATGCAAGAGGCACACTTGCCAAACGCGTCCACTGGGTAATGCGGCGTTGCCCTTGCTCGCCTTCTTTTGATAATTCTTCAAGGCGCGGCACCACCATGGTAAGCAACTGAAAAATAATGGAAGACGTGATGTACGGCGCAACACCCAAAGCAACAACAGAAAAATTTTGAATAGTTCCGCCTGAAAAAAGATTCAGAAGACCCAAAAATTGATTGGCTTGAAAAAAATTACGCAAACGCACCAAGTCCACTCCCGGGATGGGTATGTGGGCGGCAAGACGAAACACCACAAGCATGACCACAACAAACAAAAGAGCGTTACGCACCTCTTTTATATTCCACGCTTTCAGAAGTTTATCATACCACATAAGGGGTCGGAAAATTATTTCACGGTACCGCCGACTTTTTCAATAAACGCCTTGGCGCCAGCAGATACTGCCACATCAACAATATGTAATTTTTTGGTGAGCGTACCAGTTGCCAAAATTTTTGCTTTCTTACCTTTAGAAAGCAAGCGACGCTTGAGGAGTTTTTCTGCCGTAACTTTTTCATCATTTTGAAAAACTTTCTCAAGTTGCGCTGTGGTAATGCCAACGATTTTCACCGCAATACTAGTAAAACCACGCTGTTTTGGGATGCGCTGCAAAATAACCTTGTACCCAAGGCGTTTTAATCCACCGCGCGAACCGGAACGGGCGCGTTGCCCTTTGGTACCGCGCGTAGCGGTTGTCCCATGCCCTGAAGCGTTACCGCGTCCAACGCGTTTCTTGCGCTTTTTTGATCCTGGCTGTGGTTTAATGGTATGTGCTTGCAACATATAATTATTCAACCGCTACGACTTCTGCTGCGACAACAGCGGCACGCGGAGCTTTCTTCTCAGGCAGCTGCCACGCATGCGGTTTGCGCAGTGCCTCAAGCGCCTTTTGGGTGGCAATTAATATATTTATTTTAGTACCGCCATTAAAAATTTTGCTTGAAGCATTTTCAACACCGGCAAGTTCAAGCATCATGCGTACTCCGCCGCCGCACACAAGACCAGAACCCTTGGGAGCCGGTTTGATCATGACACGAGCGCTGCCGTATTTGGCATGCGTACGGTGAGCAATACTGTTATCCTTGGTAAGCGGGACAACAATGACATCTTTCTTGGCAGCACGCACGGCTTTTTCAACAGCGAGTTGCACGTCTTTACCTTTTGCAACACCATACCCCACACGCCCCTTTTTATCACCAACAAGTACTGTAGCACGAAACGACATCTGCTTACCACCCTTGGTAACACGGGTAACACGAGAAAGATCAACAATGGTCTGCTCAAATTCTTTGGGCTCTCGGGGCCCACCTTTTCCTCTACCACGTTTTTTAGTATCTTGCTTTGCCATATATATTAAAAGGAAAGGCCTGCGGAACGTGCACCATCAGCCAGCGCGCGTACACGACCATGATATTTATAAGGACCTTTATCAAATACAACGCTCGTAATCCCGGCGGCCTTAGCGCGCTCACCCAACAATACCCCCACCTGATAGGCCTGTGCGGTTTTCCCGGCATATGTTACGCCGTCCTTGCCTTCTACCGGGGCTTTCAATTGTGCAGCCGATAACTCCCGTGCCGCAGCCGCAGCCATGGTATGACCTTTTTCATCATTGATCACCTGAGCGGTCATGGAACGCAAACTTCTAAAAATACTCAAACGCGGACGCTCGGCTGTTCCACAAATACGAGCACGAACGCGCTTATGACGACGTTCACGTAGTGCCTGTTTTGCTTTTTGTTTATTGGTGTGTCTCATATGCTGTGGCTTTAAGCAGCCGCTTTGCCTGCCTTGCCGGCTTTACGTCTAATCAATTCATCTACATATTTGATCCCCTTGCCCTTATATGGTTCTGGTTTGCGGATGGAACGAATCTGGGCGGCTATTTCTCCCACGCGTTGTTTGTCTGCGCCACTTACCGTAACCACATTCTTTTCAGTGGTAATGGTTATGTTGCTCGGAACGGGAAAAACAACGGGATGGGAATAACCGACGTTCAAAACAAGATCTTTGCCTTTCACTTCCGCGCGATAACCAACACCATTGATTTCAAGTTTTTTTTGATATCCTTTGGTTACGCCTTCAATCATGTTAATAAGCAAACTGGCAAACGTTCCCCACAAAGCACGCTCACGCTTATCTTCTTCATGTTTCACAGCTACATGAACCTCGTCCCCTTCAACACGTAAGGTAACGGCCGGATGCAAAATCTGCTCAAGTGTTGTCTTGGCACCTTTCACACGCACCAAACCGCTGGTAACTTCTACCGTAACACCGGAGGGTATTTTAATTGTTTGTTTTCCAACTCGTGACATATACATTATAGCACTTTACAGATAATTTCTCCGCCCGTGTTCATCTGCTTAGCTTTTTTATTGGTCATAAGACCGATGGACGTTGAAAGAATCGCTACACCAAAACCGTTGGCGATGACCGGAATATCATCCTTTTTGACATACCGACGATAACCGGGACGTGATACGCGATCAATCTCGCGGATATACGGTTTGCCATTTTCATATTTCAAACGAATGCGGATAGAACCAAATTTATCCTCAACTTTTTCAACATGATCAACGTACCCTTCATCACGCAACAGTTCAGCAATCCCAAATTTCACCTTTGAAAAAGGAACAACAACATCGCGCTTCTTTGCAGCTTGCGCGTTTCTTATGCGTGTTAACATGTCTGCGATTGGATCAGTCATCATATATTTACCAGCTTGATTTACGCATACCGGGGATTTGCCCACGGTTTGCCATTTCACGCACGCAAATGCGGCATGCATTAAAATCACGTAAATAACCACGCACGCGACCACATTTCCAACAACGTGAGACCTTGCGGGACATAAACTTTGGTTTACGTAATGCTTTTGTGTACCAGGCTTTTGTTGACATACATTATGAAGCAAACGGGAATCCCATCGCGGTTAGTAATTGTAATCCTCGCTCTTTAGAACGGGCTGACGTATGAATAGTAATCTCAAGCCCATGAATAAAATCAACCTCATCTGCCTTAATTTCCGGAAAGGCCAGATGTTCTTTAAAACCAAGCGTATAATTGCCACGCGCATCAAATCCTTTTTTTGAAATACCGCGGAAATCACGCACACGGGGCAACGTTACACGCAACAATTTTTCCAGAAAATCATACATGCGCTTACCACGGAGCGTTACGCACACACCCACAATATTGCCTTCACGGATCTTAAAGTTTGAAATGGAGGTGCGTGCTTTAGTACGCACGGGTTTCAAACCGGTAATACGTTGCAACGTATGTTCAACATTTTCAATATATTGTTTTTCTTTGGTAAATTTTCCCACGCCAACGTTCAAGACAACCTTTCGTACAGAAGGCACTTGCATGCGATTTTTTAGGCCGAACGTTTTTTGCAATTCCGGCATTATAGTTGTTTTAAATTGTTCGTGTAAACTCATATATCTTACGAGATAAATTCTCCAGACACTTTAGCATACCGTTTCTTGGTGGCGCCGTCCTGCTTATACCCCACGCGCGTTGGCTTGCCTGACTGCGGATCAAGAAGCATGATCTTTGCGACATGAATGGGGCCCGGCAACTCAATACGTTGCCCTTTATCCCCTTTTTTCCGGGGACGCAAATGCTTTTTCAAAATATTAACGCCTTCAATCACAACCTTTTCCATGGCAGGAAATGTTTGAATGACTTTGCCTTCTTTACCTTTATCTTTACCGGCAATGACTTTTACTTTGTCGCCTGTTTTAATTTTCATAAACGAGTTAAGCGAGAGAATATAGTTAAAGCACTTCAGGGGCCAAAGAAATAATTTTCTGAAAGCCCCCGGCACGCAATTCTCTTGGAATAGGCCCAAACACGCGGGATGCCTTCATTTCTTTTGACTTTCTATCCACCAGTACCACCGCATTTTCATCAAAACGAACATAGGTGCCATCTTTGCGGCGATACTCTTTACGGGTACGCACAACCACAGCATGGTGCACTTCACCTTTTTTTACCAAAGCGCGCGGCGCAGCAGATTTGACGGAAACCGTAATAATATCGCCAATAACGGCATACCGTTTTTTGTAACCCCCGAGCACACGAATACAGCGCACTATTTTTGCTCCGGAATTATCCGCTACTTGTAACATGCTTCGTGGTTGTATCATATCTCATTAACTATAGATAACACGCCAACGCTTTGACTTAGAAAGCGGACGACACTCAACAAAACGGACCACATCCCCCACCGCATACTGATTCTTTTCATCATGCACCAAAAAATGAGTACGGCACGTATAGTGCTTGTGGTATGTGGGGTGAAATGCATCACGCAGCACGGTTACTTTAATGGTTTTGGTGCCCGACTTTGAAGCAACAACGCCTTCAAAACTGCGCCGGTGTATTTTTTTTTCAGTTGTTTGTTTTGTGGCCATAAATATTATACCTGTTCCTTATGCACGCGATGTGAAAGCTCTGTCAAAATACGGGCAATAGTTTTACGTTTTACGCGTATCTCACGGACCTTTTTAAAATCTCCGCTTGAAAGTTTAAAACGCATTGCGCGCAACTCTTCTTTAAACGTAGCAAGAACATTCTTCAATTCAGTATCTGTTGATTTTTTAATGTCTGCATTATCCATATGCTTACATTCTTACGACAACACGCGCTTTAACCGGCAGTTTAAATGCTGCCAAACGCAATGCTTCTTTTGCTAATTTTTCCGGTACACCATCAATCTCAAACAAAACAGTCCCGGGTTTTACCACAGCGGCATAATGGTCAACCGTGCCCTTACCTTTACCCATTGGCTGTTCACCGGATTTAAGCGTAACAGGTTTATCCGGAAAAATACGGATCCACAATTTTCCACCGCGCTTGGTGTAGCGGGTAAGAACACGGCGACACGCTTCAATCTGACGACTCGTCACCCATGCATGCCCCTCGGCTTTTAAGCCAAAACTGCCAAAAGCAACCGTAGTACCACGGCTTGCAACGCCTTTGTTGCGGTGACGGCCTTTATGCCACTTCCTGTGTTTTACCTTTTTCGGAATTAACATATTACTTCTTTTCTTTTAAAGGGTCAAGCATCTCAAACAACTCACCCTTGCAGATCCACACTTTAATACCAATCACGCCGTAAGTGGTGTACGCTTCAGCTTGCGCGTAATCAATGTTACTACGTAATGTTGCCAAAGGCAATTTACCCTTTGATATCGTTTCCGCACGCGCAATATCAGCCCCATTCAACCGGCCGCCCACCTTAATTTTGACACCCACGCCGCCGGCTTGCATCACGCGCATCACCGCTTGTTTTAATACGCGTCTGAAAGGGAGACGACGTTCAAGTTCTGATTTAACTCCCTGCGCAACAATCGTGGCTGATAAACTGGGATTTTCAATTTCCTGTACATTGATGCGCACTTTTTGTTTAAACTTTAATATGCTGCGTTCAAGAGCTTTTTGCAAATCCTCAATACCCTTACCAGCACGGCCAATAAGCACACCGGGGCGCGCAGCAATAATAGTGATTTGCATTTCCTTGGGAGAACGCTCAATAATGATTGAATCAATACCGGCATCAACGCCTTTGGAGCGTAAAAATTCACGAATTTTGAAATCATCCTGCACTGAATGCGAAATTTTCCGGGGATGCACAAAATACCGGGAATCCCAGTTAAAGATGATGTTCGTTCTGTAAATTTTGGGGTGTACTTTGTGACCCATACCTTACGATTTAGCTTTCTTGTTATCTCCTTTTCTTTGCGCGACTTTTGGCGCGCCATCTTCTTTTACCTCCGTAACAGCACGCTCCGGAGCACCTTTCTTTTTTGGGTACTGATCACTTAACACCAGAGTAACATGACAAAATGGTTTTCTGATGGGCGCGGCACGACCGTGCGCGCGGGGCATCATACGTTTCATCACGGTTCCTTGGTCAGCCACAATGCGTGCGATACGCAACTCACCCACCTTATCCTCCGCAACGCCACCATTATGGTGTGCATTGGCCATAGCACTACGGAGCAATTTCAACAACGGGCGAGCGGCAAACTTTTGCGTAAAACTTAAAATGCGAACAGCATCGGCTACTTTTTTTCCACGCACCGCATCAGCAACCAAACGCGCTTTTTTTGCTGACATTCTTAAATTGTGCAGGTGAGCTTTCGTTTCCATAAATATTACTTACCGACGGGCTTGGCAGCAGGAGCAGGAGCTTCTTTTTGAGCAGCCGCGCGCTCTTTCTCTTTTTGTAACTTACCACCATGGCGAAAAAACTTGCGGGTTGGTGAAAATTCACCCAGCTTATGGCCGACCATATTTTCTTCAACATAAATTTCCACAAAAACACGTCCGTTGTGCACACCAAACTTCATACCTACCATTTCCGGTGTAATGGTTGAAGCGCGTGCCCATGTCTTTATGGGTTTTTTGTCATTCATTGCTTTTGCCTTTACCACTTTCTCCATGAGCTTCTCATCAAGGTAAGGGCCTTTTTTTAAACTTCTACTCATACACTTAAGTTATTTTTTCTTACGTTTACGACGTGCAACAATAAATTTCTTACTCATTTTCTTTGGATTGCGCGTTTTAACACCAAGCGCAGGTTTACCCCAGGGGGTCTTGGGATGTTTCAAACCAACAGGGTTGTGGCCTTCACCACCACCATGCGGGTGATCAACCGGGTTCATAGCTTTGCCACGCACCGTTGGGCGGAACCCGCGATGACGCGTGCGGCCAGCTTTGCCCCAGCGCACCAGACGATGATCAGCATTGCCTACGGTGCCAACACTCGCCAAACAATCTTTTGAAACCGTGCGCGTTTCACCAGACGGCATCTTCAATAAAGCACGGTCGCCTTCAACACCCAAAAATTGGATACTCGTTCCGGCACCACGCGCCATAACACCGCCTTTGCTCGGCTCAAGTTCAACATTGTATATGGTAACACCTTGCGGAATGCATTCAAGCGGCATGCGGTTGCCTACTTTTGCTTCAATTTTTTCTTTTGAAGAAACAACCGCGTCGCCGACGTTCATGCCTTCAGCGTGAAGAATATAACTCTTGGTACCATCTGCATATTCAACCAGTGCGATAAATGCGCCACGGTTGGGGTCATATTCAATAGCGCGCACCGTTGCCGCTTCATTGAAACGGAATTGTTTAAAATCAACTAAACGAATGAGACGTTTTGTGCCTCCCCCACGATGACGCACCGTAATATGACCTTGATTATTGCGCCCGCCCGTTCGTTTTTTGATCATCACCAATGTTTTTTCAGGACGTTTTTTTGTAAGCAACGAAAAATCCAACACGCTTGAGCGCCTGCGTCCGGGACTGGTTGGTTTGTGTCGTCTTATGGGCATAGTATACCTTATTAAACGTTCTCATGCACCTGTATGGTGCTGCCTTTTGGTAATGTTACCAAGGCCTTTTTCCAAGAACCACGTCTGCCAACGGTACGACGAAAATTGGTGGTCTTTCCCGGGGCATTAATCATACGCACCATTACCGGTTTGACTCCGTACAGCGCTGCAACGGCTCGGGCAACCTCGTGTTTATTCACATCCTTGCGCACGGCAAACGTATACACCCCAGTAGATTGATGATGCGCAGCTTTTTCAGTGATTAACGGACGGACAATAACATGACTGAATACAACTTTCTTATTTGTCTTTTGGGGAGAAACCGGTGCATCTTGTTTAGGTGCAACAGAAACAGCGCTCGTTTTGGCCGGAGTTTTTTTGGCGGTTTCTTCTTTTTTTAAGATCTTTTTAAAAAAACTCATACACTATCACTTATTAAAACGGTCGGCCAACAGTTTAACGCCGTCCGGCGTGGTTACCACAAACTGGTGATTGACCAAATCAACAACACTCACATCCTGCGCGCGTTCCACATCAAGTTTGGGGATGTTACGCATAGAACGCACCACATTGTGCTGACCATCTGCCATCAAAAACAGAGCTGTTTTGCCTTTTGAAGGCAAAGCATTCAAGAGTACAGCAAAATGTTTTGTTTTTGGTTCAAGTGCATCAAGCGCTTCAACAACCAAGAAACGTTCATCATGCACTTTGTCAGACAAACACATTTTGGTTGCGACCTGTTTCATCTTTTTGTTTATTTTGTGTGAAAAATTCCTGTCTTTGGTAGGGCCAAACACAATACCGCCACCGCGCCACTGTGGTGCGCGAATACTACCTTGGCGAGCGCGCCCTGTTCCTTTTTGGGCCCACGGTTTGCGGCCGCCACCGGCAACATCTCCGCGATGTTTGGTGTGAGCAAGTACCTGACGCGCATTAGCCATTTGAGCAACATATACCTGGTGCACCACTGCACCTTTTGGCTCAACGCCAAAAATAGCTGGATCCAATTCCATTTCTTTTTCTTTTTTACCGGTATTGTTATACAAGGAAATTTTTATCATATCTTATGTTTGTGCGGCCGCGGTTGGTTCTTGTTGGGGTGCTTCTTGCGCCACAACAGGAGTTTCTACTGCCGAAACTTCTGGCTGTGTCATTTCAACCGGCGTACTCACCACGTTCATGGTTCCCACGCCCGACACCATAACCAATGAACCACGCGGTCCGGGTACGGCACCGCGGATCAAGAGCTCACCTGCCTGTGTGTTAACAGCTACAATTTCCAAATTTTTAACCGTAACGCGCTCTCCGCCCATACGTCCGGCCATGCGCAAGCCCTTAAAGACACGCTGCACACCACCGGCACCAATGCTGCCAGGCATACGCAAGTTATCTTTATGACCATGTGAAGCAGGGCCGCCCTTAAAATGATGGCGCTTTACGACGCCTTGAAAACCTTTACCTTTTGATGTGCCAATAACTGCAACACGATCCCCTGCTTGGAATGAATCCAAAGCGAGTGTATCGCCGCGCTTAAACGGACAATCGCCTTCAATCTGAAACGCACGAAGCGTGCGCATCAACGGAAGATCTTTCAAATGTCCACGCTGTGGTTTAGCAACATGCTTTTCTTTGGCTTCATTAATACCAACTTGTACAGTATGGACATCCTCTGTTTTCCCCTTAGTAACATGGGTAACAACACATGCGCTCATCTGCACGCGGGTAACAGGAACAACCGTTCCGTCTTCCCGGAACACCTGTGTCATGTTTGATTTTTTACCCAAGATAAATTTCATATCTTTTGTTCCTGGCTTTTCTACAAAGGGTACATTTATTGTTGCACAATATGCTCATGAGAGACACTCGAGCTGCGTTTGGAAAATGTATTTGCTTTTCAAGAGGCAACCTCGATGTACGAATTTTCCTCCTCGCGGCTCGGAAAATTGTACACCTGCGGTTGCAAGAGCAAAAAACAAATACATTTTCAACAGCAAGCGAGCCGCGTCTTGAATGAGCATATTGTGCAACAAATTCAATGACTTCTTAACCAAAAAAGCCAGGAACAAAAGATAATACTTTTATCTTTTCTTCCCAGCCCTTTTGCATCTCATCGCACGGGCTTGTTACGTTTTTGGTTATCTCATTCAATGATCTCCGTCTGTGGCGTTCTCCCGAATGTTTTCCGTATGGTGCGGATCTTATTCGTTTGAATGCCCCAAACTGTTTTCCCCTTACATTTTGACTTCCACATCAACACCACTGGGCAAGTTCAAACTCATCATAGCATCAATGACTTTAGGTGTTGGTTCAAGAATGTCAATTAAACGCTTGTGCACCCGGATCTCAAATTGTTCGCGCGCATCTTTGTGCACGAACGTTGAGCGGTTAAGAGTATACTTGCGTTTTTCTGTTGGTAACGGCACAGGACCCACTATTCTGGCGCTGTTGCGTTCTGCGGTCTGGACAATTGCTTGCACGGCCTGGTCAATGATCTTATTATCATAGGCACGCACCTTAATACGGATGCGCGGCATTTGATCAGCCGGATTTTTCTTATCTTTATCCTTGTCTTTATCTTTGTCTTTCGTGTCCGCCATAGAACAGTGGGAAAACCCGCCCCCAACATACATTGAGGGCGGGTTTTTGAATTTTACTTAATAATTTTAGTCACGGCGCCTGCGCCAACGGTACGTCCACCTTCACGGATGGCAAAACGCTGTTTTTCTTCAAGCGCAACAGGAATAATCAAGGTGACTTTTAAGTTAGCAGTATCGCCCGGCATAATCATTTCAGTACCTGCCGGCAATTCAACTTCACCCGTAACATCAGTGGTGCGGATATAAAACTGCGGTTTGTAACCCTTAAAGAATGGCTTGTGGCGACCACCTTCTTCTTTAGTAAGCGCGTAAACCTGTGCTTCAAATTCAGTGTGAGGCGTAACGCTGCCGCCGGCTGCAAGCACCATGCCGCGTTCAACTTCTTCCTTTTTAATACCACGCAAGAGCAAGCCGGCATTATCCCCGGCAACACCTTCTTTAAGTGATTTGTTGAACATCTCAATACCCGTAACAACCACTTTGCGTGTAGCGCCAAGACCAACCATTTCAACTTCATCGTTAACATGAACCTGACCACGCTCAATACGGCCCGTGCAAACCGTGCCGCGGCCTTCAATGGAGAAGACATCTTCAACCGGCATAAGAAATGGCTTGTCAACTTCACGTTGTGGTTCAGGAATATACGTATCAAGATGACCAATAAGTTCCATGATGGGCTTGATTGCGGCCTCATCGCTCGGGTTTTGAAGCGCTTTCAGAGCGCTGCCGCGAACAATAGGAGTGGTTTTGCCGGGGAATTCATATTTTTCAAGCAATTCGCGGACTTCTTCCTCAACCAAATCAATCATCATGGGGTCATCAACCTGATCAACTTTGTTTAAGAAAACAACAATATAAGGCACACCAACTTGACGAGCAAGCAAAATATGCTCGCGGGTTTGCGGCATAGGGCCGTCTGCTGCTGATACAACCAAAATGGCACCGTCCATTTGAGCGGCACCGGTGATCATATTCTTAACATAATCAGCGTGGCCCGGACAATCAACGTGTGCATAGTGGCGCTTATCGCTTTCATACTCAACGTGAGCAGTTGCGATAGTGATGCCGCGCGCTTTTGATTCAGGCGCTTTGTCCAAATCATCAACGCCTTTTTCCTGCGCAATACCACCTTTAGCGCGTAAAACCGCAAGAATAGCCGCGGTTAAAGTGGTTTTCCCGTGGTCAACATGACCAATGGTACCAACGTTTACGTGTGGTTTATTTCGTACAAATTCTGCCATACTTTGCTATGGTAGTGCGACACCAAGCGCGGATGGCCACGCACGGTTTTATTAACCAGTCGCCTTACTTTAAATTAAGAATTGAAAATGAGAAATGAAGCGTGCTGCTTTATTACTCATGCAAACTCTCAATTAAATACCTTCCGGTTCTGGCAAAAACTCCGGTGCAGATTCTTTTTGCACAGGTGTGCTACTGTCAACAGCCGCTTGTGCAACCACGGATTCTGCTGAACCAATACGCGGAATGGGCCGCGCTTGTGTTACAAGATCCGGAGGCGCAATTTCAGTCGCTGGTACCTCTTGATGAGGGGCTGATTCTGAAATAGGCACGTACATTGGTGCTTCATCTGCTGCGGGCTCCAGTATATCAGAAGGGTCCTGCGTTGTCAAATGGCCTGAATTATATTCATCCGCAAGATCAAATGGAGAAATTTCTTCATCATTTTTTGGCTTATTTAAGCCAAATTCTTTCTCCTGATGCCCAAAAGACAATTGCGACTCCCTTTGTGCGTCATCAAACGCGTCAAGAAGCATTTCATAACTTTCAATATCCATAACCACAAACGGAATTCTAAAACTTTCATCCACAATAACCATACGGTCGCCTGTCCGTGCTACCAATTCAAGAATATGTTTCAAGTGTTCATGACGCATACTGTGTTATTTCTGCTTTCCTTCAACAATGTTCTTTGCAACATTTCCCGGTACTTCAGCATAGTGGGAAAATTCCATGGTGTATGAACCGCGACCCTGTGTCATGGAACGCAAATTAGTTGAATAGCTGAACATTGCTGATAAGGGGACAATGGAACGCACAACTTTTGCCGAACCGCGTTCAGTCATTTCTTGAATTTGACCACGCTTGGCATTAATATCACCCATAACATCGCCCATAAATTCTTCCGGCACAACCACTTCAACTTTCATAATTGGTTCAAGCAAAACCGGACCTGCACGCTTGGCAGCTTCTTGAAACGCCAAAGAACCCGCCATCTTAAAAGCGATTTCTGACGAGTCAACTTCATGATACGAACCATCAAATACCGTCACTTTAACATCAACCACAGGGAAACCGGCAACAACACCGCGCTCAAGCGCTTCTTTAACGCCTTTTTCAATGGGCGTAATATATTCACGCGGAATAACACCACCCTTGACGGCATCAACAAATTCAAAGCCCTTGCCTTCTGTCTGGGGTTCAACACGCAAATAGCAGTGACCATACTGACCGCGGCCACCGGTTTGTTTGATGTATTTACCTTCTGCCTCGGCTTCCTTGCGGATAGTTTCACGATAGGCAACCTGCGGCGCGCCAACATTTGCTTCAACTTTAAACTCACGCTTCATACGTTCAACAAGCACTTCAAGATGGAGTTCACCCATACCGGCAATAATGGTTTGCAACGTATCTTTGTCTGTGTGCACCTGAAACGTAGGATCTTCTTCAGCAAGTTTCTGGAGTGCGACGCCCAATTTTTCCTGGTCAGCTTTTGTTTTTGGTTCAATGGCAACGGAAATAACCGGATCAGGAAATGTAATGGATTCCAAAATAATAGGACTCTTTTCATCACACAGCGTGTGACCCGTAAACGTATTTTTAAGACCAACTGCCGCGGCAATTTCACCGGCATATACACTGTCCACGTCTTCACGTGTGTTAGCATGCATACGGACAATGCGCCCGATGCGTTCTTTGTCGCCGGTGCTTACATTTAAAACATAGCTGCCCGCGTTGAGAGTGCCGGAGTAAACGCGAAAAAAAATAAGTTTACCAACAAACGGATCAGTCATAACCTTAAATGCAAGCGCGGCAAACGGTTCTTCATCACTGGCGTGGCGCACCACGATTTTTTCAGGATCTTTCACATCATGACCATTAATGGCCGGAATATCCAAAGGATTAGGCAAATAATCGACAACAGCGTCAAGCATAAGCTGCACACCTTTGTTTTTGAGCGCCGAACCACAAAAAACCGGAACGAGTGTGTTTGAAATGACAGCTTTGCGCATAACACGCTTGAGATCTTCAACAGGGATATCCACGCTGGCAAGAAATTTTTCCATTAATGCGTCATCGTTCTCAACAATGGCTTCAACCAATTTTGCGCGATACTCTTCAACGTGGTCTTTCATATCTGCAGGTACATCAATAATGTCAACATCTTTACCCAGATCATCTTTAAAAAGATATGCTTTGCGAATCAACAAATCAACAAGGCCTTTAAATTGATCTTCACGACCAATAGGCAATTGAGCTACATAGGCCTTTTTGGTAAGGCGGCTGTGAATGGACGCAAGATCCGCAAAAAAATCAGCGCCGGTTCTATCCAGTTTGTTGATAAAACAAATACGCGGAACTTGGTATTTATCCGCTTGGCGCCACACGGTTTCTGATTGCGGTTCAACGCCGGCAACACCGTCAAAAACAACAACACCGCCGTCAAGCACGCGCAAACTGCGCTCAACTTCAGCGGTGAAATCAACGTGGCCCGGTGTATCAATTAAGTTAATGCGACAATCTTTCCAAAAGCACGTGGTTGCGGCGGACGTAATGGTAATACCGCGCTCGCGTTCCTGGTCCATCCAGTCCATGGTTGCTTCACCTTCATGCACTTCACCAATTTTGTGTTTTTTGCCAGTATAAAACAAAATACGCTCTGAAACCGTTGTCTTGCCGGCGTCAATGTGAGCGATAATTCCAATATTTCTAGTTTTCTCTAAACTGTACTCGCGTGGCATACATTAACGGTGGGCAAAGTGAGCGAATGCTTTGTTAGAATCAGCCATACGATGCATGTCCTGTTTCTTTTTAATCGCATCCCCAACGCCTTGCGCAGCATCAAGCAATTCATCAGCCAATTTTGCGGCCATTGAACGCCCTTTGCGCGCGCGAGCCGCATTAATGAGCCAACGATACGCAAGCGCACGCTGACGTTCACCACGAACCGGCATAGGTACCTGGTAGTTGGAACCGCCCACGCGGCGGGAGCGCACTTCCATTTGCGGTGTTACGTTCTTAATAGCATCTTCAAAAACATCAAGTTCAGGGCGTTTTGCTTTTTCAGCAACGGTAACCAAAGCATCATAGACAATGCTTTCAGCAATTGATTTTTTGCCCTGTACCATCAAATAATTAATAAACTTGGCAATATTTTGTTTGCCGTATTTAATATCTGACTTTATCGCACGTTTCGGAGCTTGTTTACCACGCATACGTTAACATTATGATTTTGGCCGCTTCACACCATAACCGGAACGGGTACGCTTTCTACCTTCAACACCTTGTGTGTCATACACACCACGAACAATGTGGTAGCGCACACCAGGCAAATCCTTAACACGTCCGCCGCGAATTAATACAATTGAGTGTTCTTGCAAGTTATGGCCTTCACCGGGAATGTATGCCCACACTTCAGAGCCATTGGAAAGACGAACACGCGCAACTTTACGCAATGCAGAGTTTGGTTTTTTAGGCGTCTTGGTCGTCACTTTAATACAAACACCGCGTTTAAAAGGCGCGCCGCGTTTTAAATAAGTGCGTTTTCTCTTCAAAGAATTTTGGGTAAATTGCAAAGCCGGTGACTTTGATTTTTTCACCTTGGACGTGCGACCCTTGCGGAGAATTTGATTCATTGTAGGCATAAGGAGAGTAGTTCAAACAGTGGCGATATTGTACAAAATATTGATTTTTATGTCAAGTTTTGGGTGTGGAGAAGGTGCCTTTTGCGCTCTGAATAATAGACAAAATTTGGCCATGAATGGCAGTGCCGTTAGTTACTAAAAACTTATTATTTCTATCATTTTCTTCAGAATTCCCCATAAAATCAGTAATGATGCCGCCTGCCTCGCGAGCAATAATTTTGACAGCTGCAAAATCATGGAGTTCTGCGCCGTCCATAACGCAAGCATCTATCTTGCCTGAAGCCAACCAACAAAAGTCCACTCCTGCCCCCCACATATTAAAAACGCGCTTGACGCCGGCTTTGCGTAAAGCCATCACTGTAGTTTGCTCTTGTTCAACAGGAGTTGCGTAGTCACAGGTATAAGTTACACCGACATGCTGAAGCGCATTAACATCGCTCACATAGATGCGCTGCCCGTTCATGAATGCGCCGCTTAACTTTTGCGCGTAAAACATTCTGTCTTGCATGGGTTCATAAGCAACGCCGGCAATCACTTCATCATGATGTAACAATCCGATAAGAACAGAAAAATGTGGCAGACCAACACTAAAGTTATACGTGCCGTCCAATGGATCAACAACAAAGGTATAGGGCGAATGATTATCAAAGAAGCCACCTTCTTCACCTTCAAAATTATAATCAGGAAAAGCAGTGCGCAGTATTGAAGACACCACGCGTTCAGATGCGAGGTCGGCTTGCGTAACAAAATTACGCGGCATGTTTTTTTGATTAATTTCAAGCACACCACCAAAATAATTTTTAAGCTCTTGCCCTCCGGCGCGTGCGGCTTCCATCATGATCTGAAGTTGATTCATATAGTTAAAAAAGGCCAAAACCGCTTACAAATAAGCCAAAAACAAAACCGATAACGGGTTGAATGATACGCGAGGCAAACAATATAAAAAATAAAAGAATGGCAAAACCATAGCGTTCCAACATTATTTTAATGTTCTCGTAGCGATCTGGAAGAAGTGCAAACAAAACTTTTGAACCGTCGAGCGGCGGGATGGGGACTAAATTAAATACACCCAAAAGCACGTTAGCGTAAATAATAATCGTAATGAGAATAAAAAGATTTGCCATAAATAACGAACTGTCACCCACAAATGACGGCGCACTACTCATACCACCAAAAAGCAGCGCGCTTTTAAGTTCTTGCGGGAGTGGCAATAAAATATTTACAAAACTAAATACGAGTGCGAGCAAAAAATTAGACATCGGGCCGGCCGCACCCACGAGCGCGCTCCCCCATCGCATATTGCGCAAATTGTATGGATTGTACGGAACCGGTTTTGCATACGCAAAAACAAAACCTGTCGTGACAAACATAAGGAGCGGCAAAATAATGGTGCCAAACATATCTATGTGCACGCGCGGGTCAAGCGTAAGGCGGCCGGCACGGCGCGCCGTTGGATCACCCAGCGTATCGGCCATAAGACCATGAGAAACTTCATGAATAATGGCGCTGGGAATAATGACGATGAGAAAAAAAAGACGAAACAATAAATCCATATATGGTAGAGTTGACAGAAAAACAGGGTTAGTATACACTAAGGATGCTCAAAAGTAAAAAAAACAACTATGTCTAAAGTATGTGATCTCTGCGGCCGCGGGCCCATGCGCGCTAATAACGTTTCACACGCCAAAAACCGCACCAACCGCCGCCAATACGTAAACCTCCAAAGTACAAAAATTGCTGACGTGGCTACCAAAGTTTGCACTCGTTGCAAACGCACGCTGGCAAAACATGCTGCATAACTAAAGTAACCCCTACGCTGGGTTGTACTAGTTAGTGTACGGTCAAAAAGTCATTTATCGCGCGGCTTGTGCTTGCGCTTCTTCCAGTTTTACACTCAACAAACTGGACACACCGTCTGTGCCCATAGTAACGCCGTATAACAAA